>Ga0070726_10001558_pt1 | contig 22756 bp, 16 predicted proteins | sample tdAd471_FD_67275 | JGI IMG/M metagenome (GOLD analysis project Ga0070726, IMG submission 67275) | Marine sediment microbial communities from the Atlantic coast under amendment with organic carbon and nitrate - tdAd47.1 | ecosystem: Environmental > Aquatic > Marine > Coastal > Sediment | place... | reverse complement strand
GCGAACTCGGCGACTGCCGCCGAGCCATCAAGACCGTTTTTGACTCCAACAAGTATCGGCGTGCCGAGTGCTCCGAACGAAACCGGCGTGCTCTGAATGATCATCCCGGAAACGACAGCGGCCATTGGCGGAAAGCCGAGTCCGACCAGCAGCGGAACCGCCACGGCGGCAGGCGTCCCGAAACCCGCAGAGCCTTCAATGAAGGAACCAAACAGCCAGGCGATCACAATGACCTGCACGCGGCGGTCCGGCGAGATATCAGTGAAGCCTCGCCGAATGCGCGCCACGGCGCCGCTTTCCTTCAGTGTGTTCAGCAGGAGAATCGCGCCGAAGATGATGTACAGCAGCGATGCCGCGACGATGAGGCCATGAACCGTCGCCACGCCAACCTTCAGCAGCGGCACCTTCCAGACGGCCAGCGCCAGAACCGCCACCGTCGCATACGAAAGCGGCATCGCGCGGCTGGCCGGCCAGCGCAGCACAACCAGAAACAATCCAACAACGACGATCGGCAGAAACGCCAGACACGCCAGCAGGGCATCAGACATTGAGTGAGTCCACATTTTGAGGTGCGGCACTGCTCGAGGTGCGGCACTGCATCACGCTCAGCACCGGGATGACGCTCAGCACCGGGAACTCACAGTCTTCAGCATCGAGTCGGATTTGCAACTCTTCCGGGAGCGGCTTACTCCTTGAAGAGGTTGTTCATCATCATGATGGCCGCCGGCCCGACAAGCACGACGCCGACGCTCGGGAAAATGAATAGAACCAGCGGCACGAGCATCTTGACCGACGTCTGCTGCGCGCGTTCTTCGGCCATCTGCCGCCGCTTGATCCGCATAGTGTCCGACTGAACACGAAGCGCCTGAGCGACCGACGAACCGAACTTGTCCGCCTGAATCAAAACGGCCGCCAGAGCGCGCACATCGTCGACTCCGGTTCGCAGTCCCAGATCGCGCAGAACTTCGCGCCGCTTGCGCCCCATCTGCAACTGCATGTTGCACAGGCTGAATTCGTAAGCAATGTCCGGAGCACTGTCAGACAGTTCTTCAGATACGCGCCGCATGCCCGCGTCCAGTCCAAGCCCGGCTTCGACACAGACCACCATCAGATCGAGCGCGTCAGGCAGCGACAGGAAGATACGTTCCATGCGTGACTTGCGGACCATCCACAACCAGATCTCCGGACCATAAAAGCCGATGCCGCCGGCGATGCACATCGTCACGATGCCGTTCATGTTCGTGCCGTATTTCACGAACCCAACAGCTCCGCCAATGAACAGGCACAGCAGTCCCAGACCAGATTTCGCTCCCCAGAACAGTTGTGTCGAATTCGGCGCATTGAAGCCGGCGTTCGCGAGTCTCAGCCGCGCGTCGTTCTTCTCAAGATCGGATTTCGGCTCAAGCGCTTTTGACAGTGTGGGTGCTGCTCTTTCCAGCACGTTCATCGCGGCGCTGCTCTTGCCTTCGTCGCCTTCTCCCTGCCTCAGCCGAGGATCGCGCAACTCGTCGAGCCGCTCGGTCGCCCGGTTGCTGTCGCCCGTAAAGAACAGAAACATCGCCCACAGCATCAGTGTGATCGCGCCGAAAATGGCCCACGGGATGATCTCGGAGAATTCCATCGCTTCGGTCCTGACTGGCGGTTCGCCGGTGTTTCTGCTGAGTGTTCTGATTGGCTCTGCCGGAAACGGTGACGCTCCACGACAGACTGGCCGACCGGCTTCAGATCTTGATGTTGATGATCTTCTTGATCACGACGGCTCCAACAATCTGCATCCCGATCGCATACAGCAGCATCTGTTTGCCGAGTTCTTCCTGAAACAGCACCATGACATAGTCCGGATTCATGTAATAAATCACGGCAAACAGGAGCGGAGGCATCGCCTGCAACGCGATGCCGCTCATGCGACCTTCGCCCGTCAGCGCCTGCACCTGCCCCATGATCTTGAAGCGTTCCCGGATGATGTAGCCGATCTTGTCGAGGATTTCGGCGAGGTCACCGCCGGCCTGCTTCTGAATGGCGACAGCGGTGACGAAGAACTTCAGGTCCATATTGGGCATGCGTTTGAGCATCCCCTTCAGAGCTTTTTCGATTGGCACACCGAGATTCTGTTCCTCGTACGCGAGCATGAACTCGGTTGCGATCGGCGCGGGCATCTCATCGACAACCACATGAATTCCCGAGTTGAGCGAGTGGCCGGACCGCAGAGCGCGAGCAATCAGTTCCATCGCGTCGGGCATCTGCTTGCCGAACGCCTTGAAGCGGCCACGGCGTCGAAACCACAGCCACAGCGGCGGCAGCAGCGCACACAGAATTCCGCAGACCGGCCACAACGGCATCGGCGCGCGACTGGCCCAGCCCACGAAAACACCTCCGCCGAGACACCCCAGACTGACCATAAAGAACTGTTCCGGACGAATGGGAGAGTCCGCCTGCTCAAAGAACAGGGCAATGTTTTCGACCCCCTTGAACATGCGCCCGAACATCGCTCCGAACCCGCTGGCGCCTTCCAGCAGTTCGTCCTTCATGATGCCCTGGTCGTCGGAATCCGGACGCTTCTGTCCGGTCAGCACTTCGAGCCGTTCTTCGGTCGACGAATCGCCGAAGTCCTTGAAGATGAACGCGATCGCAGCAACGAGCACGGTGACTGCCAGAAAGACTGCCCCCAGAATCAGTGGTGTCGCTTCCATTGTCGTGTTCCATTCGATCTGGCGGCACGTACGGGACGTTGCCGACCATCAATTCGTTGCGTTGCTGCCGTCGGGAATCTGCTATCGCTGAAGTGCCCTGCCGGGCTAACTGCCGAGACGTTTGGGGGCAAAGATGTTGGCCGGCAGCCGGACGCCGGCAGCCTCCAGTCGGTCCATGAAACTTGGACGGACCCCCGTCGACATGAAACTGCCGTAGGCCCGACCGTCTTCGTCAATGCCTTCCTGCTCGAACTTGAAGATGTCCTGCATGATGACCGTCTCGCCTTCCATCCCGAGCACCTCGGTGATGTAGGTGACTTTTCGCGGTCCGCCCTGAAGTCGGCTGGCCTGAATGATCAGGTCGACCGCAGCCGTAAACTGCGACCGCAGCGCCTTCATCGGCAGTTCGACACCGCCCATGCTGATCATGGTTTCGAGTCGCGAGACGGCGTCGCGTGGCGAGTTGGCGTGAATCGTCGTCAGCGAACCTTCGTGGCCGGTGTTCATGGCCTGCAGCATGTCGAGCGCTTCCGGACCACGACATTCGCCGATGATGATCCGGTCCGGACGCATTCGCAGTGCGTTCTTGACGAGATCCGTCGCCGAGATTTTGCCTTTGCCTTCGATATTCGGAGGCCGGGTTTCGAGTCGCAGGACGTGTTCCTGCTGAAGCTGAAGTTCGGCCGCATCTTCAATCGTGATGACACGCTGGTCGCCGGGAATAAATGACGAGAGCGTGTTGAGCAGCGTCGTCTTACCGGAACCGGTACCGCCACTGATGATGCAGTTGAGCCGCGCTTTCATGGCGGCTTCCATCAGCATGACCATCTCGGGCGTGAACGCGCCGAAGCGCAGCAGGTCTTCGAGCGTCAGCGGGTTGGCCCCGAATTTACGAATCGTCAGCGACGCCCCATCGATTGCCAGCGGCGGGATGATCGCGTTCAGTCGCGAGCCGTCCGGCAACCGGGCATCGACCATTGGCGACGTTTCATCAACGCGACGGCCAACCTTCGACACGATGCGGTCGAGAATCTGCAGCAGGTGGTCGTTGTCGCGAAAGACAGTCTTTGAGCGCTGAATCCGCCCGTCCTTTTCCACGAAGACATGCTTCGGACCATTGATCATGATGTCCGCGACGCCGGGCTCTTTGAGCAGCATTTCGAGCGGACCGAAGCCGAACGTTTCGTCGAGGATTTCTTCAATCAGTCGTTCGCGTTCGGAACGGTTCAGCAGCGGATTCTCTGTGTCGCAGAGATGCTCGATGACGAGCCGAATCTCGCGCCGCAGCGTGTCGCCTTCCAGGTCGCCCAGGCGGGACAGGTCGAGCTTTTCGACCAGCTTGCCGTGGATCGTCCGTTTGAGCGTTTCAAAATCTTGAGCCGGGTTGTCGCTCCGTGAACGTTGAGCGAAAGACTGCGTCGCCATCTTCCAGGACCTCGGACTGCCCCTCGAAAAAGCACCGGGAAACCATTTCCCCGCGCGACTGCATCGCCCGGTGTCTGCGGCATCGTGGTCCGCAGAGAGTCCCCCGGATGAAGACAGTCGAGGCAAACATAGGTCAGGAAAACGCCGCGTGACGTCTCAGATTGTCGCCAATCCGCTCGAACGCCACGGAGTCCGATATCGACGGTACCGCGTAAAAAAGGACAACCCGTCGAATCGCTGGAACAGGAGCGGTTTCCGCCGCAGAATCAGGCTGGGGCAACCGCCTCGCGGTCAAGTTCGATTGATTCGACTCGGAAGCCAGCACCTTCCACATCACGAACGGCCGACGCGATGGCGTCCTGCAGCGACGGGCCTTCGCGGTCGAATTCCAGTTCAAGCCCGTCAGTATGAACGCTCACGGCAGCGCCATCGCAGCCTGCAGCGCCCAGCGTGTCGGTGGCGTCCAGAAGCTCGGTATCTGTCACTTCCGGTGAAAATGGACCGCTGACGATCAGTCGGAAACGGAACTCAGTCATCGTTCTTTCCTTACGGTCCAGGACAGCGATCGACTTTGCGACGAATAGCAGCTGCATGGTTCTGAGGATTTCGCGGCGTCGACCAGATTGACATTCCGCAAATCCGATGACCGCACCCGCAGAACATAACGCCCCAGGCGTGCGCTCTCGGCTCGGATCACTGAATAGTCCACCAGTTTTCGTCAGCATACCGCAGTGCTTCGCGGATGTGCTTGTTCGAGTGACTGGCCATCACAATCTGCCTTCATATGCACCAGCGGTCGCCTCCATGCGAAAGAGACCGCTTTTCCGTGCACATTCAGCGGAAGCCGACTTCGTTTACTTCTTCTTCGGAGCAGCCGGTCGACGACGCGGATTCCTGAACCCCGGCTTCAGACTCGGAGGATCTTTCGGTACGGAACCGCTGTCATCCGGCACCTCATAGACATCCTGCAGACGCTTCGCTTCGTCCGTCAGCTTTTTCGCGATACTCGCGTAAGCCGGGTCGGAATAGACGCTCTGCATTTCGCGCGGGTCCTTTTCGAGGTCGTACAACTCCCATTCGCCAAGATTGTAGAAGTGGATCAGCTTGTACCGTTGCGTGCGGACTCCGTAGTGGCGACGGACCATGTGGGCCGACCGGCGGTTTCCATAAAACTCGTAATAGTGATAGTAGAGGCTCTCGCGCCAGTCCGCGGGAGTCTTGCCAGCGAACAGCGGCTTCAGACTGAGGCCCTGCATCTCGCGCGGAATGTCGACGCCGGCGATGTCGAGAAACGTTTCCGCGAAGTCAAGGTTGCTGGTCAGGTCGGTGTTCCGCGAGCCCGGCCGAATGACGCCCGGCCAGCGAGCCATCAGCGGCATGCGGTAAGACTCCTCGTACATGAACCGCTTGTCGAACCAGCCGTGATCTCCGAGATAGAAGCCCTGATCTGACGAGTAGATCACGACGGTGTTTTCTGCGAGGCCGGACTCGTCGAGGTAATCGAGCACGCGACCGACATTGTCGTCGACCGACTGCACACACCGCAGGTAGTCCTTGATGTAGCGCTGGTACTTCCAGCGGATCAGGTCTTTGCCGTTCAGGTTCGCTTTGCGGAATGCCGCGTTCTTCGGTTCGTAGGCGGCGTCCCAGGCAGCCCGCTGTTCAGGCGTCAGATTGCGTGGCGGCGTGAGTTTCAAATCGTAATCCGTCAGCGTGTGCTCGACGGTCATGTCCTGCTGCTTCGCTGCCGAGCCGCGCCCCGTGTAATCATCGAACAGGTTGTCCGGTTCGGGGATCTCGACATCGTCGAACATCGTCAGGTACTTCGGTCCCGGCTGCCAGTTTCTGTGCGGAGCCTTGTGCTGGTACATCAGCATGAATGGCTTGTTCTGGTCGCGGTCGTTCTTCAGCCAGTCGAGTGCCAGGTCGGTAATGATCTCCGTCGTGTAGCCGACGTGCTTTGTCTTCTCGCCATTGCGGATCATCGGCGGGTTGTAATACGGCCCCTGCCCCTGCAGGACTTCCCAGTAATCAAAGCCCTGCGGATCGCTCATGCCACCGTGGCCCAGATGCCATTTCCCGATCATTGCCGTCGTGTACCCGGCCTGCTGCAGCAGTCGCGAAAAGATCTGCTGACTGGCGTCGAACCGGTTGCCGTTCTGCAGAAAGCCGTTCAGGTGGCTGTGCTTGCCAGTGAGGATGACCGCCCGGCTGGGACCGCAGATCGAGTTCGTGCAGAAGCAGTTCTCGAACAGCATTCCCTCGTTGGCAATGCGGTCGAGGTTCGGTGTCCTGTTGATCTTCGATCCGTAAGCACTGATGGCATGAGCGGCGTGATCATCGCTGAAAATGAACAGGATGTTGGGCCGCTTTTTCACTGCGTCAGCCGCGGGCGACACTGACACAAGCACCGGAAAACAAACAACGATGACGCACAGATGGCGGGCGAACTGCGAAAGCTTCATGTGAGTTTCTGCCTCCGAAACTGCGAACGGTCGATGAACATTCAGCAAACGCCGCCAGGCCGACGTAGACGCGTTTGCCAACGAGCTGTCGGTGTCTAAAACCGACTCGTGAGCTTAATGGAGACTGCCAGACTCAACACCCAGTAGACTCGCGCAGCAGACCTGTTGCGTGATGTCTGCCTGTCAGGACGGCAGCCTCCCAAGGTCTCGTCGGCAGCCAGCGGTTCTGGTCGGACAGCGTAACTACTGAATCTCAGAGAGGATGCGCTCTACTCCGTGATCGCCAGAACCCTCTGGCACATGGGTTGCTCAGCAACTGTCGTGTGTGGACCGGCCAATGTCGGCACAACACATTTCCCGGAACCATCAATTCTGGAGGGTTTGATCATGGCAGCGAGGCCAGCCAATCAGATCATCCGACGACTCACGTCAGCGGAAGGTTATCTCGAACTCGATCTGCCTGATCTCGCTCTGGCCGAACTGGAGCGGGTCAACGAGCCGGGTGAGTTCGCCATCCCGGTTCTCTGGATGACTGCGGAAGCTTTGAAGGCTCAAGGCCGGTACGAAGAGGCCATCGCCCCTTTGCGGCATGTCGCTCGATCAGTGCCCAGTCCATTGAGACGGCAGGCGTGGGAGTCCCTGAGCGAATGTCTCAGCAATGCGGGTCGTGAGTCACAGGCCATCGACGCACTTGCAACTTCCAGCCAGTTTTCAGTTGACAACGGCGAAGAAATCATCAAAACACGCCTTCACTTGGAACTGCCGCACGTCGGCAAGCTGCAGGTCGAAATTGGATTTGAAAACGGCCTGACAATTGAGGTCAGAAAAGCCGACTGAGTTTACAAGCGACACACGTATGTTTCGGCTCGATTCGTCGAGCCGATTCCGGCCCCGCAGGGTCTGGCCCGACCTGCGGGGCTCTTTTTTTGCGCTGACCACGCGGATTCTTTGCTGTCCAGCCCGGCTGCGCACAAACGTCATGCGGCATGGACTCAGTCGAACGTGCCGCGATCACAGCAGGTTGAGGCTCCGACTGCCCTCTGCCATACTCCGCGCGCTGTCCCGGACCAGACGACGCACACGTCCAGATACTCTCAGCGGATACGGCAACTGTCGTCTTCCGCCATCGGCAGGAAGGCACTCATGGACCAGCAGAACGTCCACACGCACACGTTCGACAACGGCCTGACGCTGGTTGTCGAGCAAATGAAGGACGTGCAGTCGGCCGCGTTCGCGTTCATGGTTCCCGCCGGGTGCATTCACGATCCCGAGAACGGCAACGGTACCGCCGGGATGCTCGCCGACTGGATCACACGCGGTGCCGGGAGCCTCAGCAGCCGCGAGCTGTTCACACGGCTCGACAATCTGGGCCTGCAGCGCGGCGAATCGGCCGGCGCGAATCACATTACATTTTCCGGAGCGTCGGTTGCCGACCAGCTCGGAGAGGCGCTCCGAATCTACGGCGACATCGTGCTTCGCCCCACGCTGCCTGAAGATCAGTTTGAGGCCGTGCAGGCCGGCGCGGAGCAGGCTCTGCTGGCGATCGAAGACGAACCGCAGCGGCGCGTCATGGTCGAACTGCGTCGTCGGACGTTTCGGGCTCCGTGGGGACGTTCTTCCGACGGGCGTATCGAGGATCTGCCGAACATTACCCCGGACAGTGTGAAGGCTCACTACGCTGCGCACTTCCGTCCGAACGGATCGATCATCGGGATCGCCGGCAACGTCGACATCGACGCAACGATTCGGCTGATCGGTGAAGTCTTCGGGGACTGGGCGTCCAGATCGTCAACCGACATCACGCCGGGCGAGCGCGGTCCAGAACGCGATTTCGTCGAGTTTGACTCGGCCCAGACGCACATCGGCATCGCTTATGACAGCGTGGCGTTTGACGATCCGGACTACTACACGGCGTGGGCGGCGACGAGTGTTCTCAGCGGCGGCATGAGTGCTCGGCTGTTTACAGAGGTGCGGGAACGCCGCGGCCTCTGCTATTCGATCTACGCCAGCCAGGCATCGATGAAGCACGAAGGCCGTGTTCTGTGTTACGCCGGGACGAGCAACGACCGCGCTCAGGAAACGCTCGACGTGACGCTGCAGGAACTCAAGAAGCTCGGCGACGGCATTGAGGAATCGGAACTCGCACGCTGCAAAGCGCGGGCGAAAAGCTCTCTCATCATGCAGCAGGAATCGTCGCGTGGTCGTGCCGGCTCGCTGGCCCGCAACTGGTTCCTGCTCGGTCGAGTCCGAACTCTGGAAGAAGTCCGCGACCGCATCGACGCACTGACCGTCGACGATGTCCTGAATTTCGTACGGAAACATCCGGCACGCGACTTTACGGTACTGACCGTCGGCCCGAAGCCACTCACCGTTAACGACTGACTTCAATTTCCGCCGCGAACCTCGCCGAGACGTTCGGGGAGTTCGTGCCGGAACTCTTCGCGGGTTTCGCGTCTTCCATCAGACCAGGCTCACAACAGTTCGAGACATCCGGCATCCTCGCCGGCTCCGCAAGGCGACCTCATCATGCAGTTTCACGAAACGACGCTCGACAACGGACTGAAGGTCATCGGCGAACTGAACCGCAGCGTTCACAGCGTCGCGATCGGCTTCTTCGTTCGGACGGGAGCACGCGACGAAACGACCGAGGTCAACGGTGTCAGCCACTTTCTGGAGCACATGGCCTTCAAGGGAAACGAGAAGTTTTCAGCCGACGACGTCAACCGCGTGTTCGACGAGATCGGCGCCGAGTACAACGCGCAGACCGGCGACGAAGCGACCCTGTACTACGCGGCAATTCTCCCCGAGTACCTGCCCGTCGCCTTCGAGATGCTCTCCGGACTGCTGCAGCCATCGCTGCGTGAGGATGACTTCAATACCGAGAAGCAGGTCATCCTCGAAGAAATCAGCATGTACCAGGATCAGCCGATGCACGTGGCCTATGACCACGCCATGCAGACGCACTTCAAAGGCCACGCGCTCGGCAAGAGCATTCTCGGCCCGTACGAGGGCATCGAAGCCCTGACCGTCGATCAGATGCGGGACTACCACGCGACGCATTACCGCGGCGGCAATATCACACTCGCCGTCGCCGGCAACACGGACTGGGATCAGATCGTCAACCTGGCCCAGCAGTACTGCAGCAGTATCCCGGCAGGAGCCGTTGAACGAACGATCGTCGAACCACACTCCCAGGGAGGCCTCTCGCTGGTCTCCCAGGACAGCCGCGTGCAGCAGCACGTCGTCCAGATGACACCGGCCCCGTCCGCTCAGAATGAACTGCGCTTCGCGGCGGAGATCCTGACAGTCATCGTCGGCGACGACGGCGGCAGCCGCATCTACTGGGAACTCGTCGATCCGGGTCTCGTCGAGTTCGCCGAACTGGGCTACTACGACTACGACGGGGCGGGCCTCTTCACGACGTGGATCGGCTGTCAGCCTGAGAAGACACAGGACATCCTCGCCCGCATTCAGGGCATCTATCAGCAGGTTAATCTCGACGGCGTCACGGTCGAGGAACTCGAACAGGCCCGCAACAAAGTCGCCTCGCGAGTCGTGCTGCGGAGCGAACGTCCGATGGGGCGTCTGTCATCACTCGGCGGCAACTGGGTTTCCCGACAGGAATACCGCAGCGTCGCTGACGATCTCGAAACACTGCGATCACTGACGATCGAAGACATCCGCCGCGTCCTCAATGAGTTCCCGCTCGGAGCCCTGACAACTTCAACAGTCGGCCCTCTGAAGAGCCTCGACCTCTCGTAATCCGGAAGACGAACCGCAATTCCGGGAGCACCGCCATGTCTGTCGAACGCGTCCAGCCTTACACAGTCGCCGAGTATCTCGAGTTTGAACGGCAATCGCCGGAGCGGCACGAGTTCTACAGGGGCGAGATGTTTCTGATGACCGGCGCCAGCCGCTGGCACAACCTGGTCGTGACAAATCTCTGCCGTGAAGTCAGCCAGAAACTCAAAGACCGGCCGTGTCGCGTCTACCCAAGCGATCTGCGAGTTCACGCTGGCGATTGCGGGCTCTACACCTACCCGGACGTGACCATCGTTTGCGGCGAAGAAGAGTACCTCGACGATCATCAGGACACGCTGCTCAATCCGCTGGTCCTGATCGAGGTCCTTTCTGACTCCACCGAGAAGTACGACCGCGGCCGCAAGTTCGAGATGTACCGCACCATCGATTCACTGCGAGCTTACGTCCTCGTCTCGCAGGACAGAGCACTTGTCGAACTCTATGAACTGCAGGACGACCGCTGCTGGAAGTTCTCGGTCGCCAGCGGCCTTGACGAAGACATCTCGATCGACAGCCTGCAAATCGAACTCGCGCTGGCCGAGATCTACGACAAGGTTGAGTTCCCGCCCCCCGAACCTGTGGAAGACGACGAAAAGCCGGCAGACTCCGATCAACTCCTTTCTAACTGAATCCATTTCTCGAACAGCCAGACACCCATGTCCGACGCACCGAACATCATCTTCATCATCACGGACCAGCAGCGTTACGACACGATCAATGCGCTGGGCTTTGATTTCATGGACACGCCGAACCTCGATCGGCTGGTCAATGAGGGCATCCATTTCACACAGTGCCATGTGACGGCGGGCTCGTGTGCTCCGGCCCGGGCGAGTCTCTTCAAGGGCTACTTCCCGCACACAACCGGCATCCTGAAGAACGCCGATCTGTGGCGACGGTCGTGGGTCGAACTGCTCAACGACGCCGGCTACCACTGCACGAACATCGGGAAGATGCACACCTGGCCGTTCAATTCGTCGGTCGGGTTTCACGAGCGGTACGTCGTCGAGAACAAAGACCGGTATCTCGAAGGCCGGTACTACTTCGACGAGTGGGACAAGGCGCTGCGTTTCCGCGGACTCGTCAAGCAGCAGCGTGAGCTGTACCGCCAGCTGCCCGACTATCACGATCGGCTCGGCGCGTTCGAGTGGGAACTGCCGGAAGACGCTCACCCGGATAACTTCGTTGGCGATCTCGCATCATGGTGGATCCGCAACTACCCGAAGATGGACCGCCTGTTCCTGCAGATCGGCTTCCCGGGACCGCACCCGCCGTACGATCCCGTGCCGCGTTACGCCGAGCCTTACCTGAAAAAAGACCTGCCACTCATGGAGGTCACGCAGGAAGAACTCGACGGTCAGCCGCCCGCGTTCAAGGAGCTGCGGCAGCACAACGTCGAGATCGATCACGACTCGGTCGTCCATCAACTCAATCCGTCTCACGAAGCTCGGCACCGGCAGCGCGCCTATTACTGCGCGAACATGACGATGATCGACGAGAAGGTCGGCGAGATCGTGCAGGCACTCGAAGACACGGGATACCTCGACAACTCGGTCATCATCTTCACCTCGGACCACGGCGACGCACTGACCGATCACGGGCACAGTCAGAAATGGACGATGTACGACATCATCACCCGCGTCCCGCTGATTGTCTGGTCGCCGGGCCGGTTCGACGCCGGTAAAGCTGTCGATGCCCTCGTCCACCAGATGGACCTCGGCCCGTCGATTCTTGAACTGGCTGGCTGCGAAGTCCCGCCGACTCTCGAAGCGAAAACGCTGCTGCCCGCTCTGGAAGGCAAGGAGTTCCCAGGCCGCGATTACCTGTTCGCCGAGCAGGCAAAGGACGGCATCCTGACCGGTTGCGAGTTCATGACCATGGTCCGCGGCCACGAATGGAAGCTCGTGCATTTTCTCGACGAACCGCACGGCCAGCTCTTCGACCTCGTCAACGATCCGGACGAGATCAGGAACCTCTGGGACGACCCCACCTTCGCCGACCGCAAACAGGAACTGCTCGCCGTCCTGCGTGAGTGGCGTATCCGCAGTCAGTACGAAACCGCCGACTGGTGTGCCGAGTGGCGATAGTTTTCGCCGTCGCAGTTTCAGATTTCTCTGCAAACTGTCGGCGACCTTACACACTCGGAATTGCGGATTGCTGATAATCCCCCGCAGACACAGGCTGGCTGGGCTCGACTTTCGCTCCCGGCAGACGCCTTAAGTTGCAGAGGACAAGCGATGAGCAAGCAGAGCAGCGGATCGAATTCCGAAATGTCGCATCCCGAAGAATCATCCGCCAACGACTGGCAGCCGTGCGCCGCGGGCGAAGTTGCGGGGATGGTCCAGCGAGTTCAGCGCCGCCGCCGGGCAGCGACTGTCGCACGGGCAACTTCCGTCGCGGCGTGTCTGCTGGCCGGCATCGCCATTCTGCAGCTTGAACCGTTCGGCAAAGCTGGCGGTCCGCCAGGCGGAATCACGTGCCGTGAGACATTGCAGCGTCAGAGCGAGTTTCAGGCTGGCGAGCTTGAAGGCGAGGAAATCGCCGAGCAGATTCGCGAGCACCTCGCCGGCTGCCCGCGCTGCGCCGAGAAGTTCAGGTCCCGGTCTCCTCAGGCGTCAGAAGACGTGCCGACCGGACCAGCAGTTGTCGGATCGTGGGAATTGAACCCGCGATTGATCGCCGCCGAATTCTGACGGCCTGACAGTTCTCTGCCTCGCAACGGTAGCCGCGACAGTTCCGAGCGGTACGCTATCCGACGTCGTTTCACGTCAGTGTTCCGCAGAACTGTCGAGGTAGCTTGTGATGAATCGGTGCCTGTCCCGCTCCGCGCGAATTTCTCTGCTCTTACTGTTTCTGCCATCGATCGCCACGCAGGCCGCCGATCCGGCACTGCAGCTCGACAAGGCGACGCGCGACCGTTGCCTGGCCGTGCTGCGAGCTGGCCTGAAGGGCGACGAGTTCTGGCCGTCGATTCACGCCGCCGAAGGCCTGACGCTGGGCAGTTATGGCCGGGAAGTTCGAACGTACCTCGAACCAAAGCTCAAGACCGAACAGGACGATCAACGGCGCTGCGGCATCGCGCGCGAACTTGTCCGCGCCGGTGACCGCAAAAAGGCCGCAGTGCTGCTCGAAATCCTGTCCAGCGATGATGACCACGGGCACGTTCACGCGGCCGAGAGCCTGTTCAAGGTCAACGAGATCGGCGACGGGCATTCCATCCGACTCGGGCTTGCCACGACGGAGAATCTCCGCCTGCGACTCATGGCGGCTGCGGCTCTCGGGCGAGCCGGCAGTCCGGCGGCCATGACGGTCCTCCGAGAAACTCTGAGCGACAAAGATCCCGACATCGCCCGTCTGGCCGCGTGGGTGCTCGGTCGGATCGGCGACGACTCGGACGTCCCCCGGCTCAAGCAGCGGCTTGCCACCTGCGACGACAAGCTCGCTCGGGCATTCATCGAGCACTCACTGGCAGCACTTGGTGACGAGGCCGGTCGGCAGGCACTCCGGAACAACCTGACCAGCGACGACAGCGCCGTTCGAACCTACGCCGCCGTGTTTGCTGGCGACGCCGGGATGACGGATGTCGCGCCGCAACTCAAACAGATGCTCAACGATCCGCAGCCAGATGCGGCCATTCGGGCGGCGCAAACGCTGCTGTGGCTCACGGCTGAGAAGTAACGCCCGTGCCTCGTATGACGACCGTTTCGATCGTCAACGTCGAATTGCGTAGGGTGCGTGGAGCGGGGCTGGCCGGGCGTTTCCCTGAACTGTGTGGCACGTATTCGCCTGGGAAATCGTCGGACGTCTGCCCGCGTAACGCACCGTCCGGTTCAAGCCGCTTCACGCACCCTACAGGACTGTGGTTCTCAGCCGCGAGGTGACTTCCAAGCCAGGTCTGACAACCGCCTCGATCGTTGAGGTCGCGGGCGAATCTGCCGCCCAACTCACAAGGCTGGCACACTCCGCACGATCGTTCCGTCGCGTCGCGGTTTGCCAGTTTGCCTGGCCGGAGGCCGCCGCGATTTGTTCAAGTCGCACGGGCACGCGGTCGTGGCTCGCGATCAACACCGGGTTATACTCGCGTGCGTGCGTTTGAACGGCGAACGCTCCCGATGAATGGACTCCGGGGACGACGGCAAAGGACGGCTTACCTGCTACCAGTAAGCGTTCGGTCTCGATGCCCTCTCGTCATTTCCCAGGCAGCCTTCCAGGCCGCACCGCTCTGCTGGCAATCCTGATGCCGGCCACCATTCTGAGCGCGGCTCCTCCCGTGCTGCGACCGTCCGACGGAGCCCCCGGAGAAGGCGGCCCGATCGACGGCACCAGACTCGAATTCGCTCAGAAGGACGCCGCACTCCCGGACCAGAACGAGCCGCCTCAGGCCAAAGAAGCCGCGCCGGACACTGAAGCGGCAGCACAGGACGGCGACGAGCCAATCGACCTCGGCGTTTCCGTCACCCTCGACGCGACCGATCACCTGGCACCGGTCGACAAGGCGTGGCAGTCTGCGTGGCAACGCTCCGTCCAGGCAGCTCGACAGAAGAACTGGCAGCGGTCGCTCCAGCACCTCGCCCCAATCATCGGGCGTCCGAATGGCAGCGCGCGCGAGGACGCCATGATCCGCCTCCCGGATGCGACACTGCGTTCCGCCAGCCTTGAAGCGGCAAGGCTGTTGCTCAAGCTGCCGCAGGACGTTCGCGACGAGCGCAGCCGCAAGCTGGAATCAGCCGGTGACGCGGCACTCAAGCGAGCACTCGAACAGCGCGACCTCAGAGAACTCGAGCGAGTCGCCGTCCACTTTGCCGGAACACCGGCGGGAGATTCGGCGGCTGACCGGTTGATTGCCCTGCTGGTGGACCGCGGCCATTTCGGACTCGCGTCTGCCTGGTCCACTTTGCTGTCGGATGCTGACGCCCCGCTGTCCCGGAACGAGCGCTGGCAGCGTCGCGAGGAGCTGGTCGCCGAAGTGCTGTCCCGCTCCGAACACCGTCGACCGGGCCACCGCGCTGCCGGGAACGACAATGCCGATTCGCCAGCCCGGCAACTTGCCCGTGTCCTGACCCCTGACGTTCCCGAGACTCTGGCGGAATGGTCAATCATCGGAGGCAACCCCCGGCGACACGCCGTCGCCCCAGCAGGAACACCTACTCTGGTAAAGCGCTGGTCCAGTTTCTCGACGTCCGACCCGCAACTCGTGACGCGAATCGACAGAATGATCGAGGACCTGACCTACGATGTCCGATCGTCAGTACCGGTCGGAGTTCCACTTTTTATCAACGGCCGGATTGCCCTGAGAACTCTGCGCGGGATCGAAGTGCGGGACGTTCAGTCGGGACGGCTGCTGTGGACCGCTGGAGAACGACGATCGCTGGAAACTCTGCTTGGCGGAACGGAACCGGGCGAAGCGGGCGTCGGGTACGACCACTTTGAGAACGGGTTGTTCGCCGTCAACGAGTTGAATCAGGAGTTTGAGGCTGCCGATCCGACCGGCGGAGCGCTCGGACAGGCCCTCTTTCAGAACGCGACCTACGGCTTCCTGAGCAGCGACGGGCAGCTGCTGTTCGCCATCTCGGACGATCCGGTTTACGCGCTCGGTCGGACGTCGGTGCGAAACCGCAATGGCCGCGACATCAGCCCGGAACCCGGTTCGGCCTCCGCCAATCAGCTCGAAGCCTTCGATCTCGAGACCGGGCATCTGCAGTGGCGTCTGGGGGGGCCGGAAACGGGCGAACCCGCATCCGCTCCGTTGAGTGGCTGGTTCTTTCTCGGCGCGCCGCTGGCAACAAACGATGGCCTGTTCGTCGTCGCACAGAATTCGGAAACGATCCGGCTGTTCTGTCTCGAAGGAGAGACCGGACGAGTTCGCTGGTCGCAGCGAATCGGCTGGTCAGACGATCGTCTTGATCGGGATCTCAATCGGCGATTGTGGGCGGCCTTACCCTCACTGGCCCACGGAGTGCTCGTCTGCCCGACGAGTGCCGGCTGGGTCGTGGGCGTCGACAGCCTGACCGGCACGCTGCTGTGGGCTCACCGCTTCTCAACGCGGTCCCCCGAAAGCGGCAACGGAACTCCGGGGCTGTTTCTGCGAAATCGTGGAATGCTGGAGGTGGCCAACCGACGAGTCGATTCACACTGGGTCGCCGCGCCACCAGTCATTGCCGGCACAAGCGTTCTGCTGACACCGCCTGAAACGAAGGACGCCAACGATCCGTCGACGGGAATCATCGTGTGCCTCGACCTGTTCTCCGGCAGAAAACTGTGGGAACTGCCGCGTCGCGACGCGAACCAACTCGCCGTCGTGACGGACCGCGTCGCCGTCCTCGCCAGCAGTCGAACGCTCGACGCGCTGCAACTCGATGGCCGCCCCGCGTGGGAGTTCACTCTCCCCGCAGAGTCGGGACAAATCTCGGGACGGATTCTCGCCACCGCGGACACGCTATTTGTGCCGACCCAATCTGGCGGTGTGCTGGCCGTTGATCTGGAGAACGGCGAGCTGCGGCAACGCTGGTCGGCCTCTGATAGTCAACGTCCGCCGGGCAGCCTGTATTCCTACGACGGGCTGCTGGTTTCCGTGCATCCCGCCGAGCTGACGGCTTTTGAGCTGCAGAGCACTCTCGAACAGAAACTGCGGGAGGGCTCTCAAACGCAATCGCTGCAGCTGTCGATTCAGCGGGCTCAACTCGCGCTGGCCCGCGGGAATGCTCAGGACGCCCGGCAGGCTTTGCAGAGCCAGCGTGTCAAACCTGCAGACGCGGAAACCCGCGCGGCCTTCGATGAGACCGTCATGACGACCGCCACCAGACTGCGAGAAACAGAGGCCGCACAGGCAATCGAGTTCCTCGCGGCCACGCCGCAGCTTTCCGACTCGATCACCATTTCCAGCCAACGGGCGGCACTTGAGGTGCAACTGCTGCTGCAGTCAGGCCGCCAGCTCGAAGCATTCCGCAAGCTCATCGAGATCGCCAGGTCCGAGCACTTTGATCTGCAGATGCTTCGTCGACCTGACGACCCACGACTGGAAGTCTCGCTGGCCTGCTGGCTGCGTTCGGCGCTGGTTGATGCCTGGCAGACGCTTTCGGCTGGTGATCGACAACTCGCTGATGCCGACGTTCGCCGATGGCTCACTGATTCCGAGGGCAGTCGGTCAGGTTCGTCTGATTCCGCAACCGCCGTCGCCGCAGATCGTCTGGCAAATATTCTGGCCTTTCATCCGACCGGGCAGGCACTGCTCGCGCGACAGGCTCGACAGGCTGAACAAAGCGGTCGCGCGTCCGACGCCATCGTCTGGTGGAGCGCTGTCCAACAGGCCGCGGATGGTCCTGCCCTGAAAACGGAGGCACAACTGCGACTGGCTCTGCACACGTTTCCCCTGCTGACGGAACTCGACCGTGACTGGCAGCTCGAGTTCCTCCAGACACGGATCGCGGCAGACGGGCTGTCCGAGTCTGATCCGCACCGCGGGCTGTTCGATGCAGTCGAGCGTCTGCATCGCGACCTCACCCGTCAGACACGGTCGGCGCGAAACCAGACACAACCGGCGACTCAACAACCGGCGACTCGCCAATCGGAAGCAGATTCCGAAGCGGAGCCGAGTTCGCCCCGCATGACCATTGACCTGCAACGGTTGCCTGGCGGCGATCTCGAAACCCGCACGCAGCTTCTGACGAACGAAGCCGGTGAATCGGTGATCGGCCCGCGATTCTCCGCCCTGCTGACATCGCACGACTACGAAGCCGATCGACTGACCGTCGTTGACCATTTGGAAAACCGCCGCTCGTGGAGCGTACCGATCGGCAGCGCCGCCTCGCCGAGCACTCCGCTGGTCGCACGACGCGTCGGAGCCGTCCTGCTGACGATGCAGAACCGACGCGTGTGCTGCCTGTCGGTTGCCGATCGCCGCGTCCTCTGGTCGTTAACGCTGAATGCCGATCCGTGGCGTCATTCCGCCGGCAATCGACGCCCTGGCCCGCTGCTTTCCGGCGAAGAATGGATCAACCAACTCGAAGAGCGGGACTCTGTGCTCGTTCCCTCAAGCAGCGGCCACAGTTTCTGCTGCCGGACCGAACGCGAATTTCTGGTCTTCGAAACTCTGACGGGACGACTCTGCTGGCGACGAAAATCGCTGCACGCCGCGCAGAACACAGTCATCGACGGAGACACCGTCGTCGTGCTTGACACTCACGGAAAGCCGGTCACCGGCTACCGCTTAACCGATGGCCGCCCGGTCAACGCTGCCGCGGCGTCACAGGCAACACTCCCCGTACTGCGGCGGGACTTTCGCGGAGCGGTCACGGTGGCCAGAACCGGCAACGAGATCACGGTCCGCCGCTCCAGTCATCAGAAGGTGCTGTGGGAACACCGTTTTCCAACGGACGCCGCCTTCCAGAAAGTGGGCGACACAACGCTGGCTGTTCTGAAATCGCGCGGCCACTTTGAGACGCTGGATTTGCGGACGGGACAGCTCGCTGACTATCCGCGCATTCCCGCCCGCCACAGGATTGGCAAGACACAGGTCATGATTCTCCCCGACCGCGAACGGTGGCTGCTTCTGTTTCAGGGCGACCAGTTGACACGGCCTTCGCTGGGCAGCCTGCAGTCGATCAACGCTCAGGGCACTCTTGTCAGTTTCGCCCGAAACGAGGTCGACGCCGAACCCTGGTTCTGCGACACCGGTGAGCTGGGCCTGCCGCTTGATGAACTGCCGCGGCTGCCGTTCCTCATTCTGCTGCGGGAAAGCCGCTCACCACTCGTGCCTCTCGCAAAGACGCGGCACCTGACACTGCTCGATCGCCGCACCGGAACACCAGCCATCAGCTCTTCCGGAAAGCCAATTGATGATCTGACGATGCCCGGCGACACGAACTTCTCGAGTCTCAGGCTGCCACACAACGGAGCGTACGTCGAACTGCAATCCGGCACCGAGCGTTTGCGCCTCACCGTGCAGAAAGATCATTGAGCGTAGCTGGATTCGCAAGAATTCAGACGAACCACGGAATGCTCTGAATTCCTGCGAATCCAGCTACGGGCGGTTGCTGACACCAGCTGAGGCGCCTTCGACATTCCCGCCAGGCGTCGAGTGACAACGACCTCAACGTCCTCCGTCATCCGGTGCGCGATCAGCTCATGCCCGGCCAGTTCAGCCTGCTGGCGGACTTCATCGCCGACAGCCGGTAGCCGACTGAGATAAAAGACCAGACCGTCGTGGCTTTGCAGCAGTCCGGCGAGCGTATCTCCAAACAGCTCTTCGGAACGCCGCAGCCGCATCGGCAGGACATGTCCGTCGGGGTTTTCCGTGTAGTGCCACAACGGAGCCAGCATGTATTCGCGGAACCCGTCGTCCTCCACGCAGCTGGCGTTCGAGGACTCGATCAGTCCGGAATAGACCACGGGCTCGAAATCGGTCGCCGGGTACTGCTGCCCCCAGGCGAATGCTTCCTTCCACCCGGTAGCCTCGGGCGCTCGCAGAGCGGGCAGCACGAAACTCACGACGAGCACCACAGGCAGCGCGACCTGCCGGTAACTCCCCGCAACGCGGACTGCGGCAATGACGATCAGGCCAGCGGCCGGCACACGCCACAGGTAATACCGCGGCACGTTCACGCAGACACCGGTGACCTGATAAATCAGCAGGATTCCCAACGGAGCGATCATCCACCAGCACAGCCCCGGCGCAAACTCGCGAGCCGTCTCGCGCAACGACTGGCCTCCTTTAACGACATGGAGCACCAGACCGAGGCACAGCGCCGTCAGGACGCCAGCCGGCGAGACAAGGGCCATGAACGTCGACATCACCGTCGGCGGCACCGACGTCGTATAGAGTTTCGATTTCTGGGCCACGAGCAGAACGTGCGGAACGGCAGGCAGCAGACAGACTCCGACTGCCGCCACAGCTGCCACACTCCCGGACACAACCCGCCTGTTCTTCAGGCCACAGCGGAGCACGACGACCAGATGCAGCAGCAGGACCGTCGCGAAGATGTAGTGCAGCAGAATCGTCAGCGAAGTCGCCGCGACGTACAGCAGCCAAGTCCTCATCGACGGACGGTCGATCCAACGCAGCAGACCATACAGCGACAGCAGCGAGGCCCAGATCGCCAGCGCGTACGGGCGGGCACTCACGCCCACGATCACGTGCGAATTCAGCACTTCAGGATGCGACAGCAGAACGACGGCCAGTGTTATCGCGCCGATCCACGAATCCCGTCGCCAGACCGTCTGATTGAGCACCGCTCTGAAAGTCACAACGCTGCCAGCCACCGCGAGGAGAGACAGACTCCGCAGCGCCAGCTCACTGGAGCCGAAAACCTGCCGGACACACCAGACGAGCACGAAAAACAGCGGGCTCTGCCCCTGATAATGCCAGGCGCGGTCGAAGCAGGTCCGCAGGTCGCCGCTCGTAATCCACGCCGTCAGAGTTTCGTCGAGCCACAACGTCGAGCTGCCAAGGTGCCAGATCGTCCACAGCGCATAAAGCCCAACGCTCGCCCAGAGCGCAGCGACATAACCTTTCGGCCAGCCGCCCTGCCCTGCCGGCGAACCCTCCGTCGGCTGCTCATTCATTGTGGAAGTCGTCATGCCGTCATCAGCTCGCACAATTCAAGGGAGTGAGCCTCGGCCGTTTCCAGCAGATTCTCGACCGTCGCCTGCGGTTTCGCTTCACAGAAAAGCTGATACGAAAATGTGCGGGGCATCAGAGCGATCGCCAGACTGTTGAGTTGCAGCAGGAGCGAACTGACCCAGCCATGCCCGAGCGCCAGCGGAAACGGTCCCGGAATTCCGCGGAACGCCGAAACGTCAAAGCCTTCCTGGCGAATCATGCGTCGCAGAGATCCCCAGGTGAACAGCCGCGTGTGCGTCTTGTCGAGAATCCCTCGCGGCCCGTAATTGAACTGGCCCAGAGCAAACATCACGCGAATCGGTGCGAACACAACATTCGGAGTCGTGATCAGGAAGCGTGCGTTTCTCAGTTGCCGGCACTTCCTCAAGTTGCTGAGAAACGCGGCGGGATCGCGCAGATGCTCAATGACGTCGAGCAGCAGCACGGTATCGAACGGCTCCTCGCCGAGATCCTCTTCGGTAATATCGTTGAGGTCCGCCTGCAGAACGTTTCTCGAAAGCAGAAAGTGCTCCCCGGTCACCTCAATGTCGACCAGCATCGTGTCGTCGGCGATCTCCGCGAACGGAGCGACGGTTTCCACCGGTCCGCAGCCGAGAACCAGCAGCCGCTCGCCCGGCTGAACCGCGTCAAACGCCATCTGGTGCGACGACGCGTAACCGAACTTGCTGCGATACGGCGAGCCCTGCGTTGCGTATTTCTCGTCGTGAAAAATGCCCAGTCGGGACAGGCCTGCCATCACCGTCGCATGCACAACCTGCAGCGCATATCGCAGCCCATTGACGTGACAGATCTCGTCGCCGTAGTACGTTGGGACGGCCACTTCCCGAATCTCGCATCCCGCCATCCGCAGTTGCAGAATGATCTCCGTATCAAAGTCGAAGTCGTTCGAGTTGCGTTCAAAAGCGATCTTTTTCAGAGCGTCCACCGAGTACAGCCGGTAGCCCGAATGCCACTCGGACAGCTTCAATCCGGTCACTCGATTCTGAAACGTTGTGAGGATTCGATTGCCGACGTACTTGTAACACGGCATCCCTCCCTTGAGTGCTTCACCGGAGTTGAGCATCCGCGAACCGAACACCGCGTCAGCGCCGCCGTCAACCGCCGCGTCCAACAGGCGAGGCATCTCCTCGGGAGCGTACTGGCCGTCGCCGTGCAGCAGCACGACATAGTCGAAGCCTTCTCGAATCGCGTAGCGGTAACCGAGCTTCTGATTGCCGCCGTAACCCAGGTTGGACGGGTTCCTCAGAATCTTCAGCGGCACGCCGGGAAAAGGTTCGGAAATCTGAATGCCAACCTCGAACGTCGAATCCGTCGACGCGTCATCAATGACCAGCACCTCGGTCGCACACTCCTCGAACATCCAGCGAGGAATCCGCCGAATGACCGCCTGGAGCGTCGCTTCAGCATTGTAGGCAACGACAAAAATCAGAACGCGCGGCATGACGATCGCACTTCAGTCGGAAGGAGAAATCAGTCCTTCCGAAACCTAGGTGCGAATTCAGGACGCGGTTTCAATCGGAGGCATGCACCGCTTCGATCGACGAAAGAAATGGCAACCTGAATGGTGCTTCCGAATGTTCGAATTTCGCGCCCTGCGACGGTCCTGCCTGTCGACAACTCTGAAGCGACCACCTCACACCGCCCCGCAGCAACGTGTCGAGAGCAACTTCCCGATCTGGCGGTGGTCGAATCAGGTTCGCGGTCCGCTTCAGATTCGGTCGAGGCTGTCGAGCCAGCGAGCCATCTCCTCAATCGATTCG
>Ga0070726_10001556_pt1 | contig 22789 bp, 12 predicted proteins | sample tdAd471_FD_67275 | JGI IMG/M metagenome (GOLD analysis project Ga0070726, IMG submission 67275) | Marine sediment microbial communities from the Atlantic coast under amendment with organic carbon and nitrate - tdAd47.1 | ecosystem: Environmental > Aquatic > Marine > Coastal > Sediment | place... | reverse complement strand
ATGATGGTGGTGGGCGGCATGGCCATCTTCACCATCAAGTTCTGGACAGTGCTCTGGTACCTGGCCATGTGGGTGGATCAGAACCTGATTCTGTCCATGTATCCCGACGTCAATGTGTTCCTGCAGATCTTCGCCAACCCCGGCGAACACGATGCCAAGCGCATGCTGCTGAATATGATTACCACCAGCCTCTATCTGGGACTGCCGCTGTTGTGGAGTGGGATGATGGCTTGGGCGGGGGTAAATGTAGGGCGTTCAATCAATTCGGTGCAAGGTGAATTCGCAATGCGCGCTCAAGATGCTGGAAGGCAGGGTGGAAGTATCGGCAAAGCTGTTGTGTCGAAGGGAGCGAAGCGGTAAATCGCTGTTAAATATCCTCTTCATACCATCCGTACGGATCCGTGCCATTATCAAACTTTCGGGTGCGGAAATTGTAGTCTCCGGTTAGATAGCCGTCTTCAGCATCCGTATCATCCTCAGATGTGATTACAGCTTCAACCAGCAGGCCGATGAAGCCAATAACAAACAAACTCATGGCGCGAACGATAGCCGTCGCGCCAGTGAGTATGCCTCCAAGGCATGCCATGAATACTGAAAAAGATTTGCGCTGATTTTTCATCCAATATATCTCCGTCAATCGCATCTCCCATGGTGAACTGCGGGTGCCAATGTTTCAGAATTCCCCATCCCGAACCAGATTGCCTCTGCTGATTATCTTGATAGTTTTCGGGTGAACCGGGTCGTTGTCTGGCAGCAGTCCTTTGCCTTTCTCAATCACCTTGGCGGCGACACTGGTCAGCTTGCCTAATGCGTCCGAACCGGCTAGTGCCTTATTGTCATCATAATAGTCAAACCAGGGCAGGCCGGCTTCTGTGTAATCCTTGGCAGTCGCAGGATTATGTGGTGGTTGATGCTCGGTAATCATCTGGTATTGCTCACTGTTGGCCAGATGGATGAAGCACCGACAACCGTTCTCCTGATCCCAGGCATCAATACCGTATTCGTCCTCGTATATCTCCTGCCGCATCAAGCCGCCTGGTGCTAGTCCCATATCCGGGGCAGCCGATTCGCAGACCGTGCGACTGAACATCGGCATATCAAGGTAGTCCATGCCTGCTTCCACGGCGCGCTCAAAATGTTCGACGTACACGTCATGTTTCATGAGGTAGACGACGATCTGGAGTCCGCCATGTTCAGCCTTACCCGTAATCTGCTCTTCGGCCGTGAAGCCTTCACCCAGGGGCATGGCGACAAATTGCCGGATAAAATCTTCCGAGACGTTGAAACCATCCAGCCAGGGCTGTTCCGGTATCACCGCATAGTCCTGCGGATCATCCGAAAGCCCGTTGCTCCAGGGTTCCCCGGATACGGCATGGATCTTGCCGGCGGCAATCTTGACGGCGCAGGGGTAGTCACCAGAAAAATTGATCCATAGTGCCTCTGACTGATACATGGGTATGAAGACGCCACCATGCGTCCGCCAGGTATCAGGCAACTTGTTGGCAAAGTCATCCATGTGCTCCACCGGGAACCGACCCAGGCCGGGTGGTAGGGGATATTCCCGGTTGTCGTTCGGGATCCGCAGGGTGCGCTGGAAGTCGATGCTACACGCCGCTTTTTGGTGGACTTCCGGAAACCGGAAGGTCAGTTGGTTGTTCATTAGTTCGATCATTGTGCTTCCTCCACAGGTTACCAGTCGCCATCACGGACATCCCGGGCAATACGCAACAGAGCGTGATCCGGTGCGGATTTGAGCTGGCGGATCAGATCCGCCAACAGCTGCGGACGCTTACGGATGATCTCCTGCAAATCCGACGATACCTTCCCGGCCATTGCCAGCAGCACATCCGGGTCTTCGCCGAGTTCCTCGGCCAATGCCCGAATTTTTGCCTCGGACGGCGGCGCCACATCCCCGCGTTCTATCTTGCTGAGGTAGGCGGGCTCCACACCAATTCGCTGGGCGACCTGCCGGACGGAAAACCGCCGATCCTCTGACTTCAGGGCCTCGCGATGTTCACGGATGTATTCTCCAAATGTCATGTGTAGTATATAGTACACAAATTAGCGTCTTGGCAAGAGGTAGTTCACGGGCTTGCGAGCTTAACGACGAAAAATTGTTGTCTTTAGGTAATCGAAAAACTTCGCCGGCCAGTTTGCCGGCGAAACTTGACAGTTTTTTGGAATGCGCTATAGTGCGTCACCATGGGCGCAATATCAGATCTAAATTTCGAAGCTGGGATCACTAGTTTGGTGGCAAGCCAGGCCATGGTGTGGGGATTTCGCTCGGGTGAGCGTGGTACCCACACGAGCCGAACCATGATGCTCGATGAGCTGTCGCATTTACTCGAGGCGGTGCCCGGTGACGTTGCCCGTGAGCAGTATGCGGATGCGGTTATGGAGCAAAACTGCCTGGGCAAACGGACGGCGGCAACGCGCAAGCTTTCCTTGCAGCGCCTGACCGAACTGTACGCCCTCGAGCCCCAGGTGATTCTGTTCCGATTGCTGAGGGATCTCTGGGGAAGAAATGAGACCAGCCGTCCGCTTCTGGCATTGCTGCTTGCTCTGGCGAGAGACCCGTTGCTCAGAATGACTGCTTCCGCGGTCGTCCGTACCCCCTATGGTCACGAGTTCGCCCGGCAGTCTATGAAGGATACGCTTATTGCTGCCGTTGGTGATCGCCTGAGCGAGGCAACTCTCGACAAGGTTGTGCGCAACGCCTCCTCTTCGTGGACGCAGTCCGGGCATTTTCACGGTAGGGGGCGCAAGACCAGGCATAAGGTTGAGGCAACACCCGCCGCAACGTCATTCGCTCTGCTGCTCGGATTCGCAGTCGGGCGGCGTGGACGTTTGCTGTTTGAAACGCCGTGGACTGCTGTCCTGGATGCCAACCCCGAGGAACTCATCGATATGGCAGTCGACGCCAAACGGTTAGGGCTGCTCGATCTCAAACAGTCCGGTTCAATGATCGATGTGTCATTTCCGACACTGCTTACAGAAAAGGAAAGGGAGCTGATTCATGGGTCGCATCGACAGGCTGGCTGAACGCTACAACAGCTACATCGCCCTGCCGTGGCAGAAGGACCTGGCCGGTGCCCAGCGCGCCATCTTTGTCGTGTACGACAAGGCAGACGAACGTCGGTTACGGGCACGGAAAGACCTGTTCGCACTGTCAACGGCCGAAACAGGCCACGGGTGGCTCGAATGCGACCTAACCCAGGTCTTTGCCCAGTGGATGGCTGCAACGGATTATCGCGACAGCTACTTCGAGTCACCGGAGGATTTGGAGCTTAAGCTAGAGGACGATTTTCTCGAGCACGTGGCCGATCGTGTGAGGGAGGTGTTGAACTCGCCGGGCGCCGATGAAAACTCGGTAGTCGGTGTTTTCGGTATTGCATCACTGTTCGGATTTGTACGTGTGTCCGAACTCATGAACGAAATAGAGCGGGATATAAGAGGCCGCGTGGTGGTGTTCTTCCCCGGCGAGTACGAAAACAGCAACTATCGATTGCTTGATGCAAGGGATGGGTGGAACTACCTCGCAGTCCCGATCACCTTGCACGAAGATCGAGGAGTGTACGAAGTATGAAGAACCGGGATATCTACCAGAGGGACCCCAGCAAGATCACCTTGCTGAACAACGGCGTCGCATCCATGACCGACGCCCTCACCGAGGATGAACGCCGCACACTGCGATTCGAACTGGAACATTTCGTCTGCGAGGGAGAATACCAGCGAGGTCTCGTCCGCATCCTCGACTCCTACGTCAGCAACCAGGGACAACCCGAACAGCCGGCGGCATGGGTGAGCGGTTTCTTCGGTAGTGGTAAATCCCACCTGGCTAAGATGCTGCGCTTTCTGTGGACCGATTACACCTTCCCGGAGGATGGTGCCAGTGCACGCGGACTGGCGCGATTGCCGACCGATGTGCAGGACCTGTTGAAAGAGATCACGACGCTCGGAAAACGAGCACATGGATTGCATGCCGCGGCGGGGACGCTCGGCGCTGGTGCCGGTGACAGTGTTCGACTTGCTTTGCTGGGAATCGCATTCAAATCGGCAGAACTGCCCGAGAGCTACCCGCAGGCGCGTTTCTGCACCTGGCTGAGGAAAAACGATATCTACGATGAGGTCTGTGCCGCCGTCGAGGCGGATGGCCGGGATTTCCGCCGTGAGCTGAATGATATGTATGTCAGCCCGCTGATTGCCAAGGCCTTGCTGGCAGCCGACCCGAATTTCGCCGCCAGTGAAAAAGAGGCCAGGGCGGCGCTCCGGGCTCAGTTCCCGAAACCCAAAGACATTACCACCGACGAGTTTGTTGCTGCCCTGCAGGAGACCCTCGCGCCCGATGGTGAGGTGCCGTGCGCGGTTATCATCCTTGACGAGGTGCAGCAGTACATCGGCGACGACACCAGCCGCTCGTACATCGTGCAGGAAGTTGTCGAGGCCTGCAGCAAGCGATTCGGCGACCGTCTTCTGTTTCTGGGGACCGGGCAAACGGCGCTGTCAGGAACACCTGCGCTGCAGCGCCTCCAAGGCCGGTTCACGGTCAACGTAGAACTTTCCGATACCGATGTCGAAACCGTCACGCGCCGTGTCGTGCTAGCGAAGCGGCCGGATCGTGTTAACGACGTTAAATCGACAATGGATGGCAACGCCGGTGAACTGGACCGCCATCTGGTCGGAACCAAGATTGGCCCGCGTAGCGAAGATAAATCCATTCTGGTAGAAGACTATCCGCTGCTGCCCGTACGCCGCCGCTTCTGGGAGCATGCGCTGCGCGCAGTCGATCGGGCCGGCACGGCAGGGCAACTGCGTACCCAGCTGCGTATTGTTTATGACGCCATCCGTCGCACGGCCGATGATCCTGTCGGCACGGTGGTGCCGGCGGATTTCCTGTTCGAGGAGATCTCGGCCAACCTGCTCCAGTCCGGCGTATTACTGCGCGAGGTAAATGAGACGATCGTAGAGCAGGACGACGGCACGCCTGATGGGCTCCTCAAATCACGGCTGTGCGCTCTGGTTTTTCTGATTCGTAAGCTTCCTCGTGAAGCCGGCGTCGATATTGGCGTTAGAGCCACGGCGGATGCCTTGGCGGATCTGTTGGTCAAGGATCTGGCCAAGGATGGTGCTGCACTGCGGGGTCAGCTCCCAAAGCTGCTGGACGAGCTGGTCGCTGCGGGAACGCTGATGAAGCTCGATGACGAGTACAGTTTGCAGACCCGCGAGAGCAGCGAGTGGGAAGCGGAATTCCGCAACCGGCAAACCAAGCTGGTTAACGACCCTAGCCGGATGAGCAGCAAACGCGCCCAGCTGTTGGGCGCAGCGGTTCAAGATACCATCGGGTCCGTGAAGCTCCTGCATGGCAAGTGCAAGGAGCCAAGAAAGCTTGCACTGCATTTCGGGACAGAACCACCGCAGGGCACTGCCCATGAGATTCCGGTCTGGATCCGTGACGGCTGGGGCGCGGACGAGAAGAGCGTCATTGCAGATGCGCGAGCCGCAGGTGCTGACAGTCCCGTCATCCACGTGTTCGTCCCGAAATCGCGTGCAGACGCACTAGCCCGGGTCGTCGCTGCGCAGAGCGCCGCGAAGGACACCCTCGAGTATAAAGGCGTGCCCTCGACGCCGGAGGGTATCGAGGCCAGGCAGGGGATGGAGACACGGCTGACCGAGGCAAACAACAGTCGGCGGGCGCTGGTTTCCGAAGTGGTCGACGGCGCAAAGGTCTATCAAGGAGGCGGCAGCGAGCGGCTGGAAATGTCCCTGCTGGACAAGGTCAGGGAGGCTGCCAACGCCTCACTGGATCGGCTTTTTTATGATTTCAAGGATGCCGATGACCATCGCTGGCCGAAGGTGATCGAGCGAGCACGCAAAGGTGCCGAGCATCCCCTGGAAGCGCTGGACTACAGCAGCAAGACCGAAGATCACCCGGTATGTTCAGCCGTGCTGTCTTTCGTCGGCTCGGGGAAGAAGGGCAAAGACGTTCGCTCTCATTTTTCGGATCCGCCTTACGGCTGGTCGCGCGACGCCGTTGACGCCGCCCTCATCAGCCTGTTCGGCACCGGGCATTTGCGCGCGACCACCAGCGGTACCCCATTCAAACCGGGTCAGCTCGATCAGGCGAAGGTGTCGAGCACCGATTTCCGGGTCGAAAGCGCCACTATCGATACCCGCCAACGCCTCAAGGTGCGCAAACTGTTTCAGACGGCCGCAGTTGCCTGTAAGCCGAATGAAGAGACTGCAGCAGCCGGAGAGTTTCTGAGCAAGCTGAGTGAGCTTGCCCGCGGCGCTGGCGGCGAAGCGCCACTACCCGAACGTCCGGACACCAGTCATCTGTTGGATCTTCAGTCGCTCGCCGGCAACGAGCAGTTAGTCGGTATCCTCAATCGTCACGATGAACTCCTGAAGAACATCGAAGACTGGGCCAAAGCACGGGATCTGGCCGAAAAGCGCCTGCCAGTCTACAAGCACCTGCTGTCACTCGTGAACCATGCTGAGGGATTGGATGCGGCGAAAGAAGCGCAACCGCAGATTGAAGCCATTTCAGCCAATCGCAGCCTGCTCGATTCGGCAGACCCTGTGCCTGACCTGGCTAAAACACTGGCGGATGCCTTGCGTGCTGCACTGGTGGAAGCGGAGAAGCGCTACTCGGAGATTTTCGAAGAAGAATCGGCGCGATTGGAAGCCGCAGAGAGCTGGCAAAAGATCGAGCAGGCCGAGTGTGACCGAATTCTGAAAAGTCTGAATATCGTCAAGGTCTCGAAGGGCGCAACGGGCACCGAGCAGGAAGTGCTCGATTCACTTGGTCGCATCTCACTGGATGCCTGGAGGACTAAAGCGGCGGCCTTACCGCAACTATTCGCGGATGCACGCATCCAAGCGGACAAGCTGGTGGAGCCCAAGACCCATCACGTCAAGCTGGGCAGCACCACGCTGCGAACGCCCGAAGAGGTTAAGGCCTGGGTGGAAAAGACCGAGCAGGAGTTGCTTGAGCAGCTCAAACAGGGACCCGTTGTAGTGTCATAGGGGCAGGGATGAAGACGCTTTCGACAGAGTACCGCCGACAACTGGAGCGAGCAGTCGTTGAAGCTCGCGATTTCGCCGAGGCCGGGGCGAAAGTAGCGCTCGAGGCGCTAGCCGTACAGCACCATGAACCTTATGGCTACATGGATGGGGCGCAACGCACCTTGCGCCGAAGACTCCGCGCCCATGCACGCCAGCTCGGCGATCGGCTTGATGCGCGCTCAGGCGGTCATGGTATTGATCACCTTGTCCATGAGTGCGCCTATGAGCACTGGCACGGGATGTTGTTTGCCCGGTTTCTTGCAGAGAACCACCTGCTGATAGAGCCCGAGATAGGTGTCGCTATCACGCTGGATGAGTGCGAGGAGCTGGCGAAGGAAGAGGGCATCGACAAATGGGCGATGGCCGCGCACTTCGCACACCGCATGTTGCCCCAGGTGTTCCGGCCCGATCACCCCGTATTCGAAGTCCAGTTCGCCCGCGAATACCGCCTGAGGCTCGAAGGCCAGGTCGAAGGGCTGCCGGCAGAAGTATTCACGGCAACGGACGCCTTGGGCTGGGTCTACCAGTTCTGGCAGACCAAGAAGAAGGACGAGGTCAACCGCGCCGAGGTGAAGATCGGGGCTAACGAACTGCCGGCGGTTACCCAGCTATTTACCGAGCCTTACATGGTGCAGTTCCTGCTGCACAACTCCCTGGGAGCCTGGTGGATCGGTCACCATACGGACAAGGCTTGTCCGGTCGATCTGACTTATCTGCGCCGAACGGAGGATGGAGCACCGGCGGCCGGCGAGTTCGAGGGTTGGCCAGACGACTTTTCGGAATTCCGTCTGCTCGATCCGTGCTGCGGCTCGGGGCATTTCCTAGTCGCGGCGTTCCTGATGCTCACCCCCATGCGCATGGCGTTGGAGGGACTGAATGCCGCTCAAGCGGTGGATGCCGTTCTGCGCGAAAACATCCACGGTTTAGAGCTTGACCAACGCTGCGTGGCTATCGCCGCTTTTGCATTGGCTCTGGAGGCTTGGCGTTTCCCCGATGCTGGCGGCTACCGGACACTGCCTAAGCTGAACCTCGCTTGGTGTGGACAACCGGTTGCCGGGAAGAAGGAGCAGTGGCTCGCTCTCGCGGAGGACGACCCTCGGCTCGAGGCTGGAATGGCTGCGCTCTACGACACCTTCCGCGATGCGCCGACCTTGGGCAGCTTGATTGACCCTGCTCGCTCCGTATCCGAGGACATGCTCACGGCAGGTTTCGAGGAACTCCAGCCGCTGTTTGAAAAGGCATTGCGAAAGCATGCTGGCGAGGAGGAGTGGAAAGAGACTGCCATTGCGGCACTCGGCCTGGCAGGAGCTACTCGCCTATTGAGTGGCCACTACCACTTAGTCATTACCAATGTGCCCTACCTCGCCCGAGGCAAGCAGAGTGATCGGTTGCGAAAGTTCGCTGAGACACACTATCCGAAGGCTAAGAATGATCTTGCCAACGTATTTTTTGAGCGATGCCTAGAGTTCTCCCAGGACAAAGACGCTGGAGTTACACAAATTGTAATGCCGCAAAATTGGCTGTTTCTGACCGGTTACAAGCTGCAGCGAGAACACCTTCTGAAGGAAACGAGTTGGGATCTGCTAGTGAGATTGGGATCTGGCGCTTTCGAAACGATCAGTGGCGAAGTGGTCAACGTCATCCTTCTCAGCATAACCAACACACAGCCACATGCCAGTCATCAACTGCGAGGCATCAACGCTAGCGAGTCGCGCACGGTGACTGGTAAAGCGGATGAGTTAAAGGCAGGTGATCTTGTGGTGGTGAGTCAATCACTGCAGTTGGCAAATCCGGATTGCCGTGTCGTTTTCGAGACACGAGAGGTTGGCGCACACCTCAGTGAAGTTGCGGAATGTTACCAGGGGATAGTCACTGGCGACATAGAACGGTTCACTAAAAAATATTGGGAAATCGTACCTAATAATTCGGCATGGGTGCCATTTCGCCGAAGCAATAACTCAGAATCACTATTTGGCGATGTTTCTGAGGTTCTGCTCTGGGAAAATGGTACGGGAACCTTGCATGCATACGCAACTGAAGCTAGGGATCAATTACATGATATGCATGAGAGTGGCAACAGGGCATGGGGTCGGCACGGCGTAGCGATAAATAGAATGGGTGGGCTCAGGGCCGTTCCCTACTACGGTGAGCATTTCGACAACAACGTAGCGGTCGTTTTCCCAAAGACCTCAGATGCATTGGTTCCTGCATTATTTACTTTTCTTCATGACGAACAGTTTAGTCGGACTGTTAGAGATCTAGATCAGGCGATTAAGGTAACAAATCAGACGCTACTTAAGGTGCCATTCGATGAAGGGCGATGGTCGACGATGGCAACCTCACTATTTCCTGACGGCTTGCCGCGTCCATACTCAGATGACTGCACGCAATGGGCTTTTCATGGTCATCCGTGTTCGGCTACGTATGGGCTACAAGTAGCTATTGCCCATCTTCTTGGTTTCAGGTGGCCGACAGAGAAAAACCCGCAGATGGAGCTTGACGACAAGGCTCGCAGATGGGTATCGAAAACGGAAGCGCTACATCTCTACGAAGACGAGGACGGCATCGTCTGCATACCCTCGGTCCGCGGGGAGCAACCAGCACACGAACGGCTGATGAAGCTACTGCATTTTGCTTATGGAAACGATTGGCACGAAGGGGTCTTAGCTACTCTGTTAGCCGAATCCGGCAGCGCCTCCCTTGATGACTGGCTGCGCGACAAATTCTTCGTAGAACACTGCAAGGTATTCCAGAAGCGGCCGTTTATTTGGCACGTATGGGATGGTCGCAGGCGAGACGGTTTTCACGCACTGGTCAATTACCACAAGCTGGTGGAAGGTGGAGGCAAGGGTCGACGCCTGCTGGAGTCGCTCACCTACAGCTATCTGGGCGACTGGATCGCCCGCCAGCAGGACGGTGTGAAACGTGAAGAAGGGGGTGCCGAAGATCGGCTCGCCGCGGCGATTGAGTTGCAGAAGCGCCTCGTCGCCATCCTGGAAGGTGAGCCGCCGTTTGATCTCTTCGTTCGCTGGAAGTCCGTCGAGGAACAGCCAGTTGGCTGGGAGCCGGACATCAATGACGGCGTGCGCCTCAATATCCGCCCCTTCATGGCTCAAGACTTGCCCGGAGGCAAGAAAGGTGCCGGCATCCTGCGTGCCAAGCCGAACATCCACTGGAAAAAAGACCGCGGCAAGGAGCCAACACGCGACCAGGCGAAGTTCCCCTGGTTCTGGAAGGACGGCAAATTCACCGGCGAGCGGGTCAATGATGTTCACCTCACAAATGCCGAGAAGCGTGCGGCGCGAGCACAGGTAGGGGGTTAGCAGGCATGGCTGACCATACAACCCAAGACTGGCCCTTTCCCGGCTCTCGTTGGTGGAAGTTTGACTTCCACACTCATACTCCGTCTTCTACCGATACGCCGTGGGCGAGACCTGATCTTGAGCTGACACCTGAAGCTTGGTTGCTCAGATATATGGCAGCCGGTATTGATTGTGTAGCGGTGACAGATCACAACAGTGGCGCCTGGATCGATTCGCTGAAGGCTGCTTACGAGCAGATGAAGGAGCAGGCGGAAGCGGGCTCGCCCCCCGAAGGGTTTAGAAGCCTGATGCTATTTCCTGGCGTCGAGATCTCCGTTAACGGCGGTTTTCACCTCCTTGCAATCTTTGACCCGTCGGCAACGACTCGTACGATCACCGATCTTTTGGCTGCAGTTCGTTATCAAGGCACCGACGGTGATAGCGATGGTGTGACGCGAGAGAGTCCCACCGATGTGCTACAAGCTGTATTTGACGCAGGTGGCATTCCAATTCCTGCTCACTCTGATCAGGACAAGGGACTGCTTAGAGTTAACCCAGGTACACGAGAATGTGGGCTAGACGCCAATACGGTCCGTCAGGTTATGGATATTGACGACCTGCTGGCCGTTGAGTGGGTGGATGGTGCGTTGCCCACACCGGCATGTGTGGAAAGGCAAGTAGAACGGCTCTCGCGAGTCTTGGGTAGTGACTGCCACAGCTTCCATGGAAATGCCGTACCAGGTTCACGCTACAGCTGGATCAAGATGGCAAGCCCCACGCTAGAAGGCTTGCGTCTTGCTCTTTTGGATGGCAACGGCATTTCCGTCCGTCGAAGTGACGAAGGGGAGTTTGAGCCATTTCAAACACCGGAGCATTTCGTTGCTAGCATGGAAATCGAGTCCGCTCGTTTCATGGGTAATGGCGTGCCAGAGCGTTTAGCATTCAGCCCCTATTACAACGCGTTGATAGGAGGGCGAGGAACAGGCAAGTCGACCCTCGTACACGCGCTGCGACTTGAATACCGTCGTGATGACGAGCTGCGCCGTTTGGGTGAGACAACTGAGCCTTACCGCCAATTCACGAGTTTCGCAGAGCCCGCCAGAGGCCGTGATGATAATGGGGCGCTACGAGATGATACCGAGATTCGCCTTCAGTTGATGCGGGATGGCGTTCTGACCCACCTGCGGTGGAGGCACGATGGAGAGGGAGTAGTCGTCGAAGAACAGGGTGAAGACGGCGAGTGGGCCCCCTCAGTGAGCCAGGCAATTTCAGCAGAGCGATTTCCAATTCGGATCTTCTCGCAAGGACAAATCGCCGCGATGGCGGGAGATAACCGGCAGACGCTGCTCGATGTCATTGATGAGGCTGCATCCGTTGGGGATCTTCACCGGGGTCTTGAGGAAGCCAAACGTACCTATTTTTCTCAGCGAGCCCAACTGCGCGAAATGGATGGCAGGTTGGAAAGTCGTCCAGAACTGGAAAGAAAGCTGGCCGACCTGACCCGCAAGTTAGAGGCGTTAGCTCAGTCCCATCACGCTGAGATTTTGAAGGCCCACCAGCAAGCACTGCAGCAAGGCCGGGAGATCGAGGCCACTCTTGAACAACTGCAAGCCACGCCGGGCCGTATCGATACGTTGGCGCAGGAGCTGACACTCGACGACTGGGCGGACGGCGTTTTTGACCCAGAAAGGGATGCCGACACTCTTGGATGGAAAACTGAGGCGGATCGAATTTTGGGAGTAGCCCAGGAGGCACTCACGCGAGTCGCGCAGACACTCACCGCAAACGTTCAGTCTCTGGGAGAAGATCAGCGGCTTGCCGATTGGCGGGCACGTAGCGAGCAGGCGCAGGATGATTACCAAACGCTGCAGGCTTCGCTTTCCGAACAAGGTGTTGCGGATCCTCAGGCCTTTGGACAACTGGTGCAGGAGCGTCACCAACTCGAAGGTCAATTAATGCTACTTGACCAACTGAAACAGGAGCGCGATCGGCTCGAAACCGAAAATGAGGCACAGTGGGATCGAGTGTTTAAAGCACGAAAAGCTATTACCATCGCGCGCTCAGATTTTGTCGCATCTACTCTGGAAACAAATGACTTTGTGCGCATGGAAGTGGTTGGCTTCGGTTTTGATGGGCGCAACATCGAGCGCAGCCTGCGTGAGCTACTGGATGTGCAAGATGAACGGTTCGAAGGCGACATTCTCAGGTTCGATAACGGTGAACCCGTTGGTGGTATGGCATTCGAAATTGCCGTAGCCGAAGATCGAGCTATCACCTTGGAAGGCATCAAGCAAAGATTGCATGAGCTTGATGAAGTCTTTGGCGGCCATTTCCGGAATTATCTCCAACGTAAACTGGAGGCTCCCGAATTTCATGATTACATTCGCTGTTGGTTCCCTGAGGACGACCTGCATATCGAGTACAGTCGTTCGGGTGACGGACGCGATTGGTCAGCCATTACTCAGGGCTCGCAAGGCCAACGATCTGCAGCTCTATTGGCATTCTTGCTCGCGTTTGGTGATGAACCCCTTATCCTCGATCAGCCCGAGGACGACCTCGACAACCACTTGATTTACGAGCTGATTGTTCGGCAGATCCGGGAGAATAAACAGCGCCGGCAATTGATCATCGTGACGCATAACCCCAACGTCGTGGTAAACGGTGATGCGGAGATGGTGCACGCGTTCGATTTCCGTGGTGGCCAATGCCGGGTCGTTGAACGCGGGGCTTTGCAAGAGAAGGCTATACGAGAGGAAGTCTGCCGGATCATGGAAGGGGGGCGCGAGGCATTCGCCCGTCGTTGGGCACGTTTAGGGCGGGAAATCTGACATGTGCGCCAGATACAGAAAAGTCGCAGAGAAAAATCGTTTAGGCGATGACTGCGTCCTGATAAAGCATTTGGGATAACTAGCTCGCAATGGATCTCACCACTAATAAGACAGTCATAGAGGCATTGGTTCGATCTCTCGAGAGTACGGCTAGGTTTAATCCGAATGACGTCGTACATCCGTATGCCATTTTGTGGACGGATCATGATTCACAGTGGCGGCCGATCATTCCCCAACTACGTCGCTTGTTACCTCAGCTTCTGACTTTCGGTGAATACCAGCCCGAACAGCGGATCGGCCCGGCAATCTGGCTGCGTAGCGTGGTGGATCGTGCATTGCCTGATGTTGAGATTGCTGAAGGGATACCGCCGATCGTATACCTGCCGGATGTGAGCCGGCAGGAATTGCGGGCAGTCCAGGAGTGTCCAGATGGCCTCAAGCCGCTGGTGGAGCTTCAGTACCGTGGAGTTTGCTGGACGCAAAAGAACGGAAAGGACTGGACCGTCGAAGCCTTCCTGGTAGCGGAGGAAGGAGGTCTTGGATTGGACGTTGCACGTGACGCGGCTACTCGGCGAGCCATGCTCGGTGCATTGGTAGAACTGGCCACGACGTCGGTCGATAGATTGCGGGGAAAACACCTCGAGGCTGAGGATTTCGACAAACTCTTTTCCAACGATCCAGCAAAGGATCTGTTGCTCTGGTTGAGCGATCCGGACATTGTAAAGATGGAGTGGAATGGAGGGCGTTGGTCGGCCTTCAAATCACGGTGCAAGGCAGACGTCAAGTTCGATCCGGACAAGGACGGCGAGTTGGTTGGTGCAGAGCTACTCGGTAAGCGGGAAGGCCCTTGGGCCACTGTCTGGGAACGGTTTTCTGAGTCGCCTGTGCTCTATCCCGGCGTACCGGAGCTGTTACGCCAGGCAATGCCGAGCGAGCTATTTATCGAATCTTCTTCTTGGCCTCAAAACAATGAGAATGAAGAGGCCTCCTTGAGGAAAGCGCTGCTTGAGCTTGAGAAGGCGACGCCCGCAGACGGGCGTAAACGGATTCTCGAGCTCGAGAAATCACATGGTCCAAGACGGGAGTGGGTCTGGGCAAAGTTAGGGCAGGCACCACTCGCGGTAGCCCTGGGCCACCTGACAGCTATTTCCGAACGCGCGAGCTCCAAACTGGGCGGTGCATCGACCGCTGAGATGGCAAAGCTATATGTCGACGCCGCCTGGGAGGTCGATACGGCGGCGTTGTCCGCGATGGCTTCAATCAAGTCTACTGCCGATGCGCAAGCAATGGGCAAAGCATTGAACTCCGTTTATCGGCCATGGCTCGAGTCGGCAGCAGAACACCTTCAGCAGTTGGCGGAGAAGGATCCGCTTCCTGGACACGATGGCCAGGGGCTGGAAGACATCATCGTTGAATCAGGGGGTGTGATTCTATTCGCTGATGGTCTGCGATTCGATGTGTCTCAGCACCTTGCCGAACGCATGCGCGCTAAAGAGTGGTCAGTCACGATGTCAACTCGGTGGGCAGGACTACCCACCGTAACAGCAACGGCCAAGCCAGCGGTCTCGCCAGTCTTGAAAGGTATCCAAGGTTTGTCACTCGGCGAGGATTTTCTCCCTGCTTTGGCTGATACGGGCCAGCCATTGACCACGGACAGGTTCCGGAAACTGCTGGCAGCGGAGGGATACCAATACCTGGGCGCCGACGAAACGGGTGATCCCTCGGGGCGTGGATGGACGGAAAACGGCGAGCTCGACAAGTTGGGTCACTCCCTGCAGGGGAAACTTGCAGGCAGGGTAGAAGAGCAGGTTGATCTGTTACTGGAACGCATCGAGTCGTTGCTCGATGCCGGTTGGCGTGAGGTTCGTGTGGTAACAGACCACGGTTGGCTCTGGCTACCCGGCGGGTTACCGAAAGTCGATTTACCCAAGTATCTGACAGCGAGCCGCTGGGCCCGCTGTGCAGCGATTAAAGGGGCATCCAAGGTGGATGTGCCCACCGTGCGATGGCACTGGAATGCTCATGAGCGAGTTGCGGTTGCACCCGGGATTTCCTGTTTCGGCACCGGCAATGAATACGCACATGGTGGATTGAGTCTGCAAGAAAGCCTGGTGCCCGTTATCCGGGTGACCGCGGGTGAAACAAAAGCCAAGGCGGCAGTAAAGATTGTGGATATCTTCTGGGCAGGGCTACGTTGTCGTGTGCGCATTGAAGGGGCGCAGCCTGGATTGTCTGTCGATCTGCGGTTGAAGGTGAATGATCCGGAATCGTCCGTGGCTAAGATGCGGCCGGTTGACGCCAACGGGGCAGCTAGTCTGCTGGTGGCAGACGACGAATTGGAGGGTACGCCGGCGGTTCTAGTCGTATTGGACGCCAGCGGCCATGTGATTATGAAACAACCCACGATCATCGGGGGTGACGATTGAAAGTAGAACTTGATCCACTCGACCGTCTAGCGGCGACGGCATTTGAAGGTTACCTGGTCCGTAAGGACCTGGTGCGAAAATATAGCCGTCAGTATCCGGTTCCGACATACGTGGTTGAGTTCCTCCTGGGACGCTACTGCGCAAGCACGGATGATCAAGAAATCGAAGAGGGGCTGACCATCGTCGAGCGTCAGCTCTCGGACCGTACGGTGAGGACGGGCGAGGAGGAGCTGTTCAAGGCACGGGCACGTGATAAGGGGTCGATCAAACTGATCGATATCGTTCGTGCCAAGCTGGATGCCAAGACCGACTCTTTTGTTGCCGAGTTACCTAGCCTGGCGATAAAGGACGTGCGGATAGAAGATAGCCTGGTCAAGCAACATGAACGCATGTTGACGGATGGTTTCTATGCGGAAGTGACATTGAGCTATGACGCCGCGATCGCTCAGGAGAAGGGCGGGCGCCCTTTTGCGATTGATAGTTTGCGAGCTATCCAGCTCTCGAAGGCCGATGTGCTGGATACGCTTAAGCGGAGCCGGCACGACTTAACGACAGAGGAATGGAAGCATTTGCTGCTACGAAGTGTTGGGTTGGAGCCGGCCGCGCTGTCGGATAGGGCCCAGCTTGTTGGTCTCGTGCGAATGGTTCCGTTTGTAGAACGCAACTACAACATGGTCGAACTGGGTCCGCGAGGCACCGGTAAGAGTCACCTGTTCCAGCAGATATCCCCATATGCGCATCTGATCTCAGGCGGTAAGGCCACTGTGGCGAAGATGTTCGTCAACAATGCGAATGGGCAGCGTGGCTTGGTGTGTCAATACGACGTCGTCTGCTTCGATGAGATATCCGGCGTTTCGTTTGACCAGAAGGATGGTGTCAACATCCTTAAGGGTTACATGGAGTCTGGCGAGTTTTCCCGTGGCAAGGAAAGTATTCGGGCCGAGGGGGGAATCGTCATGGTGGGCAACCTCGATGTCGAGGTCGAACACCAGCAGCGTGTAGGGCATCTGCTGAGTCCTCTTCCGCCGGAGATGAGGGACGATACCGCCTTTATGGATCGGATCCACGCCTACGTGCCCGGCTGGGACTTCCCAAAGCTTAATCCAAACGAGCACTTTACCGACCATTTCGGATTGGTGAGCGATTTCCTGTCCGAATGTTGGAGCCGGTTGCGTACGGGTAGCCGAATTCCGGTGTTGCAGGGGCGAGTGAATTTTGGCGGCGCACTGAGCGGCCGTGATATCACGGCGGTCAACAAGACCGTAAGTGGCTTATCGAAGTTGTTGTATCCAGATCCTGAGATGGCAGTGCCAGATGAAGAACTGGAAGAAATGGTTCGTGTTGCCCTCGAAGTCCGTCGCCGAGTAAAGGAACAACAGAAGCGGGTTTTCAAGAGCGAATTCCGGAATACACATTTCAGCTACGCGATGGGCGAGGACGGGATCGAGAAATTCGTCTCTACACCGGAGCTGCACAGCGATGAGGCGATCGAACTGGATCCGCTACCGCCTGGTCAGGTGTGGGGGATCAGTCCAGGTGGACCTGAAACCGGCCCCAGCCTGTACCGTCTCGAAGTGACGGCAGGGAAGGGTAGTGGCGTCAAGATTCTGAATGCTCCGGTTCCACCGGCGTTCCGTGAAAGTGTCCGATACGCTGAGCAGAATCTTTACTCGCGTGCGAAAGAGCTCGTCGGGGATCGCGATCCACGCTCCCATGAGTTTTCTGTCCAGCTCAGGGCATTAGACAACGACCGCACCGGAACAGCACTCGGTTTGCCGGCGCTCATGGCGTTGTGTAGTGGGTTGCTCGAGAAAAGCACGAAAGGTGGTCTGATTGTTGTTGGTGCGTTGAATCTTGGCGGTTCGGTCGAGCCGCTGGCAAATGCCGTCGTTATCGTTGAGGTCGCCGTAGATAAAGGTGCGGATACCGTACTCATGCCGGTATCGGCCCGGAAGCAGCTGTTCGAGCTTTCGGACGACATGGCAACGCGGATCAATATCCAGTTCTATTCGGATACGCCGGATGCACTGCTGAAGGCGCTGCTCGAATAGAGTAAACGCAAACACGTCGATAAGGGGTCAGATCGCTGCTCAAGCTAATGGATGATCAATTCAAATTTATTCACGCGGCCGATATTCATCTAGACAGTGCTCTCCATGGCCTAGAGCGCTATGAAGGTGCTCCCATAGACGAAATCCGTAGTGCCACACGCCGCGCTTTCGACAACTTGGTCGAATTGGCGATTGATGAAGAAGTGGCATTTGTACTCCTGGTCGGGGATCTGTATGACGGCGACTGGAAGGATTACAACACCGGCCTCTATTTTGTAGAACGTATGGGAAGGCTGCGTGAGGCAGGAATTCGGGTATTCATAGTAGCGGGTAATCATGATGCCGCCAGTCAGATCACAAAACACCTTCGATTGCCAGATAATGTCACCCTGTTCTCAACCAAGAAACCGGAGCGGGTTGTCCTGGATGATTTGAATATCGCCATCTACGGACAGGGGTTTGCGACTCGGGCGGTAACCGATGACCTTTCAGAGGCTTATCCGCAAGGAGATCCGCAGCTCTTTAACATCGGCCTGCTGCACACTTGCCTGGATGGTAAGCCAGGCCATGAGCCCTACGCACCTTGTACGGTTGATGGGCTGCGCTCCAAAGGATACCAATACTGGGCGTTGGGCCATGTGCATAAACGCGAAGAGGTGAGCCAGGACCCATGGATTATATTTCCAGGCAATATCCAGGGAAGACATATTCGTGAGATAGGACCAAAGGGCTGTACTTTGGTCACGGTGGATGGTGGAGAGATTGTTGAGGTGGCACATCGCGACCTCGATGTCATGCGTTGGTCCATTTGCGAGCTTGATGTTTCTGCTGCTGAGACGGTCGACGACATTTATGAGCAAGTGCGCGAGGGGTTGCAGTCGGCATTGGATACTGGTGAAGGGCGGCCGGTGGCTGTGCGCCTGGTTCTGTACGGGGCTTGCACTGCACACCTGAAGTTGCATGCTGAGCGTGAACGCTGGATACAGGAGTATCGAGCCTTGGCGACCGGGCTCGGCGGTGCTGGCATCTGGGTAGAGAAAATTTCCATCAAGACGAGGCCCGTCATTTCCACGGATGAAGTACTTGAACGTGATGATGCATTGAGTGGCCTGCTGCGTGCCATCCACGACATGGAGCTGGATTCCTCGGTTCTGGACGAACTGGCAGATGAAATGTCTATGCTTCGTCAGAAACTCCCCGCGGAACTGCTGGCTGGCGATGACCCCTTTGATCCAGCTAATCCGGAATTCCTCAAAGAGACGCTGGAGGATATCAAGGAGCTCCTCGTAAACCGCCTGCTGTCCACGGAGCATAGGTCATGAAGATTCGGACATTGAATCTGGCAGCATTCGGGCCCTTTACCGAGCGGGAGCTGGTGTTTGACGAGGTGGGATTACATGTCGTCTATGGCCCTAACGAGGCGGGAAAGAGCTCGGCTCTGCGCGGTTTAAAAGCTCTGCTTTATGGTATTGATGAGCGTACGCTCGATAACTTTATTCACGCCAATGATAAGCTCCGTATCCACGGCCATTTACAGAATAATGATGATCGTGAGCTTGCTTTTGGCCGACGCAAAGGCCGGAAAAATACCTTGTTGTCTCCCGATGGTGAAGCGCTTGATGAACAGGCACTGGCGCCATTTCTCCAGGGCGTGACACCGGAACTCTTCGAATCGCTTTTCGGGATCGATCATCAGGCATTGGTGCAGGGAGGGAATGAGATCCTTGAGCAGAAAGGAGAGGTCGGTCAGGCACTGTTCTCCGCGTCGCTGGGTAGTCACGCACTGCACGCCGTACTTGGCGACCTGGATGATTCGGCGAAAAATCTTTTTCTTCCCGCTGGTTCAAAGCCGCTGATCAACTCAGCCATTCGAACACATGCGGATTTGAGGGCTGAGATTAGAAAGTGCTCGCTCTCGTCCAGAGAGTGGGATGAACATCGCCGTGCATTGGCACGTACAGAGGAAGAGCTAAAGCGAATTCAGGCTGAACTGGCAGAGAACAGGACGGAGGCAAATCGTTTACAGCGGATCCGGCGCGTCTTACCGAAACTCTCAAAGCGACGTGAGCTTGTTCAGGAGCTGGAATCGCTGGGCGACGTTGTCATCCTTCACGATGATTTTTCCGCCCGCCGTCGGAAGGCAGTCACTACGTTGGATACCGCTCAAGCCATCGTAGGCAAGGCAACCCCTCGCCTCGAAGGATTACAACAGCAACTTGCTGAGTTATCCACCAACCAGGCCTTGCTGGAACAGGCAGAGAATATCGAAGATCTTCATGCGCGCTTAGGTGGCCATCGAAAAGCACAGCAGGACCGACCGCACCTTGATGCAGAAGCCAGGCAGTTATCGGCAGATGCCGAATCTATACTCAAAGAGAATCGCCCTGATCTCGAGTTCAAGGATATTGAGCAATTACGTCCCGTCGTGGCAAAGCGGCAGCCTATTGCCAATTTGGGCAATAAAGAAGCCGTCCTGAATGCTCGGGCAGAACAGGCTGAAACCAGCCTGCGCGAGACGGAAGAGCGCCTTCAGACCGCCCGCAAGGAACGTGTCGAAATCTCCGAATCAGGTTCTACCGATGCACTGCACCGGGCAATAACCGCCGCCAGGAAGCAAGGGGAGCTGGACGCATCGATCCAGTCCACTCAGAGTCAACTTGCAAGCCAGGAAGCAGAGTGTGTTGCCGACCTTTCAAGACTCACGCTTTGGCAAGGTGAGCTGGATGACATGGTTCGCTTGGCGTTACCAAACCGGGAAAGCATCCATCAATTTGAAGAGAACTACGCCGATCTCTCAAAACGTATTCAGCGGCTTGAGGATAGAAAGAACGAGCTAATCGATGCGTTGCAGGAGACATCGCAGAGGCTCGATGAGATCGAGCGAGTTGGGGAGGTGCCAACGGAAGTTTCTCTCAAACAAGCTCGATCCGAGCGCGATGTGGTCTGGCAGTTGCTGCGTCGCCAGTGGATAGGCAGCGAAGACGTATCAGCCGAAGCGAGTGAATACCAGAGTGAAGGCACATTGCCTGATGCCTTCGAGAATCGCTTAGCAAGTGCCGATGAGGTATCCGATCGGCTGCGCCGTGAGGCAGAACGGGTTCATGCGCTGGCAAGCCTTCAGGCCAAGCAGGAAGGAGGGCAACAGCAAGCTCAGAAGTTAGCCGAGCAGCTTGAGGCAACAAGCGCTGAAAAAGCTCAACTGGATTCGGATTGGCAGGAATTGTGGGCACCCTGTGAAATTGATCCACGCACTCCGCGAGAGATGAGAGCCTGGCTGGATACCTTTGAAAAACTTCGTGATCAGGTGATGCAGCTTAACCTGTTGCGCCAAAAAGAGACTGAGCTCGATCAGAATCGTAGCACGCACCTCCAGAAACTTAATGCACAACTGATTCAACTCGAGAGCGCGGCGTCCACATCAAACGAGCTTGAGATCGTGCTCCTGGAATGCGAGGCGTTAGCCGGTAACCTTGATGAAGCCAAACGCAAACGGGATTCATTGAGTAGGGAAGTTAAGGATCGGGAATCTGGCGTTGAATCATTGAATGAAGAGCATCGATTGGCAACGCAGGCGCTCGAAGCATGGAAGGAAAAGTGGGCAGCGCAGATGCAGAGTATTGGTTTGCGAAGCGAGACATCACCATCGGAGGTTGATGATTTCTTTGAAAATCTCAGAGCATTGTTTTCGAAACTGGGGGAAGTGGAGAAACTGCGCATACGGATCAACGCCATCGAGGAAGATGCAGCAGCATTCCGAACCCAGGTGGAGGCGATGGCGGTCACTATTGCACCCGAACTGAGTGATATGCCAGCCGATGATGTGGTTGTGCGCCTCAACGCACTGCTATCTGAAAACCGATCAAGGCAGACAAAGCGGCAACAGATTGAGGAACAGATCGAACAGGCAACGCAGGAGATACAGGATTCGAACGCCTCCATAAAGACCATGACGGATCGTCTGGACGCTTTATGTGTGGAAGCAAAATGTGAGAGCCACGATCAACTTGAGGCGGCGGAACGCCGTTCGGCAGATTATCTTCGTATTAAGCAGGCAATTGATTCGATAGAGCGAGAGATCCTGGATGCCGGTGAGGGCAGTACCATTGCGGAGTTGGAAGCTCAGGTGGAGGGCATCGATCCGGATGGTTTGCCGGGACGCATCACAGAATTGAACAATAAGATTGAGGATGAGCTCGAACCCAAACGTACAGAGCTTGCTTCGACAAAGGGGCGTGAAGGAAAGGAATTGGAACTTATGGACGGCAGTGATCAGGCAGCCGCGCTCGCCGATCAGGCTCAGGCCACGCTTGCCAGTATCCGCTCAGACGCTGAGCGCTATATTCAGGTGAAATTGGCTGCCAAGATATTGCGGGATCAGATTGAGCGTTATCGTCAGGAGAACCAAGGACCGCTGGTCAAGCGCGCCAGCGAACATTTCTCTGCACTGACGCTGGGTTCCTTCGATGGCCTCATGACCGATTTCAATGAAAAGGATGAACCCATCCTCGCTGGCATTCGTCCAGGAGGGGAGCGTGTGACTGTGGAGGGCATGAGCTCCGGGACGCGGGACCAGCTCTACCTGGCTTTGCGTCTCGCGTCTTTGGAAAAATACATGGAAACCTCTGAGCCAATGCCTTTCATTGTCGACGACATACTTGTGGACTTTGATGACGCTCGATCACAAGCGGCATTGAATGCACTGGCTGAGTTGGCCGAGAATACGCAAGTCATTCTGTTCACCCATCACTCGCGGGTTGTCGAGCAGTCGAAGAAAGTCCATGGAGCGGTTAATGTACAAAAGCTGTAGTTTACGATGGGCTTATGTTTCTGCTGGTTAATTAGGCAAGTTGACTCTCAGCCGTAGCTTGAACTCTTGAACGTTTGTTGCATGCTTATTCATATATTAATGATAGACATAGTGAGGTCCCCCCCGCTCATAGTAACGAATGGTTTCGATATGACAGCCCGACAGCCGCAGTGCATCACCAATATTCATGATGTGCCTATTGACTCTATTGCTGCTACAGGGTTTATGGTAGCAAAATACACAATATACGAGGAGAGGGGCGCTGAGTTCAGATTGCTGTGACATTGATACTATTGACCAACTGGCCACG
>Ga0070726_10001555_pt1 | contig 22801 bp, 18 predicted proteins | sample tdAd471_FD_67275 | JGI IMG/M metagenome (GOLD analysis project Ga0070726, IMG submission 67275) | Marine sediment microbial communities from the Atlantic coast under amendment with organic carbon and nitrate - tdAd47.1 | ecosystem: Environmental > Aquatic > Marine > Coastal > Sediment | place... | reverse complement strand
TCTTCCGGTACCGGCGAACAATAGTCTTGTTACGATCCGCTACCGCGGCTGCATGACCCAGCGCTTCAACGGACGCAGGGGCCGCCGAACCATCGCCGCTCCAGCATCAAACACGTCCCACGCGCGCACCATCCAATCCGGTGCGTAGTGGTGGTTCACGTCCACCCAGGGCTTGTCCGGATCCAAGTACATCGCGAACTCCCCCACGGCTGAGGTGCACTTGATCAACTTGTCGCAACGCGACAACAACAACGAGTCGATCAACACTTCCGACGCCTTGCGGAACCCGTCCCCGCGGTCTTCGAAGACGTTGCTGCCTCGTCCGCGGCCCCGGCTCCTAAGGCTGCTGTACGACAACACCCGCTCCCCGTACCACCCCTTCATTTGCTCGAGAAACTGCTGCTGATCAGTCGCGACGAAAACCTTCGCCTCCGGATGCTCTTCCAAATACTCGTCGACAAACGGCCGGTACTTCTCCGGCCCGATGATGCGGCTCAACAACCGATGATTCGCGACCCGCCTCTTGTCCGTTCCCCGCAGATGGAGGCCCAACACCGGCCCGCCGTCCATGTGCTCGCGAAAGAAGTCGTCCACCTGATCGGCAATGATCGGCTTGACCCGAACGTAATCCCGGATCACACGGTGAGCTTTCCTGCGCTGCTCGCCGTACCACTCCGGATCGAAATAGGCCTTGTGGTAGGTCGAGTGATAGGGGTACAGGTAGATGCTGTTCGGATCTTCGAAGTTCAAGACTCCGACTTCACTCGGCGTGAGATTCACGAGGCGCTCGGGATCGATCGTGCCCAACGTTCCCGGGTCGATCTCGCTCACCGGTTCAAAGCAGTACTCCCACGAGTTGTCGCCGTAGCGCTCGTCATAATAGGGATTCTCGCCGTCTGGAGCCTCCCTGCCGAAGACAACGACGGGAGTGTAGTCACATCGTTCCGCGTACAGCAGCTCATTGAGCACGTGAGCGACTTGAGCGAAAAATCCATGCGAGGCGCTATCGAGTCGAATGACGAGAATCTGTCTTTCGGGCATGTACGTCAGACAGTGAATCCTAACATCGATCAAGACGAGCGAATGGGGTTCGTCGTCAACTTCTTCACCGTCGGCGGACCGGCGCAGACGGTCTTGGTGGCCGCAACGCAACTCAATCTCACCTTGCTCTCTGCCGCCTCTTCAGTTGGCCGAGTCCTGCTCGTAGACGGGAGCCCGATTCCGTGTGAACCGATGCGGGCGATCTGCGAACGCCTCCAGGTCGAGTACCTGCACGCCGGACGCGAGCTGAGCTACGTCGAAGCCTATAACTTGGGGATCCAGACGCTCAAGAATCCATTCATCGGACTCATCGCCAACGACGTCGTTCCGCACCCCATCGATTCGCTCGATCGGCTGTACGACTGGATCCAGCGCGAACGCGTAGGCTGCGCGTTCCCCTACATCGCGACCAGCCGCACCCGCGGCGATGAAGTTCAAACGCCGGGATTCGCGCGGCGCGGAAGCGTCACATGCGAGCCGGCGTCGTTTGCGCTGAACCTGGCCGTGTTCCGGCGCGACGTGCTGGAGCGAATCGATCTCCTGGACGAACGCTTTCGCGCCGGCTACCAGGAGCCGATCCTTCTGCTCAAGATCCGCAACTTGGGCTACCGCGCCGTCTTGGTCGGCGGCACTCGCGCCCTGCATCTCGATCAATTGACCAAGCTCTTCAAGGAGAGCCATATCGACGGCAAGTGTGCGAAGGTTCGCCCAGCAACTCGCCATGTGGTGGGAACCGCTCTTGTGCCGTAGTCGCTAGACATTAGCACAAGAGCCTCTCGCGCTACGGCGGCGCAGCCATCGCTGCCACACGCGCCGAAATCGACAACTAGAACTTTCCGCTGTTGACCCAGGTTTCGCGAGGTTGGATCTCCTCCATGACGTCCCAGTGCTCAACGATGCGACCCTCCGCCACTCGAAACAAATCGACGACGGCCATGTCCTTCTCGGCGAAGTTCATCTTGGACAGGGAAGCGACGAAGTCTCCGCAGCCGATGACTTTGTGGATCTCCTCGTAGCTCATCGACTGTCCTTTCGCAGCCAGGTCTTTCACGAAGGCTCCGAGGCCGTCCAAACCGTCGCCGACCAGAGGATTGTGCTGGGCATACGACTCGGTCGAAATGTAGTCGGTGAGCTTCTCGTAGCGGCTGTCGCGCAAAACCTCTTCCAGAAAGCCCCTCACAAGCCGCTTGTTCTCCTCCGTCTTGTCCAAATCGGTCGGCTCAATGGGCCCGTCGGTTTGGGTGCGCCCGGATACGGTCTCCGGCGCGATCTCCGCGATCACGTCCCAGTGTTCGATCATCCTAGCCTGATCATCGGTGTCGAAGATGTCCGCGGTGACGTATCGCGCCTCGCCATTGTTCAAGTTCTGAACGACGTGCAGAAAGACGAACGGACCGTCTTCGAATCCGCGCACGATCTCGATCTCTCGCACCGGATTCCGCTGTAAGAAGTCAGAGAAGAACTCGATGAAGCCCTGCTTCCCGTCCTTGACCGGCGTCGAGTGCTGCGTGTAGCGGTCCCCGGCGTACTTGTTGATCGCCGCCTCTGCGTCGCCGTCGCGGATCGCCTCCAGGTAGAGGCTCTTCGCGTTGTCCAATCGTTTTCCCATCAAGAAGTCTCCTCAAGCCAGGTTGGCCTTGTTCGAGATCAGCATGAGCCGAAGGGGCCGATTGGAAAAGGTCGTAGACTGGCCTTTTATGGTCGGAACCGGACGCAGCGCGATTCAGCCCATTGCAAGCCCGATCCACTCTAGACCAACCTCTATTCGACGGCTAGGCAGAGCACCTGCGTTGTGGTTACGCCGTCAACGGTAATCTCTAACAAGACATCGCCGCTAACTCCCGCCGGGACCACGATATTGAACTGATAGAGGCCGATCAGACCCGGCGTCAGCCCAGCGAAAGCGACCTGGACTTCCTGCCCGCCCAGAGTGACTGTGACGTTCGGGAGAGCTGTAGTTCCATTGACGATATTCCCGGAAGGTGCGTTTGGCGTTACGCCGCCAAACCCGACGCCGTAGAGCACCGCAACGTCGCCGGCTTTGGCGCGGCGGAAGTTGGCTCCGGCGATCAGTCCGGGAGGGCCTGCGAAAGCGGAACCGTTATCCAGTAAGGCGGCGACGTATTGCTTGTCTGCTGTAGCGAAGCTCGGAGGGGCCAAGAGAGAACCCGCGCGTTGAGCCGACGAGAGGGCCACGACGTTACTGCTGCCCAGAGCATTGGTCACCTGGAGAGCCGTGTTGCCTTCCATAACCCCGTCGCCAACCTGTCCGTTGACTTGACCCGGGCCAACGAAACTAATAGCTGAGGGCGAGCCGCCCGCGGAGAGACTCGTACCGTCGATGGTCGTGGGTGCCATCCCGCCGTTGAAGAACTGACTCCAGTCGGTGGTGCTGCCGGCCAGGTTGACGCCGTAGACTTCGACCCAGCCTCCTGGAGCCAACTGATCCCCCGCCCCGAACGACGCTGGCGTGATGAGGCCGGTAATGTAGGGGCCTTCCAAGTTGGAAGGAACGAGAGCCAGTATCCGGTTGTTACCGGTATCCGAGACATAGATGACGCCGCGCTCATCCACGTCCACGGCAAAGACTCGGGTGATGGGAACGCCCGCACCGGGGCCGCCCGCTATAACGTGCACCGTATTGCTCGCGCGGTCGAGGCGCAGGATTGCGCTTTCACCGGCGGCGGTGCCCCCGGTAAAGATCACATTTCCCGCTAGGTCGACCGCGCAATCGAAGACGAACCCCACGCCGACGCCGGTTGCGGGACCGCTGCCGCCAGGCACATCAAAGTCCATGCCGTTGCCCGCGATGGTAGTGATGATGCCGGTGTCGCCCGCGACCATCCGGACGCGCTTATTCGATAGGTCACAGATGTAGAGATTATTGTCAGCGTCAATGGCTAGTCCCTGGGGGCTGCTTAGCTGGGCTTGGTCGGCAGGGCCGCCGTCGCCGCTGAAGCCTGGCGAGCCCGTGGTGCCGGCGACTGGGAAGGCCAAGTCGGTGAAATTCTCTACCACCACGCGATGCTGTCCGCTTTGACTCCGGTAGAGCAGCGTTCCGTCTTGCCGCACGGCAAGTCCCGAATTGGCGGGAATGAGGGTGCCGAGGGAATCGATTGTGCCGTCTGGAAGAATCCGCCTGACGAGGTTTGAGAGATTGTCGTGGAGGTAAACGACCCCCTGTGCATCGGCCGCCATTCTACCCGGGTTGAAGGAGGCTTCCAGAGCCAATCCGCCGTCTCCCGTGGAGGAGAAGGCCCCGGTTCCAGCAATGGTGGTCATGAGCCCGTCTTTGACTTCGCGAACGCGATTCTGGATCACGCCTGTGATCAGGACTCGACCGCTGGGGGTGACCAGGACCTCTCGGGGCGTGATGGAGGCTGTTTGCGCCGGTCCACTATCGCCCAGGGGAGACGCATCCGCGCCCTGCGGCCGGCCTGCAATGCGCGTGATGATCCCCTGATCGGTCACCTTGAGGACAGTGTGAGCGCGGGCGTCTGTGAAGACCAATTCGTCGTTCGGGTTGACCCACAGTCCGAGACCGACTCCGAACAAAGCCGTCTCAAGGGCGGGCGCATCCTCTAGCTGGCTTCCGCCCGGCGCCCCTCCGGCAAAGCGATCGATTGTTCCGGCCGCAAGATCCACCACGCGGATCGTGTTAGTAAAGAGGCCGCCGAAGTAGAGCTTGGTCCCCGTCGAATCGATGGCTAGGTCGACAGGCCTTTCCAGGTTGGCCTCAACCGCGGGACCGCCGTCTCCGCTGTTGCCTTCCGCGCCAGTCCCGGCGACGATGCTGATGTCGCCCGTCGCCGCATCCACTTTGCGGATCCGACGCCCGTTGAATTCCGCGATGTAGATGTTTCCTTCCGCGTCGGCGAGCACATCGGAGGGGCTCCTCAATTGCGCGTCAACCGCCGGGCCCCCGTCGCCCTCGTCCCCGAAGCCCTCTCCCGCTACGAGCTCGATCATTTGGGAGCCAAAGTCGATGCGCCCAACGCGATTCCTCGAAGCGAAGAGAAGACGACCCTGGGCGTCGACGTTGATCCGAAGGGGATTAACCGCAGTGGAGGCCACGGGGCCAGCGAAAGGGTCCGGATCCAAAGAACCGGGACATGCGCCGGTTCCCGCTACGGTTTCGACGATGCCGCTCGAGAGGTCAACGCGCCGAATGCCGCAGGGAGCCACATGGGCTATGTAGAGAGAATCGCCGTGAACAGCCAGTCCGTTGATCTGCGAGAACCCGGCTTCAGTCGCAAGACCGCCGTCCCCAGTCGAGAGCGGGCTGCCGTTGCCGGCGGCGAGGCTGTAGATCCCGGTCTGTGCGTCGATCCGGAAGACGAGATTGACGTAGCCGACGAAGACGTTCCCTTCGGCGTCGCCTGTAACGTGTATCGGCGATATCACAGAAGCTTCGCGAGCGGGGCGCCCGACGCCGTTGTCTGGGATTCCGAAGGCGTGGACCACCTGGTAAGTAGGCAGGTCTTGCGCGAACACTGAGGCGGCACAGAAGAGTAGGGCGATAGATCGGGCGAAGATCATGATGGTTCTCAGGTAACTATTCCAATCACCCCGGTCGTGCAAGAGGGCACGACGCCGGCGACGGATTGTAGATAGCAAAGCCGTCTGGCTAAAAAGGCCTGCGGCACTCTAGCACACCAGCCGCAGGCCTTGCGGCCTGAACCTTGGCTCATGTGCCTCTGACTTTGAGACGCCGATCTGCCCGCGGGACGAGCCAGAGCAAACCGTAGGCCCGTGCTTCATCAGTGGGTCAAGCGGAGGATTGAGAGTCCAGCTAGACTAGCGCGCATGCACAAGACCCTCCTCGCTGTCGGCGCCCATTACGACGACTGTGTGTTCGGTATTCCGGGAATTCTGCTGCAAGCTGTGCGTAAGGACTACCGGGTCGTCATCCTCTCATTGATCGGGGACTATTCGCGGTGGCGCCCGATCGGGCCTAGCCGGTCGAAGGAGTTGTTGGACGGCACGACCGCCATTTCGAAGGAATACGGCGTGGAGATGCGCTATCTCAACTACGCCTCGATGGGATTCGAGCTGAATGCGGACACCAAGCGTCAGGTCTCCGAGGCCGTGGCGGACATCCGGCCGGACGTCGCGTTGATGCTTTGGCCGAACGACACCCACCCCGACCACGAAGCCGCCTCGGCGATCACCAAGACGGCCTTGCGCTGGTCCGGCACGGTGCTGGCGGGAACCGAGCTGGGCTCGCAGGCTAAGCGACCGTCGCGTATCTATCAGTTCGACAACGGACCGCGACACACCCGCGGCTTCGAGCCCGACACCTATATCGACGTGAGCGCCGAGTGGAAACCGGCCATCGACTGGCTGGGTCGCTTTATGGCGCTCGTGCGCAACCAGACGTATGATCCGGCGAAGCACGACGGAGCGCAAGACGCCAAGACCGCCCTCGCCCGCTACCGAGGCAAAGCCTGCGCCGTCGAGTACGCCGAGGCGCTGAAGAGCTTTGAGCCCTACACCCAAGAGATCCTCTAGCCCACACGTTCTCTGGACCTGTAAACTCAAACCAGTTCTATGAATCTGAAGCCCCGCCTCGATACATCTCTCTCGCGCTGGAACCTCCTGGAAAGCGCCTTCTACCAAGCCTGGAGCGCCGGCACATTGCCGCGCACCGCAATTGCCCAATACGCCGGCGAGTACGGCGCCTTCATCAAGACCATCGCCGACGGCTGGGCCGCGCACGGCGACCATGAGATCGCGGCCGAAGAGCGCGAGCACGTGGAACTCTGGCGCGCCTTCGCCCGCTCGCTGGGAACCGACATCGGCGAAGCCAAGACCGCCGAGGTCCGCGACTTGGTCGACGTCGTCAACCGCAACTTCCAGTCCCCCGCGGAATCGCTCGGCGCGCTCTACGCCTTCGAGGCGCAACAGCCCGCCACCTCCACCTCGAAGCTGGAGGGCCTCCGCGAGCACTACCCGGTGGAAGCGGGCGGCGAAGAGTACTTCACCGTCCACGCGGACGACGATGAGGAACCGGCGCTGCTGTTCTCCCGGATGGAAAAGCTGTCCGCAGAGGACCAAAAGAAGGCCGCCGTTGCCTGCGAAGAGACCGCCAAGGCCCTTCGTCTAGCCCTGGACGGGCTCTACCGCGACGCCTGCCCCGCAGCGTAACGAAAACCACGCCCGTCGTCCGTCGCCGGAAACCCGGTTGTATCCTAAGGACCGTGCCCGAGATCTCTCTTGGCCGCCTGACGGTCGCCCTGTTCCTGACCGCTCTGGTCGCCGCCGGCCAAACGCCGCCCGAGCCGGGGCCCGTCGAGATCCTGCCGCTGAGCGAAGTCAAGCCCGGCATGCAGGCTACTGCCTGGACTACCTTCAAGGGCACCGCTGCCGAGGCCATGCCGGTGGAAATTCTCGGCGTGATGCAAAACGCCTGGGGTCCCCGCCAGGACATCATCCTCGCCAAGGTCGGCGGCAAGGGAGATCGCACCAACGTCGCCGGCGGCATGAGCGGCAGCCCGGTCTACTACGACGGCAAACTGCTCGGCGCCATCTCGTTGCGCTTCAGCGTCTTTTCGCCGGACTCGATCGCAGGCATCACGCCCATCGAACTCATGCTTGAGATCGATGAACTCGACCGGTCGCTGCCGAGGGAGTCGTCAGCGAGCGGCTCCGGCGAAGCCGCTGCGAACATCGCGCCCAACCAGATGGCGCAAGAGGTGTGGGCCGCCGTCGGCGCCCAGATTCCGGCCAACGAAGGAAGCTTCCAGGCCATCGAGACGCCACTGGCCGTCTCCGGGCTCTACCCCCAAGCCTTCGATGCGCTTTCCGGCTACTTCGCCCAGCAGGGCTACCGCCTCGCCCAAGCCGGCGCCGCGGCCCGCGAGCTGCCCCAGGGCGACCCTGAGAACGCACTGAAGCCCGGCGAACCCATCGCCGCCGTCCTACTCTCGGGCGACATGTCCGCTACGGCGCTCGGAACCGTCAGCTACAACGACGGCCGACGGGTCCTCGGCTTCGGCCACGCCATGTTCAACTCGGGCCCCATCGAGGCGCCCATCGCCACCGGCGAAGTCATCCACGTATTGGCGTCTGAGTTATCCCCGGTCAAGATTGCCAACGCCTCAGCCGTCGTGGGCGCGCTCCGCCAAGATCGCCACTCGGGAATCATGGGCGTGCTGGGCGAGAACGTCGACATGGCTCCGATGAGCGTGCGCATCCGCACCCTCGGGCCCGACGACAAGGTCACGGCCGAGAAAGAGTTCCGCTTCAAAGTCTTCCGCAACGAGAAGTGGACCCCCCAGTTGGTCATGATGGCGCTGTTCAACTCGCTCTTCGGCGTCAACGACTTTGCCGAAGAGACCACCTACCGCCTCAACGCCACCATCGGCTTTGACGGCGGACACGAACTGGCCGTCTCTACGCTGCAATCAACTCCCGAGCAACCCATTCCCGCCCCTCTCCTGCTGGCAGCGTCCGTCGCCGGGAGAATGCGGCAAGTCTTCGCCAACACGTCCGAGACCGCACGCGTCTCCGCCGTCGACGTGGAAATCGACCTCCTAGCTGAACGGCGAACGGCCGTACTTGAAAGCATCTGGGTCGACCGCCGCCGCGCGCGCCCTGGCGACCTGCTCACAGGAAGAGCCACCGTCGTTCCCTTTCGCGGAGACCGCTTCGAAAAGGAGTTCCAGATCCAAATACCTGAAACTGCCTCGAAGGGCCGCCTGAACCTCGTGGTGTCGGACTCCTCATTGCCCAACCGCAAGAGGCAACTCGCCGCGCAAAGGCTCAAGAGCATGAGTCTGCCGCTGGCCGTGTCGCTGCTCAACCAAGAGAGCCGCAACGATCGCATCTACGTCTCGCTGACCGACCGCAGCCCGACGGCCCACGTCGGTGATCGCTCGATGCCGAACCTACCGCTCACGTCTCTCGCCGTCATGCGCCCCTCCGCATCAGCGCGGCTGGCGCTGGAGCTAGGCTCCCCGCTAGCGCAGACGTCGATTGACGTCGGAGCGTTGGTCACCGGCACGCGCACGCTCTCCATCGCCATCGAATAAGCATCCCCATGAAGAAAACCTTATTGTTCGTCGTACTGCTGGCGACGGTCGCCTTCGCGGAACGCACCCGCCACTGGCGCCAAGCCGATGCAGCCGACTTTGAGAAAGGCGTCGCCGAGCGAGTCAGCGTATCGAGCGACGGCAAGCTGACCCTCGCCCCCAAACTCACTGAACTCTTTGACGCCGGTTCGTCCTACCTTTGGGATCTCGCCCTCGCCGAAGACGGCACGGTCTACGCAGCCGCCGGCCCGGAAGCCAAGGTCTTCAAGCTCACCGGCGACGGCGAAGCAGAGACCATCTTTCAAGACGACGCCGTCGAAGTGCACGCGCTCGCGCTCGGACCCGACGGAGCCCTCTTCGCCGCCACCTCGCCCGAGGCGCAAATCTACCGAATCGACGAAGACGGCGAATCGAGCCTCTTCTACGACCCCGAGGCGACTTATGTCTGGGACATGACCTTCGGACCCGACGGAGCCCTCTACGTCGCCACCGGCGATCAAGGCGAAATCCATCGTGTCGAGACTTCCGGCGACGGCCAGGGCACAGGCGCTGTCTTCTTTGAGACCGGCGAAACCCACGTCCGTTCGATGGCCTTCGACGCCCAAGGCCGCCTCATCTGCGGCACCGACCCAGGCGGCCTCATCCTGCGCATCGATGGCTCGCAGAGTCCTCCTCAGGGATTCGTTCTGCACCAAGCCCGCAAGAAAGAGATCACCGCGGTAGCCGTCGGCGACGACGGTCACATCTATGCCTCGGGTGCCGGAGTCCGCACGGCCGCTCCAACTGCGAGGACCACGGTCACCCGCACCGTCACGCCCGCCAAAACCTCCACGCCGGCTCAAGTCGTACCGGGCGCCGCGACCAAACCGCCCTCCGCCCCCGCAGTCCCTACCTCACTTACGCAGGTCCGCGGCGGCAGCGAAATCGTACGCATCGACGTCGACGGCGAACCCCGCACAATCTGGTCCAACTCCACCGATATCGTCTACTCACTCGGCTTCGATGCAGACGGCCGACTCCTCGCGGGAACCGGCGCTCGCGGTCGCATCATCCGCATCGACTCCGAAGACGTCTCCACCGTCCTGACCTCCCTGCTCTCCAACGAGGTCACCGCCCTCGCCCTTGCATCGGACGGAACCGTCTACGCAGCGGCAAGCAACATCGGCCAAGTCGTCTCACTCGGTCCCGGGCTAGAGGACGAAGGTACCTTTACATCGGAAGTTCTCGACGCCCGCCTCTTTGCTGAGTTCGGCCGCTTGGAGCACGAGGGCTCCGGCGATGTTACCGTCACCGCTCGCTCGGGGAATCTCAATCGGCCTGTCCGCAACTGGAGCGACTGGTCCGACGCGGACCTTCCCGGCGCTCGCTACGGCCAGTGGCGCGCCGTCCTCCGTTCCGGCGACGAGCCGCCGGTCCTGGACTCGGCCACCCTCTACTACCGTCCAAAGAACGTAGCCCCGCGCGTCACGATCGCGGAAACCACCCCCGCCGGCTACCGTTTCCCGCCGCGCGCGACTCGCAGCGGACCGCGTACTCTCACCCTGCCCGCCCTCGGCTCGCGCACCACCAACCGCCAGGGATCGTCGCAAACGCCGCCGCAAACATTGACCGCGGCGCAAGGCTTTCAAGGCGTTCGTTGGCGGGCGACTGACCCCAACCGAGACCGCATGGAATATCGCGTCGAGATTCAGGCCATCGGAGACTCCGCATGGATCAAACTCGCCGACGAGTTGACCGTGCCCCAGCTCAGTTTTGACACCAACCGATTCGCCGACGGCCGCTATCGCCTGCGAGTCACAGCCGACGACTCCGCTTCCAACCCCGCCGCCGTCACGCTCTCGGGTTCACGCCAAACCGAACCGTTCCTCATCGACAACTCCCAGCCCGAGATCTCCGGACTCGCCGCCGCCAGAGAGAACGGCCGTCTACGCCTGCGCTTCAGCGCGTCCGACTCGGCCTCGAAGATCGTTCGCGCGGAAGCTTCCATCGACGGCGCGGACTGGCAGCAGATCCTCCCGGAGTCGGGCATCTTCGACTCCCAACAACTCACTTTCAGCGTCCTGCTCGACGATGGTTCCTCGGCCGCCGTCCGCGTTTGGGACGAGCGCGAGAACTCGACCGTCGCCAAGATCGCCCCCGAGTAACTGCGGCGTCAGGCCGCAGTCGTCCAAATCGGCGTCTGGATCGCGGCAGCTATACTAACCCTCGTGCCGGAGTCCACCGAACTCACGCTCGAACAAAAGCAGGAAAGGCTTCTCGGCCTCATCCGTGAGATGGGCCCAGTCATCGTCGCCTTCTCCGGCGGAACCGATTCCGCTTACCTCGCCTGGGCAGCCCACCAGGCCGTCGGCGAGAAAGCCGTCGCCGTCACCGCCGACTCCGCATCCATCCCCCGCTCCCACCTGCGAGACGCCGAGGAATTCGTTGCCCGCTTCGGCCTCCGCCACGAATACATCGAGACCACCGAGTTCACCAATCCCGACTACGTCAAGAACGATCAAAACCGCTGCTTCCATTGCAAGGACGAGCTCTTCACGCAGCTCGACGCCTTCGGCAAACGACTCGAAATCTCCGAAATCCTCTACGGCGTCAACTCCGACGACCAAGGCGACTACCGCCCCGGCCACCGCGCCGCCAAGGAACACGGCGTCAGAGCGCCTCTGCTTGAAGTCGGCATGACCAAGGCAGAGATCCGCGAACTGTCCCGTCGGGAGGGCCTTCCGACGTGGGATCGTCCAGCCGCCGCGTGTCTTTCTTCACGCATTCCCTACGGCCTCGAGGTGACGCCGGAGCGCATCCGCCAAATTGAGGCTGGCGAAGAGGCGCTGAAAGAACTTGGATTTCGCGTCTTTCGCGTCCGATTCCACGATGAATTAGTCCGTATCGAGGTGGGCGCCGATGAGCTGGAAAAAGCCCTCAATCCGGCCATGGCTTCACGCTTCAGCAAGATCTTCAAGGACTTAGGTTTCAAGTATGTAACGCTCGACCTTGAAGGCTATCGGCAAGGTTCTCTCAATGAAGTTTTGTCGACCGCCCAGCGCAATTCCGTGTTCCCAATTCTGCACTGACGCAGGCACAAAGAGACGCCCATTTGCAAGCCCGACAACATTCGCTCTGTAACTTGTAACTCCTTTCCGAACAATACCTTAGGGCGACGATTTTGGTCCGCTACACGACCTTGCCCTGTGCTACACTCTAGACCTTTCCGATGGAGCGAAACTCGATCAGAGCGGTTCCCCCCAAGGGTTTTTATCCCGTTCTAGGGTTCGTTCCCAACTCGAAAACTTAGACCCCCAGAGGCGCACTTCGCCGGTGGATGTCCTGAGGACGTTCGACGGTCTTGTGCGGCCCGATTTATAGGTACGCAATACGGATGGAAGCATGGCGACAGATTCTCGACCAACTCAGGCTCGGCGCAACCCCGGAAAGCTTTGAGAACTGGCTGGAGCCGGTACGCTACAGCCACATCGACGACAGCGGCGTCATGCACCTCGTCGCTCCAAACCGCAGCGTCCAAGACCTGCTCCGAAAGGACTTCAAGCAGAAGATCCTCGACGCGGCGATCGATCTCGGAATGCAACTTCGCGACGTCGAATTCGCCCACGCCGACGGACCGCTGGCCACCCGGCCTGCGCCCGACGGTCTCCCGCCGTCTCAGCAACACTTTGATTTCAAAGCGCGTTCTTCCACCGTCTTCAATGAGAAGTACACCTTCTCTTCCTTCGTCGTCGGCTCCTGCAACGAGTTTGCCCACGCCGCCGCACAAGCCGTAGCCGGCAACCCCGCCAAGGCCTACAACCCTCTCTATATCTACGGCGGCGTCGGCATGGGCAAGACGCATCTGATGCACGCCATCGCTCAGCAGCTTGAGGTCAACAACCCCGGCATGCGCGTCGTCTACGTCTCCGCCGAGGAGTTCATGAACGACATGATCAACTCCATCCGCTATGACCGCATGACCTCGTTCCACCAGCGTTTCCGCTCCGCCGACGCGCTGCTCGTCGATGATATCCAGGTCCTCGGCTCTCGCGAGCGCACACAGGAGGAGTTCTTCCACACCTTCAACGCCCTGCACAACATGCAGAAGCAGATCGTCATCTCCTCCGATCTCCCCCCTAAGCAAGTTCCCGGTCTCGTCGACCGACTCCGCTCGCGCTTCGCCTGGGGTTTGATGGCTGACATCCAACCCCCTGATCTTGAGACCAAGATGGCGATCCTTGACCGCAAAGCCGCTGAATCGGAGGCTCGCCTACCCGATGAAGTCCGGGCCTACTTAGCCACCCATCTCAAGACCAACATCCGCGAACTCGAAGGCGTCTTGATCCGCCTGATCGCCATCGCATCCGTCTCTTCCAGCAACTGCATCACCATGGGCATGGCCAAACAAGCCCTCTACTCGATCGTTGGGCTGAGTGAATCGAAAAAGACCATCACAGCCATCCAGAGAGCCGTCGCGGAAGAGTTCGATATGCGCCCCGAGCAACTGCGTGAGAAGAGCAACGCCAAGGCCATCGCCTACCCTCGCCAAGTCGCCATGTACCTGTGCAAAGAGCTCCTCGGATCGTCCCTCCCGGAGATCGGCAAAGCCTTCGGCGGCAAGCACCACACTACCGTCCTGCACGCCGTCAACAAGATCGAAGGCAAGCGCCAGTCTGACGACGAGCTCAACAGCACGATCCACAAGCTAACTGACAGATTCAATTAGATATAATGAGTGATTCACCGAATCGGGCCTGTGGACGGCCAGTGGATGCACCCAACGAGGGTTCAGAGGCTCAATCCTCAACCGGACCCGCCTGAGATATCCACAGTTTTCCACGCACGTAACTCGTTGATACAAAGTAGGTTTACACGGTTTTCCACATATCCACAGGACCTACTATGACGATTCTATAAAGAATCTTTAAAACTATCTCTCAGGAACTTCTTACCGCAGCAAGGACACAGGGCAGCATGGAAATCACCGTCAAGACGTCAGAACTGGTCAAGGAGTTGGCCCTCAGCCAAGGAGTGGTCGAAAAAAAGACGACGATTCCGGTCCTTTCAAACGTCCTCATTGAGGCTGACGGCGAGTCTCTCGTGCTCACCGCAACGGACCTGGAGTTGGGCATCCAGGTCTCTTGCCCCGCTACCGTCGGGAAGGCCGGTTCCACCACTCTGCCGGCGAAAAAGCTACTCGACTACGTCCGTTTGCTCCCCGACGCTGAGATGGCCGTCAAGATCGGCGACAACCAGTCGGCGAACATCGTCTGTGGACGTTCCCGCACGCGTCTGGCCGGCATGAGCCGTGAGAATTTTCCGGAATTGCCGAAGATGCCGGCCGTCCTGACCAAGATCCCCGCGAAATCTCTCGTCAGCGCCATCCAGAAGACGGTCTTCGCCGTCGCCAACGAGGAGTCTCGCTACACCCTCATCGGCGCCCTCATGATCGTCGAGCCGGATGCTCTCAAGATGGTCGCTACAGACGGTCATCGTCTGGCTTACTTTGAAGCCGCCCAATCGCACGAAGGCCTGAGCGGCGAAGTACGCGGTCTCGTGCCGCGCAAGGCCATGAACGAGCTCCTGAAGCTGGCGACCGAGGGCGGCGACTCCCTCATGATCGACTTCGCCAGCGACGACAATCACCTCTTCTTCCGCTGCGGACCTCGCCTGCTCATTACCCGCAAACTCACCGGCCAGTTCCCGGACTATCAAAGAGTCTTGCCGTCCGAGCAAGGGACGGTGGTCTCGCTCAACAAAGACGAAGCGGCCCTCGCCTTGCGACGCGTCGCTCAGTTCGCCGACGATCGGTCGCGCGCCGTCCGTTTTGAAGCCGGCGACGGCGAACTCAAACTAGCCGCTTCGGGCTCCGAAGCCGGCGAGAGTGAGGAATCCATACCGATCGAATACGACGGCAACAAACTCAAGGTCGGATTCAATTCGCAGTACGTGCTCGACTTCTTGGCAGTGGCCGAGACCGAGACGGTCGAGCTCCAACTCAAAGACGAGGAGAGCGCTGGCGAACTCGGTCTCTCCGGCCAAGACGGATACCAATACCGCTACGTCGTCATGCCCATGCGCATTTGATCGCTCGGCGCCTGTCCCTACCTGTTAAACGACGACGAACAAACGACAAGGTCACTCTATGGCGGACAACCAAAAACCAACAACCGGCGATCCGAACACCTACGATGCGGGATCGATCCGCATCCTCGAAGGTCTGGAGGGCGTCCGCAAGCGCCCCGCCATGTACATCGGTTCCACCGGCGAGATGGGTCTGCACCATCTGGTCTACGAGGTCGTCGACAACTCCGTCGACGAGGCGATGGCGGGCCACGCCACCGCGATCGAGATCGTCATCCACGAAGGCAACTCGATCTCCATCAGCGACGACGGTCGCGGCATCCCCGTAGCCATGCATGAGTCCGGCGTTTCCGCCGCCGAAGTCGTCATGACCAAGCTGCACGCCGGCGGCAAGTTCGACGCGAATTCCTACAAAGTCTCCGGCGGCCTCCACGGCGTCGGCGTGAGCTGCGTCAATGCACTGGCTGAGAGCCTCCACCTCCACATTCGTCGCGACGGCTCGATCTGGGAACAGGACTACTCCCGAGGCCTGCCGCTTGGGCCTCTCAAGGAAGTCGGCAAGGCTGGCCGCAAGACCGGCACAAAGCTCACCTTCAAGGCCGACAGCGAAATCTTTACGGTCACCGAGTTCAAGTACGAGACGCTGGCGACCCGCCTGCGCGAGATGGCTTTCCTCAACGCCGGTCTTAAGATCGTCCTCACCGATGAACGCGGCGAGGGCCGCGAGCCGCAAACCTTCCACTTCGAGGGCGGCATTTCAGAATTCGTCAGCTATCTCAACCGCGGTAAAACGCCGCTCCATCCCGAACCGATCCATTTCACCGGCGAGCGCGAACTCGACGGCGACGCCGGCACGCTCTCGATGGAGGTCGCCCTCCAGTACAACGACGCCTATCAAGAAAACCTGTTCAGCTTCGCCAATACCATCAACACAGTTGACGGCGGCACGCACCTCGCGGGCTTCCGTTCCGCCCTCACTCGATCCATCAACGCTTGGGCCCACGACGCCAAAATGTTCAAGTCGCCCAAGGACTCCCTCTCGGGCGACGACGTTCGCGAGGGCTTGACCGCGGTCGTCAGCGTCAAGCTCCCGCAGCCCCAGTTTGAGGGCCAAACCAAAGGCAAGCTCAACAGCGACATCCAAGGTCCGGTGACGTCGTTCGTCAATGACCAACTCGGCGTCTTCTTCGAGCAGAATCCCAACGTCGCCAAGACCGTTGTGCAAAAAGCTGTGGAAGCTTCGCGAGCGCGCGAAGCCGCCCGCAAGGCTCGCGACCTCACCCGTCGCAAGGGCGCCCTCGACACCGCCGGCCTACCCGGGAAACTAGCCGATTGCCAAGAGCGCAACCCGGAACGCGCTGAACTCTTCATCGTTGAGGGCGAGTCGGCCGGCGGTACGGCCAAACAGGGCCGCGACCGCAAGAACCAGGCGATCTTGCCGCTCAAGGGCAAGATCCTCAACGTCGAAAAAGCTCGCTACGACAAGATGCTCTCGCACGAAGAAATTCGCGCGATGATCACCGCTCTCGGTACCGGCATCGGCGTCGACGATTTCGACATCGCCAAGCTCCGCTACCACAAGGTCATCTTGATGACCGACGCCGACGTGGACGGCTCGCACATCCGCACCTTGCTGCTGACGTTCTTCTTCCGCCAGATGCGGGAGTTGATCGACCGCGGCCACGTCTACATCGCCCAGCCGCCGCTCTACCGCATCAAACGCGGTAAGAAAGAGAGCTATATCAAGGACGAGTCCGAGTTCAACGCCGAGGTGCTGAACATGGCCGCCGCCGGCGTCACCGTCGAAGTCGGACGCAACGGCTCACCCGGCTACGTGCTTGAAGACAAACCGCTGCGCAGCTTCCTCGGCAACCTCAGCGACTACGCCGCGATGTTCAACAAGGTCGAACGCCGCCTGCGCAACCCGAAAGTCGTCAAGTTTCTCTCGGATTCCAACGTCGAACTCGACTCGAAAGATCACTTCGAAGACCGCAAGCATCTCCAAGCCATCGTCAAGCAACTCACCGCCCTCGGACTCGACGCCAAGCTGCTCGACGCGAACGACGACGAGTCGACCCACTCGATCTCCTTCCGCGAGGGTACCGACGGCGAGCGCATCATCGATCTCCAGCAAACGCAGCACCCCGAATACCGCCGTCTCCGCGCCGCCACCAAGAGCCTGGCTGAGTTCAACAAGCCGCCGTTTATCGTCGTCGGCAAGAAGTCGACCGAAACGCTCCAAGACCCCATCTCGCTGCTGACCCACGTTAAGGAGACGGCCATGAAGGACGCCTCCATCCAGCGCTACAAGGGTCTAGGCGAAATGAACGCCGACCAGTTGTGGGACACGACGATGAACGCAGACACCCGGCGCTTGCTCCAGGTCCGCATCGACGACGCCATCGAGACCGAGGAAATTTTCTCGACCCTCATGGGCGAAAGCGTCGAAGCCCGCCGCAAATTCATCGGCGACAACGCCCTGAACGTCACCAACCTGGATATCTAGGAAGCGACATCGCTTCGTAGCGACGACCGAAGCCGATGTCGCTTCCGCTACGACCCCCAAAAGGACCCCCAAAAGGGACAGCTCCCTAAGCGCCTCCCTCACCCCCGAAACAAGTCCCATCCGTGCTACTGTGCCTGCCATACGCGAGTATGCCAAGACAAGCTCGCGTGGTTGCGGCGGGCGTCCCGCACCACGTCACCCAGCGGGGCAACAACCGCCAGAACATCTTCCTTCAGGACCAGGATCGCTTCCTTTACCTCGATCTGCTGCGAACGTACTCTCTCCGGTACGAGATGCAAGTCTTGGGCTACTGCCTCATGACGAACCACGTCCATCTGGTCGTCGTGCCCGCCCATAACACCTCCATGGCTCTCGCGCTCGGCAACGCGCATCGCGTCTACGCCCAACGCTTCAACAGCACCTATGGGCGCAGTGGACACCTGTGGCAAAATCGATTCTTTTCAACCGCTTTGGGGCGGTCAGAGACGCTGGTCGCCCTGGCCTACGGAGATCTAAATCCTGTCCGCGCGGGCCTAGTCGGCCAAGCAGAGCAATGGCCCGGGTCCAGCGCTCAAGCCCACGTCGATGGCCAAGATCGCACCGGGACAATCGATTGGCAAGCCTGCCGACGGTATTGTGATCTCGACAACTGGGCCACCGTCTTGGCCACTGACGGCTACCGCGCCGAAGGCATCCTGCTGCGCCGAGCGGCCGCCGCCGGCATCCCCTACGCGGACGAAGCCCTAACGGCCGAACTAGAAGAACGCGAAGGCCGACCGCTTCGCCCCAAACACCGAACCAGATCGAAAAGACGCGTCGCCGCTGCCTCAATCTAGCGCCGCCACCTCCGAAAGGGACAGCTCCCTAAGCTGGCTCCCTAAGCTGTGGCTCCCTAAGTTGCTCCATCAAGCATCCCGACTCTTCCACCCCACCCACACCTGAATCGCGCTGTACACCAATGCGCCGCCCGCAGTCTCCGGCGATCCGATCCTCACATGTGACCCAACCGCCCCCACCGTGATGATCGTCAGCACGACCACCGCCCAGACCCGCGTCGCGCGAAACAGCACGCCGATCACACACAGCACCTGAACCAGACAGGTCAGATAGATCAACCAACCGGGGTAGTTGAATCGCTCGGACAGCAGTTGTCCTTGGTACTCCAATACAACCGTAAACGGAGCGGCCACGCCGTACGTAACAGCGAGAAACCAGACAGCGATCTGGAGCGGGCTAGCGCGGAAAGACATCAGGTCATCCTCCTCCGAACCACCTTGGCGACTCAGCGCGCGACCCATAGAATACTCCCCCCAGATCACGTCCGCTCCCTGCCGCCCGCCAAGCCGCTGTACCATGAATCTCCGCCCGCCAAGGAGACTCAACCGCCGTGGAAACCTTCACTGAACTTCTCGACCTCCAGACTCTCGCCACCGAAGTCGTCAACTACGTTCCCGACGTCCTCGCCGCGCTCGCCATCCTGATCCTTTTCCGCATCCTCTACAGCGTCACCAGCGTCGCCTTCCGCAAGGTTCTCGAGACCTCCGGAGTCCACGAAACTCTGACGCACATGCTCATCGACAACGTCTATCGCTACGCCGTCTACATCTTCGGCTTCGTCATGGCCGCCGATCAGCTCGGCGTCAACGTCGCCGCCGCCCTGGCTGGCATCGGCGTCGCCGGAATCGCCGTCGGCTTCGCCGCGCAAGACACGTTGTCGAACATCATCGCGGGCTTCCTGATCTTCATCGACAAGCCCTTCCAGGTCGACGATTGGGTCGACGTCGCCGGCGAATCCGGCCTCGTCACCACCATCACCATGCGCACCACTCGCTTGCGCACCCGCAACAACACCTACGTCGTCATTCCCAACAAGAAGATCATCGACGAGGTATTGATCAATCACTCCAAGCACGGCTCTACCCGCATCGATACCCCGCTCGGCATCGCCTACAAGGAGAACATCGCTGAAGCCCGCAAAGTGATCCTCGCCGCCATCGATGCGCTCAACGACGATCAGATCCTCGCCGACCCGCCGCCGGCCGTCGTCGTCACCGAACTGGCCGGATCCTCCGTCAATCTCGAGGCGCGCCTGTGGACTAACAACCCCGATCTTGAGGAAACAATCGTCTCCGCCGTCACCGAGGCCGCCAAAATCGGGCTCGATGAAGCCGGCATCGAAATTCCCTACCCGCACCTACAGCTGTTCATCGACGACGTACGCCCGCCCGTCTGGGAGGACCTCAAGAAGCTCCGCGCGGCCTCCTAGGCCCCGGCTTCTCGCGCCTTGCGAGCCGCGATAAAGCTGCGTACGTAAATCACCAACAGGATCACGCAAACAACCGCCATCACCGTCTGCGAAATCGCCGCCGCCGGGCGCTCCGCCGTCCCGGCAAAAACCGCCGGCAGCGAGATCACTCCCCTCGCTGACCCGGCAACGCCCAGCAGGGCCAGCATCGCCGCAGCGTGCATCACGTGCTTGCGAATATTCTCGTTGCCCGCCAAGAACCCCAAAATTCCAAACACGGCGCCAAAACCCGCTGGGATCAACGCCGTCGGCGACTCCATCCCCGTTCCGACCCAACCCCCTACGCCCAAGAGGATCAGAACGACGGCGAACATCAAGGTCGCATTGGCGGGAGACATTCCCCCATCCTAGCTGCTCCGCAGCCCCCGGGTTCAAGGCGCATCCGAGTCCCTAGGCAAAGTCCGACTTCAGGAACTCCAAAATAAACCGGTCCCGCCGCTCCCGCACCTCTTCCCAATCCTTCTTCGACCAATCATAAAATCCCTTCCCGGATTTCACTCCCAAATCTCCCCGCTCCAGCATCTCGCCCAGCAACGGATGCGCCTCGCGGTCATTCGCCAGGTCCTGGTTCACATAATCCTGGATCGACTTCACCAGGTCATACCCGCAAGCGTCCTGATGCTCAAAAATCCCGTAGACCGGCAGCCGCAGCCCAAATCCTGCCTTCGCGGCCAGATCCACATCCTCCGCCGACGCAATCCCTTCCGCCACAATATGGACCGCCTCGCGCACCATAGCGTGCTGCAGCCGGTTGCCCAACTGCCCCGGCCGGTCCTTCTTGACGACCACCGCGACCTTCCCGCAGCGCTCCAATAAAGCTTTTGTATCTGCAAGTACTTCGGGGGATGTCTTCCCGCCTGGAACCAGCTCCACCAGCCGCATCAAATGCGGCGGATTCCAGAAATGAGCCGTCAGCACCCGCTCCGGCCTCTCGCACTTCGCCGCTACCTCGTTGATAGAGAGACCCGAGGTGTTCGTCAGCAGCACCGCATCCGGCTTCGACACCTGATCCAGCCGAGCAAACAGCTCCTGCTTGAGCGCCATATCCTCCGGGGCCGATTCCACCACTACTTCCGCTCCAGCGACCGCGTCGTCGAGATCAGCAGAGGCGCTCACATTCTCTCGCGCCCAGGCAGCCTTCTCCGCCGAGGCGATCCCGTTTCCCTCCAGCACTCCCAGTTGCTCCAGCGCCTTGGCTAGACCCGCCTCGGCACCCGACTCCGATCGACTGACAATCGTCGCCGCTACGCCACCCAGCGCCAGCGAGACGGCGATTCCCGGCCCCATCATGCCCGTCCCCAAGACGGCGGCTCTCTCAAAGGTGCGTTCCAGCATAGCCGCCCACACTACCAGAAGCGCCGCGCCCCAGGGCTTTTCCGCTGGGAACTCGGCGATTCCCCCTGCTGGATCTGACCGCATCGGGCCGATACACTTCAAACGGGTCTCCCTATGCGTACCGCTGTCCTCTCCCTATCGCTCTTCCTCCTGGCCCTGATGTTGCCCGCCGCCGCCTGGGCGCAATCGGTCACCACCAGCGGAGGCATCACCATCATTCGCGGGTCGTCCCCAAAGCCGAAACCCGCTGAACCGGCCCCCGCCCAAGAGGCTCCCGCCGAAGCCGAAAAAGCCGCCGAGGAGCAACCCAAGAAGCCCGAAAAGGTGACCCGCTCCAGCCGCTCGTTCCGCTACGACGCCAGCGGTCGCCGCATCGCTGACCGCGAATCCGCGACCTCGACCAAGCAAGATAAGGAAGGCGGCTCCCTGCGCACCTATCAAAACTCCAACGGACGCCGCGTTCCCTATATCCGGGAGAAAGAGACCGTCGTCGTCAAGGGCGCTCGGTCCGAGACCCGCGAGAAACGCACCCAGCTCTACGACACCTCCGGCAATCCCACCCAGCAAGAGCTCGTCCGCACCCAAGAGCGCCGGCTCGCCGACGGAACCATCGAGACGACAGCGACCACCTACCGCACCGACCTCAACGGCCGCATGCAACCGGTCGAGCGCCAAGTCGAGCGCGTGAAGGAGCAAGGTGCGCTCACCACCACCACCAAAGTCGTCGAGCGCCCCACCGTCAACGGCAGGTTCGGCGCCATTAAGAAGGAGGAGTCGACCGAGCGGAAGCAAGGCGAAACGGCCTCCACCATTGAGACCGTTCGCTCCATCGGCGACGGCTCCGGCGCTCTCCAAGTGGCAGAGCGCGAGCAGACGACGATGAAAAGACAGGGAACGACGGCGACCACGGAGACCCAAGTCTTCTCCCGCAGCGCCGCCACCGGCCAGATGGGCCTCAGCGAGCGCACCGTGGGCGTCCTTCAAGAGCGGGCCGACGGGTCCTCGACGGAGAAGATTGAAACCTTCGGATTCCAAGTTCACGGCGGCGGCACAAACCTCAACGCCCAACGCATGCAACTCCAGGAAGTCGTCGAGCGCCGCACCACCAAGTCCGCCAACGGCGAGACCCGCGAACGCACCAGCGTCCGCACCCGAGACGTCGCCAACCCCAGCGAGTTCGCCCCCGCTCAAGTCACGCAGAAGGTTTCTACACCTTCCAAAGACGGCGAAACCGTCCGCACCAACATCTACGAGCAAAGCGTCAACGGCCGCATGCGCCCCGCCGGCGTCGTCATCGAAGAAGTCAAAAAGTAGGGCCCCAGTGGCGCGCGCCTCCGGGCGGGCCGCGTCGACCTCCGGTCGACGTTCCTTCCGGCCGCAAGCTACACTCGTCCCTGAATGATCGGCAGCACTATCAGCCGATACAAGATCCTCGCCAAGCTCGGCGAGGGCGGCATGGGCGTTGTCTACAAAGCCCAAGACACCAAGCTCGACCGCCCAGTCGCCCTCAAATTTCTC
>Ga0070726_10001553_pt1 | contig 22820 bp, 24 predicted proteins | sample tdAd471_FD_67275 | JGI IMG/M metagenome (GOLD analysis project Ga0070726, IMG submission 67275) | Marine sediment microbial communities from the Atlantic coast under amendment with organic carbon and nitrate - tdAd47.1 | ecosystem: Environmental > Aquatic > Marine > Coastal > Sediment | place... | reverse complement strand
GAGAACAACCAGACCACCAATACCGACGAAGAGAAAGCGCTGATGTACGCCCTGCGCGGGCAGATGGCCCGAGGCGGCGTTGCCATCGCGACAGAGGCGAGCCAGGCCCTTGGAGCCATGGCGCTATTCAAAGGTGATCCCGTGGAGATGTTCACCCGCGATCTGATGACCATCGGCGCCCACGCCAGTCACTTATATGAAGATGCCATGTCGGTGTACGGCGGCACGGTGTTTGGCGGGGCAGCGCATCCGGTCTGGTAGATCAGCTGTGGAGCTCGCGCCTCATATGAATCCGGGTTGAACAGTGCGGGATGTTACTTAGCCAGTCTGACTAGGTAACATCCTGTATAGGCGCCTAAGGTCCGCCAGGGGCCACCCAGGCTTAATCCGAGTGACGGACGATCCTCTCCAGCAGCTCTGTCACTTCACGCGAATCACCCGCATTGTCGCACTCTGCCATTCGTCTAAACAATGTGGCTGCTGCTTGATGAAACTCCTGCGGTAAGCCGGCCGCCTCAAAGGTGGCCGCAACCTCTTCCATCTCCCCGACAAAACGCCATGCTTTGGGCATTGCGGCCATTAATGTCAGCTCTGCCTGCTGCGCCAGCCCCATGCCGAGGTCCTGCCACTGTTGTTGCAAAGCCTCCCGCACCCCAAGCGATTGTGCTGCCGCCAGGGTCGCACTGATTAAGGCGCTCGACCCTTTAGTTTGAGCCGCAAATACCATTTTAAGTGCTGAGGCATCCCCTACCTGATCACTCAGCACACTGGCCTGCAGGGGTCCTGCTGCAAACAGCGCGGCCACCTCTGCTGCTCGCGATCCGGAAAGGTGCAACCAGGTGGTGCAGGGCTGCCAGGCGGGTCCACCAATCACTCCACCGTCGACATAATCGCCACCACCACCGGTAATCACTTTGCCAATGGCGAGGCTACTGGCCGGCGAGATGGCGTTGGCATCGACATAGATTCCTGTAAAACCGTTATCGGTCGCCCAGCTGGCCATTGCCAGCGCCGCATGGGGCGGACAGATACTAATTAGCAGATCACTACCGGTCAGCAGATTTATCGGGTCATCGACATCAATCAACTGATGTTGCTCCGCCCGTTGGCGGGTCGCGCTGCTCCGACCCTGAGAGGCCCAGTAAACTTCCGCACCGGAAGCTTGAAGCGTTGCGGCAATGGAGACGCCCATGCTGCCGGGATGAAGTACACCTATCCTGGCTGGTTTCATGATGAAGCCGTTTGGGTCACGGTTGGCTAGCTCGTCGCCAGTGATTAACTAACGGGCAACTGGCGCTCGAACATATTGAGATCAAAATAGTCCCGCCACTGTTTGATTTTGCCATCGTCCATCTCAAACACCGCGACTACCGGCAGAACTGTATCGACGCCTTTAAATTCCAGATAATCGACACGTTCGACCATCACGGTGTCACCCTCCACCAGAATGTTGCGGGGTTCCATACGAAAGTATCTGGCTTTCTTCAGAAACGGCATCATGAAATCAACACAGGCCTGCTTGCCCTGGCGGGATTCGCCAGGAATATCCTGCCAGATGATGTCGTCAGTAAAATAGTCGAGCATCGGCTGCAGGTCCTGCTGCTGCCACACCCCTGGCCAGATATCGCAAAAGGCGGTGATCCTTGTGCGGTTAGATTCCGTCGTCATTGCTCCTCCTGTCCGTAAACTGATTGAACGCCGCGTGACCATACCCATAGCATTAGCCCTGGGGGCAAGTAATAGTTACAGAGCCCCGCTTCTTATCAACCGTCCGGGACGCTCACCCGTTGGCTCACCCTTACTGAAGGTCTCCACACCGGCGACGAAGGTATGGTCATACCCTTCAGCGCGCTGCAGTATCCGCCTGCCACCTGCCGGCAGGTCATAGACCACCTCAGGCAGGCGCACTTGCAGGCGATCAAAATCGACAATATTCAGGTCCGCGCGCAACCCGGGGGCGATCAAACCTCGGTCACTTAGACCATAGGTCAGCGCAGTGGCCCGAGTCTGCTTATTAACTAATAATTCCAGTGGCAAACCGGAACCGCGCTGCCGGTCTCTACCCCAATGGGTCAGCAGAGTGGTCGGAGAACTCGCATCGCAAATCAGGCCAACGTGAGCACCGCCATCCGAGAGACCACAGACGGTGGCCTTATCCAGCAGCATTTCGCGCACCACATCGAAGTTGCCTTCGCTGTAGTTTTCAAACGGATAAAGCATCATGCCTTTACCGTCCTGTTCGAGCATCCACTCCAGGGCCAGCGCCAGCGGCTGCATTCCACGTTGCGCCGCCTGGGCTACCAGCGATGCATTCGGCTCCGGCTCGTAATCGAGAGGCTCGGCCAGGCGAAAGGTCTTTGACAGGGCGCTTTCAATGATCTGCGCGATCATGTCATCGCGGACCGGCGGTTCATTTATCAGTCGTTGGCGTAACGCCTGGTCATTGCGCAGTCGAACCAGCCGTTCGGCGGGATCAAGATCGGCGACCTCCTGCCACGCGGCCCGTATTGCGAAGGGGTGCATACTGGTTTCGAGTCCCATGAGCATACCGATGGAACGACTACCGACCTGACCCGTAACCTCCAGACCGGCGTGCCGCGCCTCATGTATCTGGCTCAGGGTTTCGCGCCACAGCTCCGGTGTCGTGTCGCTCTGCAGTAAAAGCACCGACAGGGGTCGGCCAGACACTTCAGCCGCGGCACGCAGAATTTCAAATTCGCCTGGGCCGAAGTCAGAATTGACCTGCAATACTCCTCGACCGGCACGGCGCATGGCATGGGCCAGGCTGTGCAGTTCCGGTTCTGCGGCCGATAACGAAGGGGTGGCACTGCCGTCGGCCGCGCGGTGTTTAACCGTGCGCGACGTGCTAAAACCCAGTGCGCCAGCGTCAAGGGCCTCTTCCAGCAACCGACCCATGGTTTCAATCTCATCCGCGTTGGGCTGCTCAGCGTGATCGGCTCCCCGCTCACCCATCACATAAAAACGCAGCGCTGCGTGGGGTACCTGAGCCCCAATATCCATTGTTCTATCCGCCGCCGCCAGCTGATCAAGGTAGTCTGGAAAACTCTCCCAGTTAAAATCCAGGCCCTCATCAAGCACCGTACCCGGAATGTCCTCAACCCCCTCCATCAGATTGATCAGGTAGGGCGTGCTATCACCCCGTACTGGCGCAAAACCCACGCCACAGTTACCAAACACGGCCGTCGTCACACCGTGTTGCGACGAGGGCGCCATCTCTGTGTCCCAAATCGCCTGACCGTCATAATGGGTATGAATATCGACCCAACCCGGCATCACCAGCCGACCAGCGGCGTCGATCTCGCGGCGGGCCGGGCCAAGCCCACTGCCCACCTCGGCAATCAGCCCATCCTGCACCGCCACATCGGTCACGCGAGACGGGTCACCACTACCATCAATCACACATCCGTTGCGGATCACCAGGTCATACATAATTGTTATTCCATTCGTAGAGTTAATTTTGGGGCTTAACAGCCCCTGGCGTTAGCGGAGACATTAAGCCCTTTCCCCGGAAAAGTGCAAGGTTGAATCTCATCCGGCTAACCGCGGCACGCTGGCCTTTCTCTTCTGACACGGGTTAGCTACTATTCAGTCAGCAGCGCACGGATATTGATCGGTTCATCGCAACCCGCTGCGACGCTCTAAAAGCTATCGGGGAGAGGGCATGGCTAATCTGGTGCCGGAGGGATTGACCGCCGACGTCTTTAATCAGGCGGTGGCAGAAATGCGTGCCGTGGTAGGCAAGCAATGGGTATTCGCCGAGGACCAGGCGGCCCTGCGCAGCTATCGCGCTGCCTACGGCGCAACCCCGGATGAGGCCCACCTGCCATCGGCGGCCGTGGCACCGGATGGGGTCGAAGAGATCCAGGCGATTTTGAAAATCGCCAACGACTACCGGGTACCGCTCTGGACCATCTCCACCGGCCGTAACTTTGCCTACGGCGGGCCGGCACCGCGCAAGGCCGGTTATGTCGTGCTTGACCTGAAGCGCATGAACCGAATTATCGAGGTAAACGAAGAGCTGGCGTATGCGCTGGTGGAACCCGGCGTCAGCTATTTTCAGCTCTACGAACACCTGCAGAAGACCGGCAGCAAACTCTGGATTGACCCGGCCGCCCCCGGCTGGGGTGGCCCGCTGGGGAACACACTGGATCATGGCGGCGGCTACACGCCTTATGGTGCTCACATGCTCATGCAGTGCGGCATGGAAGTCATACTGGCCGACGGCACGGTCGTGCGCACCGGTCAGGGAGCACTGCCCAATTCAGATAACTGGCAGACCGTACCCTACAATTTTGGTCCCTATGTGGATGGGCTATTTACCCAGTCCAACTACGGCATTGTGACCAAAATGGGGTTCTGGCTCATGCCAGAACCCCCGGGGTTTATGCCGTTCATGGTGACCTTCCCCAAACAGGATCAGCTGCACGATCTGGTGGAAATTCTGCGGCCCTTCAAGCTCAACCTCATCCCCCATAACGGTGCCATCATGGCGGATTTAATCTGGGAGGCCTCGACTAAGGCGACCCGCCGTCAGTACTACAGCGGTAAGGGGCCGATTCCGCCCAGCGCACGAAGAAAAATTGCCGAGGATCACCAGATCGGTGAGTGGAATCTATACGCGGCTTTCTATGGGCCGGAACCACTCAATAAGCTGCAATGGGAACCTCTGGAGGCCGCCCTGCGCACCCTTCCCGGTATCGAGATTTATTACGAGGGCGACCGCAAGGGCGACCCCACCTGGGACTACCGTCGAGATTTGATGCGCGGGATCCCGAACATGACCGAGTTCAGCCTGATGAACTGGATCGGCGGTGGCGGCCATATTAATTTCTCGCCGATCTGCACGCCCTATGGTGCGGAGGCAATGAAGTCCTGGGCAATGATTCGCGATCGCGCCAATGAGTTTGGTTTTGACTACATCGGCGAATTTGCCATTGGCTGGCGGGAGCTGATTCAGGTGTTAATGCTGATGTTCGATCGCACCGATGCCAGCCAGCGCGATGCGGCTTACAACCTGTTCAACACGCTAATCGAGGATTTTGCTAAAGAGGGGTACGGCGAATACCGCACTCACCTCGATTTTATGGACCAGGTGGCACAAACCTATGACTGGAACGATCACGCCCTACTCTCTCTGCAGGAAAGGCTTAAGGATGGCCTCGATCCCAATGGCATTCTTTCCCCGGGCAAACAGGGCATCTGGCCCGAACAGTTGCGGGAGCCACGGTGATGGTTAGACCGCGTTTGATCTTCCGGGCATGGCTTACCGGTGCAATGCTATTAATTGCTAGCGGATCTGGCGCCGGCGAAGCCCGAAAACTGGAGGGGGCCGAACGCACCTGGGCGTTTTATTGCGAGGGTTGCCACGCCGCGGGCATTGAAGAACACCCCGGCACCCTGAGACTAAGCTACACCCGCAGCCCGGAACTCGCAGCCATCCGCGGACGCCAGGATCTCACTCCGGAATACTTGCGCCAGATAGTGCGCATGGGCTATCTGGAGATGGTTGGCTTTCGCAAAACCGAGATTAGCGACGATGAACTCGAAGCTCTGATTAAATTCATTCGTCTACCGGTACCCACTCAGGCGCAGGGGGAAAAATGAAACGTTATTACCCACAGGGGATGGACCCTGCCAGATTTGACCAGGCGGTAAAGGAACTGCAGCAGGTGGTCGGCGAGGAGTGGGTATTCATGGATGCTGACACCGAACTGCAACCCTACCTGGACCGAATGTCCGCCAAACCGATTGACTACCGGGTACCGTCGATCGCGGTGGCAGCAGCCTCCGTGGAAGAGATACAGGCGGTGCTAACAATCGCCCGGGCCTACTCGCTGCCCCTGTGGAGTACCGGGAATGGCCGCAATTTTGCCTACGGCGGCCCTGCGGTAATGCAAAGCGGTTATGTCCACCTGGACCTGAAGCGCATGAACCGCATCATCGAGGTCAACGAAGATCTCGCCTACGCGGTGGTCGAGCCAGGAGTCTCCTACTACCAGCTCTACCAGCACATTCAGGAAAAAGGCTACAAACTCTGGATTGACTGCGCCGCCCCCGGCTGGGGCGGGCTTATCGGCAACGCCCACGAACACGGTGCCGGCTACACCCCTTATGGTGATCATTTCACCTTCCAAAATGGCACCGAGGTGGTGCTCTCCGACGGCTCAGTGGTGCGCACCGGCCCCTGGGCAATGAACGGCAGTAAAACCCCGCACATCGTCAAATATGGTTACGGGCCTTATCTGGATGGCATGTTCACCCAGGGCAACTTTGGCATTATCACCAAGGCCGGATTCTGGCTAATGCCCGAGCCACCCGCCTATAAACCTTTTCTATTCACCTACGAGCGCGATGAAGATCTCCACCAGATCATGGAGATTCTGCGGCCCCTTAAAATCAATCAGGTGATTCCCAACTCTCCGCTGGTGGAACATGGGCGCTACACCTGTTGCGTGCAGGCCAACCGGGAAGACTACTGGACCGAACGCACACCCGTGCCGGAACCTGTCTGGCAACAGATGTATAAAGACTTTGATGTCGGCGCCTGGAATGTTTACGGCGCGCTTTATGGCACCGACGAGACCATTGCCATCACCTGGCCCATGGTTAAACAGGCGCTGCTCAGCATTCCCGGGGCCAGAGCCTTCGAACAGGGTGACCGACCCGACAATGACGTGAGCTGGAATTACCGCGAAAAATTAATGCGCGGCGAACCCAACATGAGCGAATTTGCCATGGTCAACTGGGGCGGCGGCGGTCATCTCAACTTCACCCCGCTAACCCCCAGCTCCGGTGCCCACGCCACCACTAGCTACGAAAACATGGCAAAAATTTTTGAGAAATACGGGTTCGATTACCTCACCGAATTCGTCGCCGCGGGGCGCGCCCAGATTCACATGCTGATTCTCGCCTTTGACCCCAGGGATGAAGACGAACGCCAGCGCGCCGACGCCTGCTCCCGGGAGATTATTCTGGAAGCCGCCCGACTCGGCTTCGGCGAGCTCAAAGCCAATCTCGAATACATGGACCTGGTGGCCGGCACCTACAACAACATGGATAACGGCCTCGCAAAGCTCAACCAGAAACTCAAGGACATTCTCGATCCGGCAGGCATTCTATCGCCGGGTAAATCTGGCATCTGGCCCAGCGGCTGGCCAGAAGATCAGAAGGGCAACCCGCAAGGCAACGGCGACTAACCGGAGCGGATGATGAAAAAATTAACGCCGATAACAACGCTCGCGCTGCTGATCACCCTTGTCGGCTGTTCCAGCGAAGAAGAACAGCCGGTCACCACAGAACCACTCGCCCAGGACGAAGTTACAGTAGCAGTCGTCGAAACAACGGCTGCTCGCAGCGGCGAGCAGATCTACCAACGCCATTGCCAGTCCTGCCATGCCCCGGGGCCGGGACACCCGGCGACCCTGTTACTGGCAGAAAAACTGGGACCCGACAAAGCCGTGATCAAAGGTCGCGCAGACCTTACTGCCGGTTACATCAAAACTATCGTCCGCGGAGGGCTGCTGGAAATGCCGCCGTTTCGGCCCACCGAAATTACCGATGGCGAGCTAGACGTAATCGCAGACTACATTCTCGCGCCCGGCTAGATGTTCAATGTCCAGACTTAAAAAGAATTTACCCAGGTAACTTTCTGAGGAACTGAATGGGCAGGCAGTGCGATCTAGATACGGATGAGTCCTTTGTACTCAAGGTCGTTCCTTCCTGGTTGATCCTGCATTACCTGGCGGCTTTTCTGATTCTTAGTGGCAGCTTCTATATGGCGTTCGAGGGTCTTACCTCAGGTATTGCGACAGAAAGCGGAGTAGAAATTACTGTTTATTCTCTACTAATGCTCGTTCTCGTTGCGGTACTGCCAAGAGTACGGGTCTATCACTCCGTATGGGTCGATCGAGAGGAACACACAATAACCCTCGATGGACCAGGCATTCATGATGAATTACCGATTCAGGCAGTCAATTTCGTCACTCACTTGGGGGGTGGGTGGAGATCCTTGCTTAGACCCATCCGGTTTTTCACCCTTGGAAAAACTTACCGGATCAGCGCAGTGACACCGGGTTTAGACCGGATGCTACGAATGATGGCCGCTGAATACGATACGGTGGTTGAAGAGCCTGTTTACAAGATAATTAAACGTTTCACTGCTGATTACTGCGACTAGTTAGTAAATCTGGGACTGCCTATCCAACGCAGTAACAAGATCTCAAAGCAATCACCGGTGCAAGTCTGGGTTCGGATTACCGGGAAGACCGACTCTCGGGATGTGGGACAGGGGAAACAAATTCTTAGAATTCTTCGGGAGAGTGACGAGAACCATTTGCTGCAGGTCCTGGCAGCCATTCAGAAGGGATGAATAATGGAGCTCACGCCCACAATCTGTACAGAAGCGGCCAGAATCAGTCTGCATCACAAGTTACCGATGCCAGACAGTATTATCTATGCAACTGCCCAGAGCTTATATGCCACCGTATGGACCCAGGACGCGGATTTCAAAGACTTACCAGCGGTTAAATTTCTGCCAAAGGTTCAACCCTGCACCCCGCTGACAGTAGGTCAACACCTACAGGAAATTATGCGACTCAGCCGGTAAATCCGCCGACTTCTCTTCCGGTAACCAGCGACCGCACTTCTCAATCATGCCGCCACGCACACTGTTAACAAATTACTCGCTCGGCGTTCACAGGCCGGTCAGTACATTCGCCGCCGAAACAACCACCCTGCAGTGGTTAGCGACACGACACCAATGATAAGCATAGGCCAATATTGATTAATCAGCATATCGTAACTGTTACCTTCCAGGGCTACGCCTCGAACAATCACCAGGAAATACCGAAGCGGATCAAGGTAGGTCAGGTACTGCACCAGGTCAGGCATGTTGGCGATGGGGGTGGAAAACCCCGATAACACGATTGCCGGCACCAGAAAAAAAAACGCCCCGAGAATCGCCTGCTGCTGGGTCATGGCAATCGACGAGATCATCAGCCCGACCCCCACCACTGCCAACAGAAACAGTACCACCCCCAGATAGAGTGCGCCGAGATCGCCACGCAAAGGGATATCAAACAGCGCAACTGAAATAGCCAGAATCAATGTCGCCTCTAACAAACCAATGATGAGGCCGGGAATAGCCTTGCCAATAAGTATTTCTATGGGTTGTAGCGGGGTAACCAGAAGCTGATCGAATGTCCCAGCCTCGCGCTCGCGAGCAACCGAAAGAGCAGTGACTAGCAGCGCCACTACCAACATCAGCAGGCCCATAATGCCAGGCACGATAAACCAGCGCGAAAGTAGATTTTCGTTATACCAGGAGCGGGTTTCGAGTCTTACCCTGGGAGCAGTCTGGCTGCGGGTCAGCAGCCAGTTTCGATTGTAGTCAAACAGGATGGTGCGCAGGTAGTTCATTGCAATCATTGCGGTATTCGAGTTACGCCCATCTAGAATCGCCTGTAACGAGGCGGGCTCACCACGGTGCAGATGGGCACTGAAGTTCTGTTCAATATGCACCACCATCAACACCTCTCGGTTGTTGACCAACGGGGCGATTTCATTGTCGTGGTTAATCTCTTTAACCACTTCAAAATTCGGTGAACCACTGATTTTGGCAATCAGTTCACGGGATTCGCTGCCACGATCCTGGTTAAAAACCGCCACCGGAACCTGATTGAGGTCATAGGTGGCGGCAAAACCAAATACAAGTAGTTGCACCACCGGGGGCACAATCAACACTACTCGGCTACGTTTATCGCGCAGTAACGCCAGAAACTCTTTCTGGGTAAGCGCTAGAATCTGGCTAATGTTCATCATTGTTTGTCGAAAGATTTAACTTATTAATGCCTGAAGCACCAATAATCAGCCCGGTACCAAAACCGGCAGGCGTATTCGGTAGGCTAGTCATCAAGTCCGCGGCCGGTTTTGCGCCACACTAACAGGGTAAAGACCAGCAACATTAGCGCGAGTGCCCCCAGATTGGTCAGCACCACAGGCCATACATCGCCGGCGAGAAACAGAGTTTGCAGTAACGCTACAAAGTAGCGTGCCGGGATCAGGTAGGTTAACCACTGCACCACCACCGGCATTGAATGAATATCAAACAGAAATCCAGATAGAATAAACGCCGGCAGGAAAGCCGTAATAATGGCGACTAGCCCGGCCACAAACTGATTTTTTGCAACCACCGAAATCAGCAGCCCAATGGCCAGGGCCACTAACATGAACAGTGAAGAACTGACCAGTAACAACCAGAATGAGCCACGCAACGGTACATGAAACTGCCATACAGCCAGCGCCACACTGAAAAGCATGCCACCCATGCCGAGTACGAAATAAGGGATTAGCTTTCCCGCCAGCATTTCACCCATGTGCATAGGGGTGGCCATCAATGCTTCCATGGTGCCCCGCTCCCACTCCCGGGCGACCACCATCGCTGTCAATAACGAACCAATCAGGGTCATCACGATAGCAATCAACCCAGGCACCAGAAATAGCTGACTCGATAGCTCCGCGTTAAACCAGACGCGCTGCTCCAACATCACCGGTATTGGCAAAGCACGCCCCTGAGCAGCCGAAAAATGTCCCAACCACGCGAGCCATGCACCCTGAATATAACCCCGGGTGATATTCGCCTGATTCGAGTCTACACCATTGACGATAACGCTTATTGGCGCTTCCTGCCCCGAAAAAAGCCGCGAAGAAAAGTCGTTCCGCAACCAGATAATGGCCTGAATATCCCGAGCGTCCAGCGCCTCTCGAGCAGACTGTATGGCATCAAACCGCTGAGGCAAAAAAAACGCCGACTGATCGAATACACCAGCAAAGGCTTCGCTGGCAGCATCCGGATGTTCAATGACAATGCCGACAGGAATATCTCGCGCGTCAAGTGAGACCCCATAGCCAAATAGATACAGCAGCACCACCGGCATAATAAAGGCAATAGCGATACTTGATGGGTCACGCAGTATCTGCAGACTCTCCTTGCGGATCATACCGTGCAGCCGCATCTGCGAAGCAACCCTCATAAGACGACCTTGTCCTGGCCCTCGACCAGATGGATAAAAGCATCTTCCATGGTCGGCGCTGGTAGGGCTGCGCTCCGAACCCGGGCTTTCATCTGCTCCGGCGAGCCCTCCGCCAGCACCTCACCCGCAGCCATAATCACCAGTCGATCGCAGTAATTAGCCTCATCCATAAAATGGGTGGTCACCAGTATCGTCACACCTGTTTCGGCGAGGGCATTCGTTTGTTGCCAGAATTCCCGTCGCGCCAACGGGTCGACTCCAGAGGTGGGCTCGTCAAGAAACAAAATATCGGGCTCGTGCATCAGTGCCGCAGCAAACGCTAACCTCTGTTTGTACCCCTGGGGCAAACTACCAGAGTTCTCATCCAGATAGTTTTCCAGTTCGAACGTGTCGATGGCCCAGTCGATACGCGCCAGCTGCTGCTTTCCGCTCAGGCCGTAGGCACTGGAAAAAAACCGCAGATTCTGCATTACCGACAGATCCCCATAGAGCGAAAATTTTTGAGCCATATAGCCAATATGACTGCGGGCGCTGGCTGCCGCTCGCCGCAGGTCCTGGCCCACTACCGAGACCTCACCACTGGAGGATGGCAGCAGGCCACAGAGCATTCTAAAAGTAGTCGACTTACCTGCCCCATTAGCACCAAGCAGGCCAAAAATCTCTCCCCGCTGAACACTAAAACTCACCCGGTTGACGGCAACAAAATCTCCAAATCTGCGCATCAAATCCTGCACCACAATGACTGCATCAGCAGAACCGGGTTGCGCAACCCGCTTCACTGAATCCATCGACAATGGACTCCGACGTTTCTGCGGGGTAACCATGAGACGGGCCACAAAAGCATCTTCAAACCGGGGTTCTACTGGCAAAACCGATGCCGATAATGCTGGCTGGGCATTGGTTCTCAAAAAGGTATCGATGTCAGGTACTTCCGCGGTTGCCATCACTACGCGGACAGCGTCACCATCCACCACAGCATCCACCACTCCAGGCGCTGAACTCAACAGCGGTTGTAGCCGGCGGGGAGGCAAACTGGCGGCGGTTACCTGGTAAGTACGCCCCTTCAATGCCTGACTAAACTCCTCTGGCGCACCCCAACCCAGCACCTTACCCTGGTGCAGTAAAACGACCTGATCGCATCGCTCAGCTTCATCCAGATACGCGGTGCTTAGCAACACACTCATACCCGCTTCTACCTGCTGGTAGACGATCTGCCATAGTTCCCGTCGCGAGACCGGATCGACGCCAACAGTAGCTTCATCCAGCAACAGTAATTGAGGTGATCGTAGTAACGCACAGGCCAGCCCAAGTTTTTGTTTCATCCCTCCGGAGAGCTTACCGGCGAGGCGAGCCATAAATGGGGCCAGGCCTGTCATGTGCATCAATTGTGCATAGCGGGCCTGACGAGAGGCCACCGGCAAACCCTGAAGGTCGGCATAGAGATCCAGGTTCTCCGCTACGCTGAGATCTTCATAGAGCCCAAAGCGTTGTGGCATATACCCCACCAACGATCTCACCGACACGGAATCGGAATCACTTGCCAGGCCCATCACCCTGACCTGACCGTGATCCGGCTGCAGCAAGGTTGCCGCCAGCCGCATAAGCGTGGTTTTGCCGGCACCATCCGGACCAATTAACCCGGTCACTGAACCCGGTTGTGTACTAAAACTCACTCCGTCGAGCGCAATAATTTCCTCAGCTGAGCGGCTAAATGTCTTAGTGACATCCGCAAATACCAGGGCTGCAGTGACCACCCTTATTCCCCACAGTGATTGGTATTTCCGTCCGCGATGGTCTGATCGAGCACCAGGCTGACCGTCACCGGCATCCCCAAACGCAGTTCGTCCTGGGGGTTACAGGTAATCACGCGCATTGAGTAGACCAGCCGGGTACGCAGTTCAGGAGTTTGTACTGTCTTGGGGGTGAACTCGGCCGTCGGTGAGATAAATCCCACCCAGCCAGAATAAGACTTGTCCGGATAACTATCCGTTTGAATGGTTGCCCGGGCGCCAGGCTTAACCCGACCAAGCATGGATTCAGGCAGGTAAGCCCGGACCCAGACCGGCTGGGTAAAAGCAAGAGTCAGGACCGGCATAGACGGAAATGCCATGTCTCCAGGTTCAAGAATTCGGTCACGAATCACGCCATCTGCGGGGGCAACGAGAATGGCGTCTTTACGACGTTGCTGTGCGGCAGTTAACGCTGCCTGGCGTGCCAGTAACTGAGCCTGAGCAATGGCAATGTCCTCGGCTCGTGGACCGAGCCTGAGCAGGACAAGCGCCTGTTTCGCCACCTCCGCCCGCGCCTGGGCCATATCCGCCTGAGCGCGCAAGTTCTCAACGTCTTCTTCTGCAGCCAGATTTTTCGCCAACATTGTGCGTATGCGCTGATAGCTATCGTTAGTCGATTTAGCATAGGCTTTCGCGGACTTAAGTTGGGCCTCACCCTCAAGAATTTCTTCCGGTCGACTACCGGCGTTGAGTTTTGCTACCACCTGCTGCTGGGCCTGCAGAGTTGCCTGCATCTCAGCCAGCTGGGCATCGAGTAATTCGGTATCTAACAGCGCCAACACCTGCCCCTGGGTAACGCGATCACCCTCCTCTACCAGAATTTCCCTGACATGTTCACTACCATTAAAAGCTAGCTTGGCTTCTCGAATCTCAACATTGCCGTAGATCACTGCTGTAGCGTCATCACCAATCCGCTGGTGCCGGGGCCAGAATTGCACCCCCGCCACCACGATTAATAACAGAATCACTATCACCACGATTCTTTTCTTTTTCATCCCCGTTGCTCCTTAGCGTAAGGCATCAAGCCGGACATCAACCGGCGATAAATCGGCGGTCGAGGGGCCTGCCTGAATGATGATCAAACCAACATCGTTGGTTCACGCTGTTAATCTGCGGGTACCCCGGCGGGGGCTCTGCCCGTATCGGGGTCAAACATCAGCACGGAATGATTGACGCCATTTTTATCCACCAGGTTTTCTTCAAACGGGCCTGGCGGGCTCACAAACCCCGCCTTACCCACCGGACTATCATGCTAGAAATTGACGCAGTTGAGCGAGCAGTTCGGCGGGTTTTTCCTCAGGAATCCAGTGACCGCAGTGGTCGATGACTCCTCCAATTACATTATTGGCAAATTGCTCAGCACAGAGTTTGACCCCGGCACCAATGCTCTGGGCGCCGCCCAGTGCCAGCACGGGGCAATCCAGCGGGGTCCTGGCCGCCTCAGCAAAGGCAACAGCATCGTCACCCATGGCTCGGTAATAACCAAAACCACTACGTAGCGCGCCAGGTTGTTGCAAGCAGCGCACGTATTCGGCCACGTCTTCGGGATTAATCGCCGCCGGGTTATGGGCAAAATTACTAAAAAACCAGCGGATATAGGTTTCTTCTCGTCCTGTCACTAGCGCCTCGGGCAGGTCCATCACCTGATGGAACTGCATGTGCCAGTAGCCACCCAGACCATCACCCATCCCCGGTAATGGAATACCGGGTAAGACAATATCGAGCATGGCCAGATGAGTGACTAGCTGGCGTTGCTGCAGCGCCAGGGCAGCGGCGACGGCACCGCCCCAGTCGTGACCGACTACCGCAATTTGAGTTAACCCCAGTTGCCCTGCCAGTTCGATCAAATCAGCAGCCAGGGTCATCTTGTCGTAGCCGACCACCGGTTTACTCGAATCGCCCAGTCCGCGGAGATCCACCGCAATTACCGCATGGTCCTCGGCCAGCTCGGGCATTACGTGGCGCCATTCGTGCCAGCTCTGCGGCCAGCCATGGAGCAGCATCACCGCCCGGGTGGTCTGGTCCGTAAACCCACAGGTGACGTAATGCAGACGAACGTCACGCAACTGGGCGGTGGCGTGGAGTACCGGTGATGCGCTCATGTCGTTTGCCCTCGGCAATCGGAAAATTAAATCCCCACCCAGGGAGTCAGGCCGCCGATGGCACAGTTAATTAATCCCAGGATTAGATTTACGGCGATGATGTGACGTATTTTGCCCAGCGCCAACGTGGCAGCGTCCATGTCACCGTTATCAACCGCCTGACGAAACGCCGGCCAACGGCGCACATAGAGCCAGACGAACAGCACCACCATCACCAGGCCCAGGCCATTCATGACGTGCAGCAGCGGCGAGGCCCCCTTAAAACCGCCATAAACGGCAAACAGCATCCAGTAGCCGCTGGCCACCAGCCAGATCATGGTGCCCCAGACCCAGATGAAAAAGCGCGGAAACACCTGACGCCATAGCAGCAGCGGTTGCGGCGGCTGTAGCGAACCAAGCGCCGGACGCAAAATCACGTAGGCAAAGAACATTCCGCCCACCCAGATGACGGCGGCAAGCAGATGTAGGGCAAGTATTACAGCGGGCCATTGCATGGGCTATTCCTCTCCGGTTTTATTGCTAAAGCAGTACTGTAGCCAGCGCGAAATATCGCTAATTTCGTCCACGCAGACATTGTGTTCCATCATGTATTGATGCCACTCGACGTCGTAACCGAGCTCCTTCAGGCGGTCGCGAGATTTCATCGCCTGACCGATGGGAATCATCGGGTCCTGTAACCCGTGGGCATACAGAATCGGCGTATCTCGATTGGCATCACTGCCTTCGTCCGCCAGGGTCGTGCCGGTGGCCAGATAGGTGGAAAGTGCCATCACTCCGGCGAGCCGCCTGGGATAACGCAATCCAGTATGCAATGCCAGAGCACCGCCCTGGGAGAATCCGGCGAGCAGAATATTCTCTGCCGGAATTCCTTTTTCGACCTGATCGCTAATGAAGGCCTCGACCAACTGACCTGAGCTGGCAAAACTTTCCATGTCAGCGCGCTTATCAAAATCGAGACCGGTAATGTCGTACCAGGCCGGCATGCGCATGCCGTTGTTGATGGTCACCGGCCGCTCCGGCGCATGAGGAAAGATAAACCGCACCGGCATCGACGCGGGTAGTTTCAACTCCGGCACGATGGGTTCAAAGTCGTGACCGCTGGCACCAAGACCGTGTAGCCAGACCACCGCAAACTGCGCCTCGCTGGTCGGTTCGACGGTGATGTGAGGGATGAGGGAATCGGCCATTAAATTTCCTTACAATAGGGGTCAGTGAGAACAGCCCCCATATTACTGGAGCCATCTAAATTGACCACCCCCTGCCCGCTCTGCGATCCCAATACCCTGCCGATTCTGTGGCAATGTGACCAGATCAGTGTCATCAATGCACAGGAGCCGGATTATCCCGGGTTTTGCCGGGTGATCTGGCGGCAACACCAGACCGAAATGTCCCAACTCAATCCAGCCCAGCGTAACCAGCTGATGACGATTGTCTTTGCGGTAGAGCGGGTGTTAATTGACCAGTTGAAACCGGACAAAATCAACCTGGCATCCCTCGGTAATCAGGTGGCTCACCTGCACTGGCACGTGATACCTCGCTTTGAACAGGATCGTCATTTTCCCGAGCCGGTGTGGGCGACACCGCAACGAGAACCAGCGCCGGCCAGGAAAATAATCCACGGCCAGCTCTCTGCCTGGCTAACGCCCACACTGGACGCGGTCTGGGAAGAAATAACGGCCGTGTAAACTCGTTTCTGGTTGATCCAGGCAGCCTTCAACTTTGTGATAGGCAGTACAATGCGTATTGCCCTAGCCGGACCCTCGGTGGCCCGGCCTCTACCTTTTTAATCACTAACGGAAATCAAAATCAATGGCCTCAAAACTGGTATTAATTCGACACGGACAATCGGTCTGGAACGCGGAAAACCGATTTACCGGATGGGTCGATGTGCCGCTGGCTGAAAGAGGCTGGCAGGAAGCCGAACGGGCCGGACGTTATCTGGCAGAAACCCGATTTGATGTCGCCTTTAGCTCCCACCTGCAGCGGGCAATCTCTACCTTACAGATGGTGCTACGTTTTAATACAGCCAGCCAGACCCCCATATTTTTACCGGCGGACGGCACTGTGCCCCGCGAAAAATACCCTCCCACGGCGAGCGAATTACCGGTCCACTTGCACCACACGGAGCTGGCCGAACGCCATTACGGTGACCTACAGGGGTTAAATAAGGACGAAGTGCTTGCCGAGCATGGTGAAGCACAGTTCATGACCTGGCGCAGGGGTTTCGACACTCCCCCACCGAACGGTGAGAGCCTGAAAGACACCTGCGAACGAGTGGTACCTTTTTTCCAGTCCACCATCGAACCGCTACTTCGGGATAACCAGTCCGTGCTCATTGCTGCGCACGGGAACTCGCTAAGGGCATTAACCAAACACCTTGAAGGCATTAGCGACGAAGAAATCGTTAAGGTAGAAATCCCCACCGGCACCCCGATCATTTATCAACTGACGGCAAATGGCAGCAACTGGGATATCGAGGACAAAGAAATTATTAATCTCTAAGAAATAAGCTCACGGGGTTTTTGTAGGAGCGACTTGAGTCGCGACCAGAGGCTCCGATGAACGCTGCAATCGCGACTGAAGTCGCTCCTACAAGCTAAACGTTTATGCCGCAACGTTCAGTTTGTGGCCACCGTCCAAATCGCGACTGAAGTCGCTCCTACGGTAAACACCACTCCGCCCCCATCTTCTGTAGGAGCGACTTCAGTCGCGACGGGCCAGATGAAATTATTGCTCCAATGACGGCTATGCCGGAAACGCCATGCCGTGCCGGATCAGACCCACGCCTAACCCTTCGATGGTCAATTTCTGGCGACTCAGATCAACCTCAATAGGTGAATACTCACTATTCTCCGGTTGCAACGTCACCCGGTCTCCCTGGCGCGAAAACCGTTTCACGGTCACTTCACCATCGAGCCGAGCGACGACAATCTGACCGTTACTAGCCTCACTAGTACTGTGCACGGCCAGCAGGTCGCCATCGAGCATGCCGGCGTCGCGCATACTCATGCCCTGCACCCGCAACAGGTAATCGGCAGCCGGTTTAAAAAAGTCTGCCTCCAGGGGATAGGACTCCTCGAGGTGTTCAATGGCCAGCACCGGTTCACCTGCCGCCACTCGGCCGACCAACGGCAAACCCACTGGTTTTGAGGCGGTGCGGGGAAGACGAATACCTCGGGAGGTGCCCCCCTGCAGTTCGATAGCGCCTTTACGCGCCAGGGCTCGTAAATGGCTCTCTGCCGCGTTAGGAGACCGAAAACCGAAACTACGAGAAATTTCTGCCCGAGTCGGCGGCGCGCCCTGCTCGTCGATCCATGTACGGATCATCTCCAGGATTTCTGCCTGACGGCGGGTAAGGGTTTCCATGGCGTAATACCAGTCCGTTAACTGAAACTGTTTAAATATACACCATTCTGCCGTGCCATTAACCCGCCCAGGAATTTAACCCGTTTAAGCCTTTAGTCTGCACATTCGACGCATTTCTGGGCATCGGGGAGTATTTCGAGCCGTTCTGCCGATATCGTTTTCCCACAACTATCGCAGACCCCGTAATCACCGGCCTCTAGCCGCTGCAGGGCGCGATTGACGGCCGTCAGCTCATCCACCGCCGCATTACCCAATGCGTCGACTACCTCATCGTTTTCATGATCTACCACTGCTTCGGCGGAATCCGTTTCTACTGGTCGATTCACGTGACGAACGTCATCACTAATCTTGCTGATGCGTTCTTCGAGTTCCTGTTTACGCTGCTCAAGCCGCTTCTTTACGTCATTAGGAGTAGTCATCTGCGTTCCTTAAATGCTGGGATATCCATTCTATTGGCAGCCGTTGATCGTGTAACTAATCAAGGTCAATTTCGCGGTGAATTCAGGTCATTTATAACTGTCCAAGAACCTGCTGAGTATTACTGGCAAGTTCGGTCCACGACAGCGCTCCCTGGGCTACCAACTGCCCATCCAGCACCAGAGCTGGCACCCCACGCAAACCAAACACATGAGCTCGCGCCATGTCCTGTTCGACCAGGGTTTGAATCGCCGGGTCTGCAATAGCGGCCATTAGCAGATTGCTATCCAGACCCACCCGCGTGCCACAGTCAGCCAAAACCTCGGCATCGACAATATTGCGACACTCGGTCAGATGGAGTTTTTGAATCTCGTCGAAATAGTCCCAGTAGGCCGCATCGCCACCCTGCTGCCGCGCAGCCTCACAGCCCAGCAATGGCGGTAATGACCAGGGATAGTCAAAAGGCTGATCGGCCATCAGGTCAGGATTCATTCGGTGGCCGTCGTCATTTTCGTTGGCGGCGCGCCAGTGGTCGAGAATTTCCCGCCGTCCCCTGGCCTTATCACCGAATATTTTCTCAATGGCCGATGGATCTGGGGCCAACGCAAATCCTCGATGCACCACCTCCAGCCGCGGAAAATCAACCACTAACCGCCGCACCCTGGGCGACATGGCATAACACCATGCGCACAGAGGGTCATGGAAAAACTCCAGTGTTACCTTATCTTCCATTCGGCGGGGAAACTAACCTAACTTCGGCATCACCTTTTCAGCAAATAACTTCATCGAGTTGGCGACCTTGTCATGGGGCATGGCGCCGACATTGGTCCAGAGGATGAAATCGTCTACCCCGGTTGCTTCCTGATAAGCCTGGAGTCGATCAACTGCTTCCTCTGGCGACCCAAAAATAGCAAATTCGCTGCACACGGTTTCATAGGTTAGCCCGTCAACCACATCACCCAGTTGTAGATAGCCTTTATAACTATCCGGGAACTCAGCATGCTTGCGCTGTAGACGGGCCATCATATCGCCCATCATCGATTCGATGATCTCGTAATAACTCATCATCGCCCGTTCGATATCACGCCGTGCACGGTCACCGTCCTCGTCAATATAGACTGGCAGCAGCACCGGCGTACGATGGTTGGCTTTATCGCGGCCCTGAGCATCAAGCTGGGCGTGAAACCCTTCGATTGCCTGTTTGATCATGGGCGCGGGGGTAACCTGAGCCGGCAGAAACAGGTGCGTCCCATACTCCGCCGCCAGCGCAAAGGTGTCGGGACTAAAAGCGGAGACAAATGTTTCGGGCCCGCCAGATTGGAGGGGCTTGGGGACCACCCCCACATCGTCAATCTGATAAAACTGACCATCGAAAGAGAAGCGCTCTTCGCTCCAGGCCTTTCGGATGATGTCCAGCGATTCACGAAAGCAGGCTTTGCTGGTTTCAATATCGATACCAAAATGGTCATAAATACCGGTCATCGGGTGACCGCGGCCGATGCCCCAGTCCACCCGGCCACCGCTCATAAGATCCAGTGTCGCAATTTCTTCCGCCAACCGTAGCGGGTGGTTAATTGGCAATACGGATATGCCGGTGCCAAGGCGAATATTTTTGGTCCGCTGACTCGCCGCCGCCAGCGCCAGATTGGGATTAGGCATCACCGAATAGCCGCGATTGAAATGCAGCTCGGCTAACCAGAGACAGTCATAGCCAAGTTCATCCGCCAGCTCAAACTGGTCCAGGTGCTCATTGTAAAGCGCTTGATCAGAGCGGCTTGCAGCCCCCTGCATTTCATAAAAAAGACCAAATTTCATTGCTTGCTTCCCCTCTTTATTGATCGGACACACCACCGACAGCCCCGCAATTGACAGACCTGGCCAGCGATGATCAGATAGCCATCAAAGAATGTAAACCCTGAATTAAACCACATCATTGAGGAGGGCTAACCATGACCACACCTGGAGACACCATCATTGATCAAATTGCTGATCGGTGCGTTGAAAAATGTCAGGAATGGGCCTGGTTTATGGAGGATCTGACCCCTGGGAAGGCCCAGGCGTTCATGCTCCAGCATTCCATCCGCAATCGTCTCTACAGCTCGGCCTGGCGACCGGCCTGGATGAGCCGCTGCCCGGACCAGGGCATCGTGCGTAAAACCATCGGCCAGATGCTCGAAGAGCTGGTTTATGATGACAATATTCAGGCCGCTCACACCAAAATACTCTGGGAAATGGGGCGCAATGTTGGTTTGACGGACCGGCAATTAACCGAGGCGACACCCACGCCGATTATCGACCTCTACTGCAACATTCAGGAAAACCTCTGTAACCGGCGTCACTGGATAATTGGCTGGCTTTCTACGTCAATCGATGAATTTGTACTGGTTGCCCTTAACGGCAAACAGGAAACCAACATGAGCTACAAAAAATGGATGAAGGATCTCGGACTGACCGAAGAGCAACTGTTTTTCTTCACCTACCATGAACAGGCCGATATGGAGCACGCCGGCAAAAAAGTCTGGCGTCCCCTGCAAAAACACGTCACAACCGAGGAACTGGCGGCCGATGTAATGGCTGGGCTTGACACCGCACTCAATGCCGCCACCCTGTTTTACCGGGGGGTTAGTGAGCTGGGGGATGAACTCGACGCGGCCGGCGCAAAACTGGCAGCTGCCTGACCATCATCGCTTGACAGTCCTGGAAGCGAGGCGCGAAGATTAACGGCTGGCCACAATTTTAAGAATAAAGCTGAGCCGAAAATACAAATTTTCTAAAGAAACAGGGAGAGGAAAACACCATGGCAACACCCGGTGACGATATTGTCGAAGTAATTGCTGAACGTTGCGTGGCTGCGGCTGCCGACTGGAGCTGGTTTCACGAAAAACTGACCCCCGGTCAGGCACAGGCCTGGATGCTACAACACTCCATCCGTAATCGCCTGTTCAGTTCCGTTTGGCGCCCCGCGTGGATGAGCCGCTGCCCGGATCAGGCGATTGTCCGTAAAACCATCGGTCAGATGCTCGAAGAGCTGGTTTACGATAAGGGTATCGAGGCTGCACACACCAAAATCCTCTGGGAAATGGGCCGCACCATCGGTCTCACTGACGAGCAGCTCAATAACGCTCAGCCGGTACCCAAGGTAGACCTATACAACAACATCACCGAAAACCTCTGTCGCAACCGCCACTGGATTATTGGCTGGCTCTCCACCTCGCTGGAAGAGTTTGTGCTCACCGCCTATGAAGGCCAGACCAGCATGGACTACCGCAAATGGCAGTCTGACCTGGGATTAACCGAGAAGCAGGTATTTTTCTTCTCCTACCACCAGATCGCCGACATGGAACATGCCGGTAAAAAAGTCTGGCGACCCATTCGTAGCCATGTCACCACCGACGAACTGGCCGAAGACGTATTAGCCGGGCTCGACACGGCCCTCAATGCTGCCACCCTGTTTTACGAAGGCATCAAGAAACTGGGTGACGAGCTCGATGCAGCCGGGGCAACCATCCCTAACGCCGCCTGACAACCATCGGGGCGACCGGACAGGCGATAAAGCCCGGTTAACCAGATTTGTAACGAGGAGAAATCATCATGACCACAGCCAACGAAATTCAGAACAACATTACGCGCATTCTCGACCAGGGTGCCGAAGCAGTTAACAAGGTTATTCAGGCCTACATCGCCAACCGAACCCCGGAGCGTGACATGAACTGGCTCTGCCTGCAGATGGGTAAAGAGTTCGGTGCCATCATGCTGCATTCCGACAAAGCCAAAGAGGCCATTCGAAACGGCGCCGATGGCCGTGAGATGGATGCCTATTTTGAAACGGTGAAAGAGGAAGTTGCCCACTTTCAGGCCTATTACAACCTGGTCAACCGGACCATCGGTGAGAACACTGAAATTCCAGTGCCGGATGTCTATCGGTACGTCGTCGCGAACGTTGAAAATGGCCAGATGGCCCTCGATGACTCCATGCTGGCAATGAAAGATCGCTGGCCGGAACATCATAAGTACCTGGCCGGGCATGTCCCCTATATCAAGACCCAGCACCCCTGGGTTGCGCAAATTTTTGGCGCAACGCTGGAAGGCGCCGC
>Ga0070726_10001552_pt1 | contig 22871 bp, 15 predicted proteins | sample tdAd471_FD_67275 | JGI IMG/M metagenome (GOLD analysis project Ga0070726, IMG submission 67275) | Marine sediment microbial communities from the Atlantic coast under amendment with organic carbon and nitrate - tdAd47.1 | ecosystem: Environmental > Aquatic > Marine > Coastal > Sediment | place... | reverse complement strand
CCGTCGATGCGCTTGCCCAGGCCAAGTGGGACGAATACACGCGCTACAAGGAGGCCATGTTCGAAAAGACCTCGACCCGGCGCAATCCCTGGCTGGTGGTGGAGGGCAACGATCGTGACGTGGCCTGTCTTGAAGCCATGCGTTACATCCTGAGCCAGATCAAGTACGACGGTCGGGGTGATTCCGGCAGTCGTATCGATCCGGATCCGGAAATCGTGCAGACGCAACCCGCGTTTGATCTCAAGCATCTAGGCTATCTGCGGGAGTAACGGCGTCCTGGCGGGTGTCGTACCCGGGCAGTCATCGAGGTCGGAAGCAGCACGTGACCTGCAGACGACGGTCATTGCAAACAGGAGACAACAGGGCATAACGGCATGACAGGTAAACCGGAGGGCAAGGACACAGGGTGGATCTGATCAGGCGATACCTGCCGATTCTTGACTGGGGCAGGCGATACAGTTCAACCAGCCTGATGGACGACGGCATTGCCGCCGTTATCGTCGCCATCATGCTGATTCCCCAGTCGCTGGCTTATGCCTTATTGGCTGGATTACCCGCGGAAATGGGGCTTTATGCCAGTGTCTTCGGACTGCTGGCCTATGGCCTGTTCGGCACCAGCACGTCGCTGTCCGTGGGGCCGGTGGCCGTTGTGTCCCTGATGACGGCGGCGGCGCTGGAAAGGGTAGCGCAGCCCGGCACCGTGGATTATATCAGTGCCGCTTATACCCTGGCCCTGGTGTGTGGCGCCCTGCTGGTGCTGCTGGGTATTTTCCGGCTGGGCTTCCTTACCAACTTCCTCTCACACCCGGTGATTGCCGCGTTCATTACGGCGTCTGCACTGATAATCGCTGCCGGGCAGCTGCAGCATATTCTCGGTATTTCCGCAGGTGGCCACAATCTGCTGGACGTTCTGCTGGCCCTGCTGCAGGGGCTGCCGGACAGCAATTTCACAACGCTTCTCATCGGCCTGCTGGCGCTGTTGATGATCATTGCCATGCGCCTGGGACTCAAGCCGCTGATGATCAGGCTGGGCCTGTCGGAGCGCAATGCCGGTCTGGTGGCCAAGGGCGGGCCGGTGATCGCCGTGGTCATTACCGCGCTGCTGGCGTTTGCCCTGCGCCTCGATCAGCAGGGTCTGACACTGGTGGGGGACATTCCCCGCGGCATGCCCGGAATCGTCGTGCCAAACCTGTCCCGGGACCTGATCGCGGTGCTGTTCTGGCCGGCGGTACTGATTGCCATAATCAGTTTCGTGGAGTCCATCTCCGTGGGTGAAACACTGGCCACCAGGCGACGGCAGCGTATCAACCCGGACCAGGAACTGGTGGGCCTGGGAATGTCCAACGTGACCGTTTCGCTGACCGGCGGCTTTCCCATTACCGGAGGATTCTCCCGATCCATCGTCAATTTCGATGCCGGTGCCGCTACCCCCGCCGCCGGTATTTTCACCGCGGTGCTCATCGGTCTGGCAACCCTGTTCCTGACACCGCTGATTTACTGGTTACCCCGGGCAACCCTGGCTGCAACCATCATTGTGGCAGTCATGTCCCTGGTGGATTTTTCCCTGTTCCGGCAGAGCTGGAATTATTCCCGGGCCGATTTTTCCGCCATGATGGCAACCCTGGTGCTGACGCTGGTAATCGGTGTCGAAGTCGGCATTGCGGCCGGCGTTCTGGCATCCGTCCTGATGGCGTTGTACAAGACTTCCCGACCCCACGTGGCTATCGTGGGCCGGGTACCCGGCACAGAGCATTTTCGCAACGTCGAACGCCACAAGGTGCAGACCTTTGACAATATCCTCTCCATCAGGATCGACGAGAGCCTGTACTTTGCCAACACCCGCTACCTGGAAAAACTGATCTACGATACTGTGTCCGAACATCCCCGGGTCCGTCATGTCATTCTCATGTGCACGGCAGTGAACAAGATAGACATGAGTGCCCTTGAGTCGTTGCTGCAGATAAATCAGACTCTGGCGGAGCTTGGCATCAGGCTGCACGTGTCCGAAGTCAAGGGGCCGGTTATGGACCGGCTGCAGCGTACGGACTTTTTCACGCGGCTCAATGGCAACTGTTACCTGACACAGAACCAGGCCGTGCAAGACCTGCGGGATGACTACATGCCGCTATCCGGCCTCTAGCCGGTTCCTGACCGCTTGTTCAGAAACCCACGAACAGCCAGGCCATGTAGGCGATGTATCCCCCCAGCAGGACAGAGCCTTCCATCCTGCTGATGCGCAGCCGGGTCCAGGCAAAGGGCAGCAGTATAATGGCGTAGGCGAGCATCACGCCGAGGTCCACAATATCGAACTGACTCCCCGAAATATTGCTGACCAGGGCGGTGACGCCAAGTATGCCCAGGATATTGAACAGGTTGGAGCCGACAATATTACCGACTGCCAGCCCCGGCTGGTTTTTACCAGCGGCGACCAGCGAGGTGGCAAGTTCGGGGACACTGGTGCCGATGGCGATGATGGTCAGGCCGATCACGGCCTCGCTGATGCCCAGCAACCGGGCAAGCTCCACGGCACTGGCCACGAACAGGTTGCTGCCGTAGATCAACAGCACAGCACCGATTATCAGCAGGACAAGATAGAAAGTCACCGATCGCCCGGGTGAACCGATAACGGTCCCGGCCACGATAAGCTCGCCGACCGCCTTGTCCTGACGCGCCTCCCGGTAGCTGAAAGCGAGAAAGCCCAGCAGACCGGTGCACAGGAAAAACCCGTCACTGATTCCCAGCTGCCTGTCCAGCAGCAACAACCAGAGGAAGATCGACACCGCGATGACCAGCGGAATCTGTTTTCTCACCAGCTGCAGGTCGATATCGATTGGCGCCAGCAGGGCTGTCAGGCCCAGAATCAGGCCGATATTGGCGATATTGGAGCCGATTACATTGCCCAGTGCAATGGAACTGCGACCGCCGATTGCTGCTTCAACACTGACCGCCAGTTCCGGGGCGCTGGTTCCGAAAGCCACGATTGTCAGGCCGACAATCAGCGGGCTGATTCCCAGTTTCAATGCCAGGCTGGAACTGCCTCTCACCAGCATTTCCGCACCGGTGGCGAGAATCAGGAATCCTGTGATGAGCAAAAACAGGCTGGCGGTCATAGACTGCTGATCGACTCCGCTTCAACAGCCTGCCAGGTTCGACGTTGCGCAGCCGCTGGTAATCACTGGATTTTAACAACCATTTTGCCGAAATTGTTGCCGGAAAACAGATCGAGAAACGCGACCACGGCATTATCCAGGCCATCGACCACGGTTTCCCGAACCTTGATCTTACCCGCTTTAATCCAGGCCACCATGTCCTGCTGAAATTGATCCTGAAGTTCCATGTGATCGGATACGATAAACCCCTGGATGCGCAGCTTTTTACCCACGATGAGCATCAGATTGTTGGGGCCTGGTGCCGGCGTGGCGTTGTTGTAGGTCTGGATCATGCCGCAGGCGACGATTCGTCCGAATGGCTTCATATTGGCAAGGGCTGCCTGCAGATGATCGCCGCCGACGTTTTCAAAATACACGTCAATGCCCTCCGGTGCCGCCTCGTGTAATGCCGCCGAGAGATCGTCGCAATTCCTGTAGTTGATCACCTGGTCCACGCCACATGCCTGCTTCAGCCATTTGGCCTTTTCGTCCGAACCGACGCTGCCAATTACCCTGCAGCCCTTGAGCCTGGCTATCTGACACACATTGGCTCCCACCGCCCCGGAAGCTGCCGACACGAAGACCGTATTGCCGGCGTCCAGTTCGCCGAATTTGAGCAATCCCACGTAGGCCGTCAGGCCTGGCATGCCCAGTGTGCCCAGGTACCAGGAGAGGTGATCGCGATCAAACGGTTCGATCCGGGACACCGTGCCGGCATCGGCAATGAACCGGTCACGCCACGCACACTGGTTAAGTACGATATCCCCCGGTTTAAGCCGGTCGCTGCGGGACACCTCCACTTCGCCGACAGCACCGCCGTACATGACCTTGTTCAATTCGTAGGCGGCAGCATAGACAGCGTCTTCCCGCATCCGGCCCCGCATGTAGGGATCCACGGACATGTACAGGTTCCTGACCAGCACCTGGCCAGCGGCTGGCGCTGGCAGCTCCCGCTCCACCAGGCGGAAATTTTCCGGAACCGGCATGCCGACGGGTCGTGTAACCAGGTGTATTTCGCGGGCTGTTGTCATAGACGGCATTCCTCGGTGTTGCATGTCAAAACAGGTTGAACCGGTGGCCGTGAGCGATTGTCCGGTGTGCTTTCAGGTGGCAGCTTCGACCTGCTGCGACTTGATACGACGCTGCCAGAAGATTACCGATAACAGCAGGATTGCGCCGACAAGGTGGTAGAAAATACCAAACGGCATCCACATGAGTAAAGCTGCACTGAGCAGCAGCACCGCGGCGGTGAAAACGTTGAGACGTGTCTCCAGGTGCCAGTGCAGAAGTCCGGCCAGCGCGTATAGCCCCAGGCAGGCCCAGCCAAACACCTCGAGGCGCTCGGGCCAGCTGCCCGAGACCAGCGGCGAATAGGCGAACAGCAGGGGAACGAGGTAGAGGCCCTTGGCGACTTTCCAGCTGGTCAGTCCGGTTGCCATGGGCCGGGTGCCGGCGATGCCGGCAGCGGCAAAGGAAGCCAGGCACACCGGCGGGGTGACGTTGCTGTCCTGGGACAGCCAGAAGATGATCAGGTGGGCACTGAGCAGCAAGCCGGTGAGCAACTCGGGATCGAGCATCTCCTGGCGTATCAGGCGCTTCATTTCCAGAGGCATCTCCTGGAGCGCGACCGCCGGGTCGCCGCCAAACAGGCCGAGAGTGGCCTGTACATTGGTGGGCAGGTCGCCGGCCTGCAATGCGGCCAGCAGTTGGGTGTGGCTGATCAGGTCGTAGATCAGCGGCGCCGACAGGGTTGCCAGGACAATATAGGAAGCCGTTACCGGCAGGCCCATGCCCAGCACCAGCGAGGCCAGCGCCACCAGCACCAGGGTTATCAGCAGGCTGCCCTGGGCCCACTCCACGATCATCAGGGAAAACGCATTGCCCACACCGGTAGTGGTTACCACGTTGATGATGAGACCGACGGCTACCAGCAGCAGGGCCGTGGACAACATCGTGCGTACACCTTCCAGCACGGCATTGTAGATGCCGTCCCACTTCATGGGGTTGGGTGACAGCCAGCTGGCGATAATCACGCTCAAGGTTGCAAATGCGGCGGCCGTGGTAGGTGTCCTGCCGATGAGGAGCAGGGCGACAAGCACGACCATGGGGATAATGAAATGCCAGCCCTGTTTGAGGACGGCGCCGATCTTTTCAGATTCAGCCGTGGTTTCCGGAACCAGGCCCAGGCGTTTGGCCTCGATGCGTACGAAATACGACACGGTGAGAAAATACAGGATGGCCGGCAGGACGGAAACCGCGATTATGGTCAGGTAACTGATCTGGGTATAGCTTGCCAGTACAAAGGCACCTGCCCCCATAACTGGCGGCATCAGAGCGCCACCGGTTGACGAAGCAGCGACAACCCCGGCGGAAAACTGACTCTCGAATCCTGATTTGCGCATCATGGGAATAGTAATGACGCCGGTAGAGACGGTATTGGCCACGGCAGAACCGGAAATCGAGCCCATCAACCCGGAACCGACGACGGCAACCATGCCGGCACCGCCGGTAAATCGACCAGCCAAGCAACGGGCCAGGCTGACGATGAAATCACCCGCCCCGGAATGCAATAGAAACGAACCGAAAATAATGAACATGAAGACGAAGGTCGCCGAGATATTGGCGGTCAGGCCGAACATGCCCTCGCTGCTGAAATAGCTTCGGTACAGTACCGTTTCCAGGCTAAGGCCGGGGAACGAGAAGACGCCGCTGATGTACCGGCCCAAAAACAGGATGTAGGACAGGCTGATGAGAATCAGCACCGGCATGAACCACCCGGTAGTGCGGCGGGTGAACTCGATGGCCAGTCCCACGGCGATAAGCGAAAACAGGTAGTCGCTGAATATGTATTCCGCTTCCCGCTCATACAGGGCGGTTTCAAACAGAATCAGGTAGGCGGTCATTGCCATGCCAAGTGCTGCCAGGCCGACGTTCAGCCAATACTTGAAGCGGTGTCGCTTGACTTCCTCGCGCTCGTTTTCCATGAAGGCGCACAGGGCAACGAAACCCCCGAAGTGAATGGCCGACAGCCACAGTTCGGAAATGCTGGCGAATACGTTGCAGTAGATATGGAACAGGGCGAATAAAAATGCGCCGAATCGGAGTGCGGGTGAATTCATCGAGTAAGCTCTTGGCCTTGTTATTTTCAGGGTGACGCTGTCTGAATCGATTCCTCTGGAATTAGCCGCGCCGGAATATTCAGGCCTTGTTCGCGGTAGTAACGCAGGGCGCCGGGATGCAGCGGGGCCCCCAGTCCGTTAATCGCTATCTGCAGCTGCATATCGTTGGTTGCACCGTGAATTTCCTGCAGCGTGGCGAGATTCTCCCAGATCACCCGGGTGATCTGGTAGACAACTTCCTCCGGGATGTCTTCCCGGGTCACAAGCACGTTCGGTGATGCCACCGTGCGTACCAGGGTAGACTGGTTGGGATAGGTTCCCGGGGGAAAATCATACCAGTCCCACAGCGGATACCTGGCATTGAGGGCATCCATCTGTTCCTGGGTCCAGTTGAGGATGGTTATGCGGTTGCCCATCAGGGCGAAAGCCCGGGTGATGGAACTGACCGGTGCACCGGCAGGGATATTCATGCCAACGATATTGCCATCCTGGATGGCGTTGGTGGTGGGTCCGTACCCCATGTAGCCCAGGGTGAATTTCTCCTCATAATCGATGCCCAGGGTGTCCAGGATAAACCGGCCTGTCTGTTCCGCGCCGGAATTTCGCGCACCCAGTACATACCGTTCGCCGTCGAGATTGTTCAGGTCCGACATGTCGCCGTTGGTAACGAGGCGGGTCAACAGGACAAAATGCTCCACGTTTTTCCACAGCGCTCCCACTGAGCGCATGTGGGTCTGAGAATTACGTATCGGCCCTTCGCCATTCCAGGCCCAGGCACCGAAAGGTCCCTGCAGGATAGCGAACTGGGCCTGGTTGTCGCGCAGTAGCTTGACGTTTTCAAGGGATCCTGCGGAGCTGATTGCGGTGAGGGAGATGCCCTCGGTTTCACTCAGCTGGGCATGGGTAATGGTGGCGATGGCCACGCCGACGGGGTAATAGGTTCCGCCCGTGGTTGCTGTTGTCAGGACATAGGGGCGAACGCCAAGGTCATCGCTACAGGAAGCCAGGGCAAGCAGACACATCAGGCTGAGCCGGCGGACCAGGCGAAAAGGGTGGTGGAAGCTGGCCGGTTTGACAGCTGAAGTAAAGCGAATCATCAGGTTACCTTACCTGGTTGCAAGCGACCAGATGTAAACATATTTCCCCTTAAATCACAATAAAACCGTTACCTCCGGCAACCTGCTGAAAAAGGCTGATCTGCAATGGCCAGGGGCTGTCACTGCGTCCCATGCCTTGTTCCCGGTGTGCTGTACACCGGGTTGTCACGCGCAATAATGTGGGTCTGCAAATGCGGGTTGATCAGGCGGTTCCGGTTCCCGTGACAGGCCCATTTTATTTAATAGACCTGGCACAAAATGCGTCGGGATACCGCTTGGCTGCACTCATTGCTGCCCCATGGATGCGAACGATTTACGCCGCGCTGCACAGTGGTCTCGAAAGGAGCGACTGACAGGAGCAGGTCAGGTCCCTGCAAGTCACCAGCAGTGGCCGGAAAGATGTCTGATTGGTACAGAACCGACAGACGAGCGTCTACCCTCCCGGGTTTCCGGTGTCAGGCGTTGTCGGAACCATTGTCGTCGGCGGACCGGCTGCTGTCGGCCTGATCTGCGGGGGCGGCGCGGGGATCGGCTGCGCCACTGCCCTGCCGTTCGGGCGGCGTGGCGGCATTACCGGTATTCGCCGGCTGATTGGCGGGTCGCTGTTGCAGGGTGTCGTTGCCATGACCGGTCAACGGCCGTTCTTCGTCGAATTTGCTGACCAGGGCAAAGGCCCCGGCGAAAATGGTGGTGCCGACGGTAATTCCCAGTACCAGCACGAGGCGCAGAATCATTGGAATACTGAATCCGGTGGCCTGTTCCGCGATCCATGCTCCCAGGTTCACCAGCACCAGGGAGACGATTAAGGCAATCCAGACAGCTTTTTTCAAGGACAATGCTCCTTACGCTCGACTTACAGTCAGTACCCCGAGAGTAACAGCAATCCTTCTATTTGAACATTGTCGCGCCGGGTAAATACAAAGATATCGTCGCGCTGATCACCGTTCAGTTCCACGTTGATCAGGTCGCCGGCGGTAATTGCGCCGTCGATAGCCAGTACGTGGTCGGCGTTACGCCCCGCAACGCTGTCCAGTTCCGCCGTACCGTTGATTGACACGTTGCTGATGATTTCCCGCAGGTCGATTTCATAGTCATCCCGGTTTCGACTGTAGCCAAGCCCGTCCAGAAACGGGTCGGTGCGGGTGACCGGTTCGATGCTGTTGAGAAAGACTTCCAGGCTGTTGTTTGCCAGCACCAGCAGATCCTCCCGGTCCACCGTGCTGTCGACATTGGCGGTAACGGTCGGCGGGGGTTGCCGCTCGCCGCTTTCCCGGGCTTCCCGGGCAATGTCCATGGCCTGTCCCGCCAGGCGCAGGGCGGAGGGGAATTTCAGGTTGACCGTGAGACGACGGGCCGGTCGTCGCGCAAACCGCTGACCTTCGTTGGGGTAAATAAAGGCTTCCACGGTTATATCGCCGGACAGTGCCAGCCACAGGAAAAGGTCGCCAACAGAAACGGTTTCCACCCGCCACAGCCACAGGTCCTTGAGTCCGTCTTCATTCTCGTCGAACAGAAACACGCTGAGCACGTTGCCGCCGGAGCGCAACACCTGGCGGGGCTGCGCCAGGTCCATGCCGGAGGCATTGCCGATAAACAGAGAGACCTTGCCCCCTTCACGCAACAGCAGGTCATCGATACCGTCACCGTCCACGTCCTCGAGAATTTCCTCGTGGGTGATGGCAAGAATGCCGGTCAGGTTGGAAAAGTCCAGCCGATCCACATCGAATTCTCCCAGGCGCTCCTCGATGGCCGCGATATCCAGGGAAAAACTGGGCGTGGGCGGGAAATAGCGGGCCGCCTCTCCACCGGCGAGGAATACGTCCAGTTGCGTGTCGGTTCGGGATATCAGGTCTGTCGCGCCATCGGCATTGACGTCCCGCAGTTCCATCAGTGGAATGGTCAATGCCTGACCGGCTTCCCGTTCCAGGCGTCCCGGTGTCAGGACGGTGCGCATCTGTACCTCGGTCTGAACTGTGATGCCGGATTGGTAGCTGCCGTCTGGGTTGCTGATATAGAGGTAGAGCACGCCGGCCCCGGGAACGACCAGGTCATCACGACCATCGCTGTTGATATCCTGGGAAAAGCGCAGACGGTTGACACCCCTGGTGAGAAATCCACCGGGGACGGAGAGGACGACACGAGGTTCGCCCACCTGTCGGTCGGCAACTTCCCAGCGCAGTACGTCCCTGCCATCCACCAGTGCTATCAGTGCCAGTCCGCGGCCATCGGTACCGGTGCTGAGGTCCCAGCCAACGGTGTCCCCGGGCATCGCAATGGACTGGAATCCGGCGTCGAAATCAAAAGTGCCGTCCTGTTGAAAGTACAGGCGAAACTCGCTGTCGGATACGGCCAGCAGCTCCTGCAATCCGTCACCGTCCACATCGGCAACCACCAGCTGTCGGGTTTCCGCGGGCAGGCTAAAAGGCACCTGTCGGTAATTTTCCAGCGCCATTGCCGGGGACAGAAAACTCCAGGAGCAGGCCAGTGCGAGGGTCAGCGATACAGCTGGTGAAAGCAGCCTGGTTGTCCTGTGCCGACTATCAGTCCGGGTCATGGCGAGGCCACCAGCAGGGTAAACGAGGTGCTGTGACGAAGAATGAGATCCGGCACCTGGTCCTGGTTCAGATCCTTGACATCGAAGCCGATCACCGAGCGGGTGGGAACATACTCCCAGAACGGTTCCTCGGCGATACGCAGGTCCTGGTCGATACGCCTGGCAGCCAGCGCGCCTTCGCTGGTGATGTACAGCGCATCGGGACGTCCGTCACCATCAATGTCGTGACCCAGGGTCATCTGTTCGGCAAGACCGCGCACGTCACTGGCGGAAAAACTTTCTTCCAGCCGGAAAGCCGGTCTCCGGTTAAACAGACCGTCCGCATTCCGGCCATAGATCAACTGGGTACGCACGATGCTGGTGTTACGCAGCGCCTCCACCACCGGAATGGTGTAGTAGCTGATATTCAACTCGGGGGAGTCATCGCCGTCGAGATCGATCAATTGCAGAGTGACATCGTAACCGGAAAAGCGCATCACCTGGTCCGGGTTGGCAAAGTCGAACGTGCCATTACGGTTTACGAACAGGAACAGGTCCCACTGATCCCCCTCACCAGTCAATCGTGTCATGTCCATCAGCCCGTCGCCGTTGAGTTCAGCAAGCCGCAGATCTCCACGGGTATCGACGGAACCCTGCCAATCCGGCGCATCGCCAAAGCTGCCGTCGGCCTGCTGCATCAGGATATTGAGCTGCCCGCGAATATCCGGGCCCACGTTGAGGTAGACTATATCCGGGCGCTGGTCACCGTTGAAGTCTGCCGTAAGTGCCGGGGGCATCCATGATTCCGCCTGGAGTAAATTGCCCGTCGTGCCTTCCGAAGCGTCCTGCGTTTCGATAAAGCCGGCGAATGGCGCAGGGCGCCCGGCCGTGACCAGAAGCTTGATGCCGTCCCGGGAATTGATGTCGATACTGGCGTCGAGTCCACCATCGCCACGGGGACGCAATGCCGGGTCGAGCTCCCGGTTGATGGTGGAAAACGTGTTACTCAACTCGAACTGCTCCGCCCCTGTGCCCCGGAACAGTCCATAGCTTTCCTCTCCCGGTATCAGCAGGTCAATATGGCCGTCCCCGTCAAGGTCTTCCACCGCGTTGAAGAATTGCACCTGCTCCGGATCCGGCACGCCGGCAATCAGCTGCCACTGGAACAGCGGTTGCAGGTTTCCGGTATAGCCCTCGGTAGCCGTGGACAGGCTGAATACCCCGTTGCTGGCGAACAGCAGTAATTCCCTGCCGGGATCCGGACGCAGATCGGTAAAGCCCACGGCAATGATTTCCGTTTTGATTTCCACCAGCTGCGGGGTGGGTGAAAAGCGGCCGTTTTCCTGCTGGCGGTAAATCAGCAGTTCCCTGCCGATGCCCCTGCGCCAGCGATAATCAACGATATCGAGACGGCCATCGCCGTCAAGGTCTTCAGTATGGATGCGTCGGAACGGACTTTCCGTTGCCAGTTCGGTTTCCACGTAGCTGGTCTGGGCGGTGACGCTTTCCTGGGTCACCACCAGGGTCAGTCCGGCCAGGCAGGGAGCAATCTTCAATAGCGAGGGCCTGTTCATAGCGCTGCGGTTATTCCTCCTCCACCAGTTCGCCGTAGTCGCTGCTGATACTGAAAAGGCCCAGCAGGCTGTGGGCACGTTCACTTGTCGAGCGTTCATAGCGATAGACCGAAAACAGCCAGAAATCAAACAGGGAAAAGCTGCTCTGTTCACTGGCCAGGTTCGACTCGTAAAAAAGCAGGGGTCGAAGCGATATCCGGCTAATCCGTCGACCCGGATCCCAGAGCCGGACACGTCGTTCCAGAAACTCGTCGTTGCGATAAACGGTGAAAGCAACCGTGCTGCCAAGGGCGTAGTCCTGGCTTATCACGTTGATAAGCTGCTGGGCTGATTCCACGGCTGTGCCGTCGAGGGCCACTACGATGTCGCCGGTGGCGATAGCCGCTGCCCGCAGCGGACTGTCCGCCGCCAGCTCAACCACCCGTGCTGCTGTCAGTGTCCCGCGGGTTCGATGCTGCAGCAGGGTGGTTTCATAGCTTGCCCGGGTGGCAACAGGATCGGTCCGATGAAGCTCCCGGAGAGGCGCTCCGGCCACGGCTCGAGTTCTGCCGACCACGCTGGCTTCAAGTACTGTGGTGCCGCGTCGCACATGAAATATGTAATCGGTTGAGGGTTCCCCGGCCAGGGCCAGCGCAGCAAGCGTGTCAGGCTGATTAACCTCGGTGCCATTGACGCTGAGGATGACGTCGCCTGCCTGGAGACCGGCGAGATCGGCAGGGCCGGCCGGCGCAACTTCCTGGACCCGGACACCGGGCAGCACCTCGAGGTTAAACAGCGAATCACTCTCATTGACCGTCACTGTCAGGCCGAAGTCCACGCCACCGACGGTATTCCCAATCGGCGTCGCCAACTCCAGGTCTTCGGGAGACAGACCGATATCCGGTACCAGCAGGCGTGGTTCGTAGCTTACGCACCCGGTCAGCAGTGCCAGGCAGATCAGCAGCGCAGACAGTCGGTAACCCGGGATTCCGCTGTCGGCGAAATGCCGAAACGAGGTGTCGATGTCCCGGTATTTGCGGGTTGACCGGACAGGTCTCACAGTGGCCTCCGTCGTACCAGCCAGAGTGAAAGCAGGACAAGTATCAGCATCTGTGGAATCGGTACCAGTGTGTTCATCTGCAGAAACTGCTGGTCGATCAGTACGTCGGAAAATCCCCGGACGAGGCTGCCCACCTCACCAAGGTATGACTGATCCAGCAGTGCCGGTTGAAAGGTAGCGTACAGGTAGACGGCATAGTCACCCAGAGTGGCCTTGAAAATGTCCAGGGCCAGGTTTATGCCCAGGGCCGTGGTTACGGCCTGGGTGGCACTGTGGGTCAACACCGACACCAGCATACCGAATGCGATCACTGCTGGAAAGGGGAGGAGGGCAAGTCGCAGACCCAGCAGGATTTCGGCGTGGATTTCTTCTTCGCCAATGAGTTCAAAGCCATCTTCAACCACCGGGCCAAATTCCCATAGCCAGCCGCTGGCAAACCAGGTGGTAAGTAACAGCAGAAGCAGGGCGAGGGCGGCCACCAAATGCAATTGCAGCAGCTTGGCCAGGATGACCGTCTGGCGGGAGAAGCGGCGGATCAACAGGTGTCTCAGCAGACCGGTGTCCCGGTCGTAGGCGAACGCGTGGGCAGACAGTACCACCAGGATCAGTACCAGCACCGTGAGCCCGGTATTCAAGCCATCGACCAGGTAGCCGTAGGCCGTCACTGCCGGTGCGTCGCTGCCGAAGGGTGAACTGTCAAGCAGGGCATCCCGCGCCTGTTCGCCAGCCTCGCCCAGCCTGGTAACAAGCAGCTGGGCGAGGACGACCAGGCTTGGAATCAGCACGGCAATGCGGCTTCCCGCGCTGCGCAGGGCAATGTAACTTTCCGCTCGCAGGGCGGTCATCAGTCCATTCATGTTATCAGCCTGTTTCCGTCTGCCCGTCCGTTTCGGCGGTGATCTGGTAAAACAGCGAACTCAGCGAATCCTGTTTTTCCAGCAATTCCGACACGGCATACCCCTGGCTGACCAGCAGGCTGTTCAGGGATGCCGCATTGCCTTCAAGCAGTTCACAAAGCAGGCGATTGTCCTGGATACTTTCCACCCGGGCCAGGGCAGAGCTGTTGATCAGCCCGGCAGCATCAGCGGGCCGGTCGCAGCTTACCTGTATTCGCGCATGGTCGCGACTGAACAGCTTGTCGATAGAGTCGTTGACCGCGATTTTGCCATTATGCAGTATCGCCAGGTGGCTGCAGATCTGTTCCAGGTAAGGCAGCTGGTGGCTGGACAACAGGAAGGCCGTGCCCTGTTCCCGGTTAAGGCGGGCAATCAGTGCCAGCACGTCGTTTACGCCCTCGGCATCCAGACCATTGAACGGTTCGTCAAGAATGATCAGCCGTGGATCACCGATCAGCGCCTGGGCGATGGAGGCACGGCGCTTGTTGCCCAGGGAAAGATGCCGAATGCGATAGTCACTGTAGGACACGATACCCAGCAGCCGTTCAACCTCGGCGCAGCTGCGCACCGGGCGGTCGCATATCAGCCGGGCATGTTCCAGGCTTTGCCTGACGGTAAGGCCAGGGTGCAGGCTGGGCGTATCGAAAATACCCACCACGGCGCCACGGGCCTGGTGGAGTTTCGCCGGTGACAGGCCCAGCACCTCCACCTGGCCACTGTCGAACTGTCTCATGCCCAGGATACATTCCAGGGTGGTGGTCTTCCCCGAGCCGTTCAGGCCAACCAGGCCGTGAATACTGTTGGCAGTGACCTCCAGGTCGAGTCCATCCAGTACCTGCTCGGCACCGTAGCGTTTACCCAGGCCGCGTATCCGCAGCGGTACGGTTGAAACGTCGGCATCCGGTGCCGGTGAAGTTGCTGCAGATACTGATGAGGACATCAACGCTATTCAACCGCCAGCTAGTCCACGAAAACTTCATCCACCTGAATTTCCTGCACGGTGCCGAATCGGGCCAGTTCTCCCGTGTCGATATTGTCGGTGTTGCCCACGATGGAAATCAGCTTGGGTCGACCCCTGACATGTTCCCGCTGGAATTCCAGCAGGTCTGCCATGGTGATGTTCTGCAGCTGCTGGTAGCGTTCCCGTCGCGGGTCGCCGGACAGTCCCAGGCGTTCCCAGCTGCGCACCGCACCGATCACTTCGCGAAAACTCAGGGTCGATGTGCGGTAGCGATTCAGCAGCGAGTTCACCGACTCGTTGAACCGCTCGGTGGACTCCGGCATGTTGTCTATCAGGTCCACGAAGGCGCTGACCGCGTCCACGGTCTTGTCGGTTTGCGAGCCGATGGCACCCAGCATCAGGTTCTCGGCATTTTCCCGGCCTCCCTGGGCATAGCTGGCGGCGGCGGAGTAGGCCAGGGCGCGGGCTTCACGCAGCTCCTGGAAGACCACGCTGGACATGCCGGATCCGAAGTAGTTGTTATAGATAGAGGAAATCAGGCTGAGGTCCTCATCGAAAGTGCCATCGGGAAACTCGATGCGCACCTGGGCCTGGGCGGTCTCACGATCCACCACGAAAATTTCAGTCTGGTCGAATTCCCGTGCTGTTCGATACCGGTAGGGCGGCGGTTCCTGCAGTTCACCGGCAACAGAATGATGTTCTCTGAGGATCTCCACCAGCTGCTCTAGGGGCATGGAGCCGGTATAGGCCAGGGTGTGCTGATAGTCCAGCAGGGATCCGGGCAGGCCCAGCAACTCGTCCAGTGATGTGGCGACGATCTCCTCCCTGGTCAATGCTTCCAGCATCGGTGACTCGCTGCCATAGCGATTGAACAGGTACAAGGCCCTGGCGATGGCCTGGGGAGACTGTTTCTGATCCTCCCGGGACTTGAGGATGATGCCTTTAAGCTCTTCCAGGGTGGGTTCGTCCGCTACCGGGTTCTGCACCAGTTCAAGCATCAGCTCCAGGGTAGGGGCAAACTGTTCGTCGAGACCCGAAATGCTGATGCTCGACTGGTTTTCGCTGGCGCCAAAGCGGAATTCGCTGCCTATTCTGTACCATTCTTTCTGTAACTCTTCATTGCTGAGGGTTGGCGTTCCGGCCTTGTCCATGATGGCCGCGGCAAGTCCCAGCTTCTCATTTTCCTCGGTACCGACATCCACGCTGATGCTGAAGCTGAACAGGTCGTTGAGCGGATTGGGCGCATAGTACAACGGCACGCCCTCGGCGAATTCGATGACCCGGTAGTCCTCGTCGGCTTCCACGAAGGTAGGCTCGATGGGCTCGACTTCCATCTCCAGGATACTGGCCGCAAACTCGGACTGCCGGGTAGGGTCGATGGGAAAGGGTTCGATCTGGGGCTTCTCCACCGGCGGGATCTGGTGTTGACCGTCCTCCCGGTAGACGGCCACGTAATCATCGCCGAAATAGCGGTTGGCCACATCGATGACGTCCTGCTTGGTTACCTGCTCAAGACGTTCAATCTCGTCGGTATGGTGATCCCAGTCCGCGTAGGACAGGAACGCCTGGCGCATCATCGCCACCCGGACCGTGTTGGATTCCAGGGATGCTTTCTCGGTTTTCTTGAAATCATTGATGATGGCCGGAATGATCCAGTCTTCGAAGTCGCCGGCCTTGACCAGTTCCAGCTGCTGGAGCAGCAGGGCCTCCACTTCCTCCAGGGTCTGGCCGTCCTTGGGTACGCCCCACAGCTGCTGGGAACCGTAGTCGTTGAGAAACCTGGGATAGGAACCGGCACCGGCAACCTGCTGGGCCTGGTTCAGGTTGAGATTGATCAACCCGGCGGTCCGGTTATCCAGGATCATGTCCAGCATCATCAGCGCTTCCTTGTCCTCGCTGGAGTTGGCAACGGTGCGGAAAGCCAGCTGCACCTGCTCTTCCCCCGGGTAGTAGACTGTGCGCCGTTCAGCGCCTTCCAGTGGCTCTTCAGCCCAGGGACCGACCTCGGGAACCTCTTTCTGTTCCCAGCGATAGAACTGGTCGCTTATCAGCCGGATGGTTTCCTCGGTATCGATATCACCGCTGATGAAGATCGCCATGTTGTTGGGGACGTAATAGGTGTCGTAATAATCCCGGATGTATACCAGGGACGGGTTTTTCAGGTGTTCGGGCTTGCCGATGGTGGGCTGCTGGCCATAGGGGTGGCGCTTGTACAGCAGCTCGTCGGTGGCATACAGGATAACCCGGTCGCGATTGTCCAGGCTGCGGTTGAGTTCCTCGTACACGGTTTCCAGTTCCGTGTGGAACAGCCGGAATACCGGGTCGATAAAACGGTCCGATTCGATTTCGGCCCACTGCTGCAGGCGGTTGGACGGCAGACCCACCTTGTACACGGTCTCCTCGTAGGACGTATGAGCATTCAGGCCGCCGGCGCCCATGCTGTTATAGACCTTGTCGATTTCATTGGGGACAGCGTACCGGGCAGCCTGTTGGGCCACTTCGTTGATCTCCCGGTAAATGGCAGCCCGTTCTTCCTCGTCGGTGGTGTTGAAGTGGCGCTGGTACAGTTCCACTATCTGCTCCAGGTAGGGCCGCTCGGCTTCGTAATCCAGGGTACCCATACGCTGATTGCCCTTGAACAACAGGTGTTCCAGGTAGTGCGCCAGGCCGGTGGCATCCGCCGGATCATGCTTGCTGCCGGCCCGCACGGCGATTTCTGCGTAAAAGCGGGGTTCTTCGTGATTTTCCGTGAGGTACACCTGCAGGCCGTTATCCAATTGGTAGATATGGGTGCCCAGGGGATCTTCGGGGTCCGGGGAATTGATCAGGCGGTAGCCGCTGTTGTCGGCAACTGCCGCGGCCTGCTGTCCCGGGTCCGGTTGCTCCGCCTGCTGGCCACAGGCAGTCAGCAGCGCAAGCAGTGTTGCCAGCACGGAGACGGTGAGGCCTCGCCCGCAATTCCGCAATCTGTGCAGAATCCCGAAGCCTGCTGTGCTGTTCTCCGTGTCCACCGAGCAATGGTTTGTCATATCGTGAAATCCCCGTTTGACTGAAAATCGTATTGTGGCCGGGTCAAGCCCGGACCCCGAAGGCGAACGCCGGATGCTGGCCCCCGGGACCTGATACTGTATAGAAGTTACTGCAGAAATCCACACTGCGAGCCAACTTGTCTACGTTAGCGACTGACGGCAGGATCAAAAGTTCCAGACCGGCACCTGGCAGCGGATATTGCAGGATTACTGTGTCGCCGGATTGTCCGTCGTCCCGGCGGAAATCCGGTCCATTACCTGTTGCGCCACCGGTTCCATCATCTCCCGGGCTTCCTGCAATGCCTCCGACAGGTTGGCCATCTGGTTCTGGGCGCTTTGCAGATTGCTTTGTAACTGCTGAATCCGGCCTTCAAATTCCTCACGCTGCCTGGCATTGAGCCGGACCTGCTCCTGGTAGCGCAGCCGTAACTCGCCAAGGGCTTCGTTGTCGGCACCGAGCCGGCTGTTGTCGTTCAACAGCACAATGACGACAAAGGTCAGTCCCCCGGCAACGAACCAGGGAAGCGCGAATAAGACTTTTTTGAGCATACTGCCGGGTTCCTCCGCAGGCACTGTGAGCGTGCGCTTAGCCACGCGCTGGTCAGGTATTCTAGCGTCAATTCGGCCTGTTTGTGGTCACCTGTACCGCCATTTCCCTCGATTTCCCGCAAAATCGTCCATGTTTGGCGTTTTCAGGTCAGCGGGACGGGGCCTGGAGCGTTATACTCACTGCCTTGTTTCAGGCTGTCACCAGGGGGATTTCTCGCCAGCCTGCCCCGTCCCCATTGTCCCGGCGTCGCGCCGTCAATGCAGTTGCAGTATTCAAGGCAATGAGCCATGCACAAGTACAGGGATAAAAGTCCTCCGGCACCGCCGGTCAGGGTCAGCAGGTGCCCCGACAGCTGCGGCGTTGGCGCAGCAGCCAGGTTAGTGGTCGTGGCCCTGTTGGTGAGTTTGACTGCCTGCACCACCGCTTATTACCAGCGGTCGGCGGATAACGAAACCTACCGGGCAATCGAGGGCAAAACCGCCCGGGTACCGGGCATGACCCGGGACGTAGACATCCAGCCGGCTGCCTCGGTGGCAACCGTGGACCTGAGTCGTTTTCCCCGTAACCAGGATGTGTTTGCCTTTCTGGATGCCCAGGCGGAAAGTGAGCTGGGGGCTCATATCATCAGTCTTAACGACGCGCTGGAACTGGCGTTCCTGTACAGCCGCGAATACCAGACCCGTAAGGAAAGCCTGTACCTGGAAGCCCTGGCGCTGACTTTCGACCGCTACCGGTATACGCCCACGTTTTCCTTCACTGCCAGTGGCGATTACCAGTGGGACGCCGCGGACCAGTTCGTGGCGGACATGGAACAGCTCACCGGCATGCAGCGGGTCAACACCAGTGAGTCCATTGATGCCGGTACCACCCTTGGCTCACGCTGGCTGCTCAAGGGCGGTGGTGCACTGGCCCTCAGCCTGACCAGCAATTTCACCCGTTTTCTGACCGGCGATGTCAGCGAGACCGGCGGCAGCGCCCTGTTTGCCTCCTTTGTTCAGCCACTGATCCGGGATTTCGGGCCGCGGATTGAAACCGAGGCATTGATGCAGGCGGAAAGGGACCTGCTTTATCAGTTACGGGATTTCACCCGGTTCCGCAAGGCGTTCGCGGTCCGCATCGCCTCCCAGTACTACTCTGTCCTGTTGAACCGCGAAATCGCCCGTAACAATTATTCGGGGTTGCTGGCGGTGAATCTCAACCTGGAACGGGAACAGGCTTTCCAGGCCGAGGGGCTCCGAACCCTGTTGCAGGTGGGCCGGCTGGAACAGCAATCCCTGCGCCAGGACCTGAGGTGGACCAATTCCATCACCCGCTACAAGCGCAGCCTGGACAATTTCAAGATACTCATCGGGCTATTTGCCGATACCACTATTATTCTCGATGACAACGAGCTGGTCCTGATCGAGGAAACCGGCATGACCGACCCGGATATCGACCTGGACCAGGCCGTGGACCTGGCGCTGCAGACCCGGCTGGACCTGTATACTGAACTGGACCGGGTGCAGGACAGCGCCCGCAAGATCCGGCTGGCTGCCAATGAGCTGCGTCCGGCCCTGGATTTTAATTTCGACGTGCTGGTGCCGGGTACCGATGAAGACAACCTGGGTGAGCTGGATTTCGAGAACGCGGTTTACACCGCGGGCCTGGGCCTGGATCTGCCCCTGGATACCAAGTTCGATCGGAACGCGCTGCGGCGCACCCTTATTTCCTACGACGCGACCACGAGGTCCTACCTGGCGGCAGTGGATCAGGCCAAGCTCGATATCAGGGATGCGTGGCGCCGTATGGACCAGGCGCTGCGGAGCTACGACATCAATCTGACCAGTGTGCAAATCAACGAGCGCCGGGTCGAGGAGGCGCAGCTGCGGGCCGAACTGGGACTGGGCGATATCCAGGACACGGTTGATTCGCAGAACGATCTTATCGAGGCCCGCACCGAGCTGGTCAGTACCATAGTGGAACACAATATAGCCAAACTGGAATTCTGGCGTGACATCGGCTTACTGTACGTCGACGATTCCGGCCAATGGGAGGAAGGGGTTGATGAACCTCAGTGAAAACAAGACCTTGCTTAAGGTGAAAGACGCCGTGCCCGAGGCGCTTGCGGTCAGGCTGCAGGACTACTACCGGCAGTTCCAGGCGGCTTCCCGGCGCACACGTTATGCCATAGTGGGTGCCGCGGTGCTGGTGGTGCTGCTGGTGATCTCCCTGGGCGGGGAGTCCGGCTCCAATACCGGCGGCAGTATCACTTTCACCGCACGGCGCGGCGACCTGGATATCACCGTACTCGAGGGCGGTGCCCTGGAGGCCCTTGTCTCCACGGAGATCCGGTCCGGCGTCAAGGGTCGGGAAGGGGTCAAGATTCTCAGTATCGTGGAAGAGGGTTACCGCATTACCGAGGAGGATGTGGCCAACGGCAAGGTGCTGGTGGAACTGGATACATCCCAGCTCATCGATCAGCAGCTGAACCAGGAGATCGCGGTGGAGACCGCCGAGGCCCAATTCATCGAACGCAAGGCCCAGTATGAAATCCAGCTGAACCAGAATACCACTGAGCTCAACGACGCCCGCCAGGCCATGCGATTCGCGCGGCTGGACTTTGAGAAGTTCCTGGGTGCCAACGTGGTCGGTGACATTATCGGTGAACTGCAGATCGAAGAGCGGCTGGCCCGGGCCGAAGCCGCCGACCTGGCCGCGGCGGAGGCAGCCGATGCGGCGTCGACCATTAATGTGACCCCGCCGGTTTCCCCATCGGCACCGCTTGCAGTGGCTGCCAGCGGCATTGACCTGGCTGACCTGGACAGCCTGCCGGCACCGCTGCAGGAACGTCTGAGACAGGCCATGGCGGAAAACGACGGACAGCTGCCGGCGGACATGGTGCAGCGAATGCAGCGCTTCCGCCAGGGTGGTGCCCGCCGCCCGGGTGCCGCCGGCGCACCCCCTGCCAGGGGCAGCGCCGCTGTAACCAGCAGTTTCCCGGCGGAGCCCGGTGCCCCCCGTGTCACGGCTCCCGAAGAGCTGGTACTGGAACCGCGGGAGAATGACACACCGCCGGTCATGACATCCCTGCTGATGGACGGGGAGTACATGCGCATCCGTGAACAGCTGGATTTCACCCAGTATGCCGACATGTCGCGACTGGAAGACGGCGAAGCCAAGCAGTTCCTGCGTCAGCTGCAGGACGAACTGCAGGTTGCCCAGGAAGAGTACCTGCTGGCCCAGGACCGTATCGAGGGTCAGCGCCGCCTGGAGGCGCGGGGATTTATCACGCCCACGGAACTGGAGGCGGAAGAGCTGAATCTCAGCAAGGCCAACAACAAGCTGCAGGAAAAAGAGACGGCGCTGAAGCTTTATATTCAGTACACCTTTCCCAAGGACGCCGAACAGAAGCTGTCGGATTATGAAAACGCCGTCATGAGCTACCAGCGACAGGTCAAAGAGAATATTGCCGAGGAAGCCCAGGAAGAAGCCCGCCTGTCCTCGGCGGAACGCAAGTACAACCTGGAACGGGTCAAGCTGGCGGATATCAATCAGCAGCTGGTAGAGGCCACCATCCGGGCAAGACGACCCGGGCTGGTGGTGTACGGTGCCGCCGATCAGAGTAATCAGCGCTATCGGCGCAGCAACCAGGAAGCCATCCAGGAAGGGGCCACGGTGCGGGAACGGCAGGCCATTCTCACCATTCCGGACATGCGGGAAATGGCGGTGAAGGTCAATATCCACGAATCCGCTGTGCAGCGGGTGGCGGTGGGCCAGCGGGTCAATGTCTCCATTGATGCCTTCCCCGATGAACAGCTTACCGGTGTGGTCACCAAGGTAGCCGTGGTGGCGGATTCGGCCAATGCCTTCATGAATCCTGATCTGAAAGTCTATCCCACCACCATCAAGGTCGATGGCACTCACGAGTGGCTGCGCCCCGGGATGAGTGCCCAGGTGGAGATCCTGGTCAACCGCCTTGAAGACGTGGTCTACGTACCTATCCAGGCGGTTACCTACAACGGCAACGAGCGGGTGGTTTACGTGGATAACGGCAGTGGTCGACCGGAGCGTCGGCAGGTGCGAACCGGTGCGTTTTCCGAACAGTTTATCGAGATCGTCAGCGGCCTGCAGGAAGGCGAGGAAGTGCTGCTGCTGGCGCCCCAACAGGAGCTGGCGACGTCCGGGGGTTAAGTCACCCCGGGCGGCATTGCCGGAAACAGCTGGTGAAGCAGCGAGCGACAGATCACGGTGTCGACAGCGCCAGCCCGCCAGAGCTGGATGGCCGGCCGCTGGTAGCCCGCATCGACGATATTCGCAAGACCTATTACATGGGGGCCTTGTCCGTGGAGGTGTTGCACGGCATTTCCCTGGATTTTTACCAGGGGGATTACATCAGCATCATGGGGCCCTCGGGCTGCGGAAAATCCACGCTGATGAACATACTCGGTTGTCTCGATCAGCCGACCTCGGGAAAGTATTTTCTCGGTGACGAGGATACCTCGAAAATGGCGGATGACGAGTTGTCCACCATCCGGGGTGCCCGCCTTGGCTTCATCTTTCAATCCTACAATCTTATCCAGCAGCTGAACGTGCTGGAGAACATCGAAATGCCCCTTTTCTACCAGGGATACTCCGACGTGGAAAGTCATGACATTGCCATGTCCCTGGCTGCACGGGTGGGTCTTGCCGAGCGTGTCGATCACAAGCCCTTTGAACTGTCCGGCGGTCAGCAGCAGCGCGTTGCCATTGCCAGGGCACTGGCCGTGGATCCTCTCATCATCCTTGCCGACGAGCCCACCGGGAACCTGGATTCCCGTTCAGGAGCGGAAATTCTCGACCTGTTTGACGAACTCCATGACCAGGGCAAGACCCTGATCATGGTGACTCACTCGGAGGAACTGGAAGAACGGTCACAGCGCTGGGTTCGACTTCGGGGTGGCCTGGT
>Ga0070726_10001551_pt1 | contig 22871 bp, 20 predicted proteins | sample tdAd471_FD_67275 | JGI IMG/M metagenome (GOLD analysis project Ga0070726, IMG submission 67275) | Marine sediment microbial communities from the Atlantic coast under amendment with organic carbon and nitrate - tdAd47.1 | ecosystem: Environmental > Aquatic > Marine > Coastal > Sediment | place... | reverse complement strand
ACGCATCCGAAGAAAAAGCCCGCGTTCCATGCTCGCTCCTTGTCTTGGTAAACAAAGCAGCAGCATGGACGCGGTGCGCGCCCAGCGCAAGTTAGACGGCGCTAATCGCGCAAGAGCCTCGCAAGCGAGGGGTCTCCCCGCCTTCTCCGAGCCGCGTGCGTAAGCACGCGGTCCTCCCACAACGAGCCCCGAGCGCAAGCAAGGGGGTTCTAATTCCTCCCCGTCACCGAGCTGGGCAACGGAAGGAGCACAACCACTCCCCGAAGTTGTCACCCCCAACCTCAGGCCACCCACTTCAACTCATACAATCAATTCCCCCCGCGAAAGGAGCCTCTCATGCCCCGCCTCCTCGCCGTCTCCCTCGCCCTCCTCACCTCCACCGCCCTCGCCCAACAGGGAACCGCCCCCGACGAAGTGGACTCCCTCTTCCGCGACGCCATCACCGGGAAGATCGGCGACGCCTCACTCGAACACACCGAACTCACCCTCACCGCCTTCCTCAACGAATCACCCGACAACGACGACGCCCGCCTCGCCCTCGGCGTCACACGCTTCCTCCGCGCCGGCGAGACCGCCATCCAGACCCTCCACATCCACGGCGGGTTCAACCTCCCGCTCCAGGCCTCCATGGTCACCGGCATGGGCGACCAGGGCCTCTCTCCCCTCCTCAACTTCGATCCCCAGCCCATCGACTACCCCCTCTTCCGAGCCCACATCCAGACCTTCATCGACAACATCGCCGAGGCCGAGGCCACCCTCGCCGAGATCGACGACCCCCACGTCAAGCTCCGCCTCCCCATCGGCCTCGTCCACTTCGACATGAACAACTCCGGCACCCGCGCCCCCGACGAGCAGCTCTGGCGCGTCTTCACCAACATCCAGCAACGCTTCCGCCCCACCCAGGCCGGCGCCGACAACTACGCCATCGCCCTCGACCGCGGCGACGTCGCCTGGCTCCGCGGCTACTGCCACCTCGTCATGGCCGTCGGCGAGTTCTTCCTCGCGCACGACTCCCGCGACCTCTTCGAACGAGCCGGCCACGTCTTCTTCGCCCAAAACGAATCACCCCACGAACAGCTCAAGGGGTTCCGCAAAGTCTTCCAGGCCCCCGGCGGACCCGACGTCGCCGACCTCATCGCCGTCGTCCACCTCCTCAACTTCGACGTCGCCGAGCCCGCCCGAGCCGAGACCGCCCGCCAGCACCTCCTCCAGACCCTCGCCCTCGGCCACGAGATGTGGTCCCACTACGACGCCGAAACCGACGACGACATGGAGTGGATCCCCAACCCACGCCAGACCAGCACCGCCCTTCCCAACGTCTCCTTCGACGAGGACCAGCGCGCCGTCTGGCTCCGCGCACTCACCGAGGGCACCGACCTCCTCGAGGGCCGACGCGTCGCACGCTTCTGGCGCGGCAACAACGAACGCGGCGTCAACATCAAACGCGTCTTCACCGAGCCCCGCCACTTCGACCTCATCCTCTGGATCCAGGGTTCCGCCGCCACCCCCTACCTCGAAGAGGGCGACTTCACCTCCGACCAACTCTGGCACGACCTCCAGACCGCCTTCGACCAGGGCGCCTTCCGCTACATGTTCTGGCTCAACTGATACCCGGGCGGGTGCCGTGGAGACGGCAAAGCCTTCTCCACGCCCCCTACTAGCCCCGAGCGCAAGCGAGGGGGTTCCCCCCTCAACGAGCCCCTCACGTAAGTGAGGGGACCCGCTCATCCCAACGCCCGCCTACACCAACGCAACCCCCATCCACCCAGCAACCCAAAAACCAGCCCACCGCGCAAGCGGTGGGGCCCGGCCCCCAAACGCCACCCTCAACGAGCCCCTCACGTAAGTGAGGGGACCCGCTCATCCCAACGCCCGCCTCCACACACTCAACCCCCATCCACCCAGCAACCCAAAAACCAGCCCACCGCGCAAGCGGTGGGGCCCGGCCCCCAAACGCCCCCCTCAACGAGCCCCTCACGTAAGTGAGGGGACCCGCTCATCCCAACGCCCGCCTACACCAACGCAACCCCCATCCACCCAGCAACCCAAAAACCAGCCCACCGCGTAAGCGGTGGGGCCCGGCCCCCAAACGCCCCCCTCAACGAGCCCCTCACGTAAGTGAGGGGACCCGCTCATCCCAACGCCCGCCTCCACACACTCAACCCCCATCCACCCAGCAACCCAAAAACCAGCCCACCGCGTAAGCGGTGGGGCTCGGTCCCCCAACACCCACAATCACAATCAAAAAGACCCGCCCCCTACAAAACCTTCCGCGGCGGCACCACCGCACTCGCCAACAACAACCCCGTCACCAACCCCGCCGCCACGATCGTCACCGTCACCACCGTCTGCACGCCCCCCACCGCGTCCGCCTCCATCAACTGCGTGAACCCGCGCAGCCCCAACCCGCCCGGCACCAGCATCAGCATCCCCGGCAGGCTCACGATCCCGCTCGGCCGGTCCCGCCAGCGCGCGTACCCGTTCGCCGATACCCCGAGCAGAAACGCCCCCACCATCACACCCAGCCGCGGGTCCAGCAGCGCGCTCCCCAGCCGCGCACCGTAAAACGCGCTCACGATCCCCAGCAGCACCACCCCGAAATCACGCGGCCGCGCCCGGAAGAACACCCCAACCGCGACCGTCGCCACCAGCAACGCCAGCGGCGTCACCCACCCCGGCAACCCCTCCGGCGCCACCGACTCAACCCCCATCCACGCGCCCACCTCCGTCCCGATCCCCAGCCCGAACCCGATCCCCACGAAGATCATCAACGCCCCCACCAGGCGCGTGCTCCCCGCCACCAGGTGCTTCATCGCCAGCTCGCCCATCGCCAGTGTCAGCGTCAGACCCGGCAGCAGCGCGATCAGCCCCGCCAGGATCACCGTCGGCACGTCCACCCCGTGCTCACGCCACACCCACACACCCGCCGCCGCCGCCAGCACCGATGACGTCAGCCCCGCCAGGAAATCCATCAGCCGGCGCCACCGCAGGTCCCGCCCGCCCGTCATCACCAGCACCCCCACCGCCAGCCCAATCGCGCAGCTCGTCACCACCTCCCGCCAGCCCCCGCCAAGGAACACCCCCGCCGTGGACGCGATCACGGGGAAGCACCCACCGATCACCCAGTTCGGGTACCGCTCGCTCCGCTCGATCTCCGCCAGGCGCGCGCGACCCTCGCCCACCCCGATCGTCCCGTCACCCACCTCGTTGAACACCCGGTCCACCGCCGCGAGCTTCTCCAGGTGCGGGTCTCCAGGCTCCACGCGCCGAAGGTACACCCGCTGCTCCCGCCCCTCGCCCACGCTCATGAACAGGCTTGTCGGCAGCGCGAACGACTCCGCCGTCACGTCCAGGCTGTCCGCGCACAGGTCGATCGCCTCCTCGATGCGGTACGACGACGCCCCGTACTTCGACAGCGACAGCCCCAGGTCCAGCAGGAACGCCGCACGCTCGTCCGGATCTCCCGGCTCGGCCGGGCCGCGCCGCACGAACACCGGCGTCATCCGCGCCATCAGCCGCCGCCCTCACCCGGCGCGCCCCACCCGTACCCCACGTACGCGTGCTCGAAGCTCCCGTCGTCAAACAGGTCCAGCAGCGTGTACCCGTAGTCGCAGGCGTAGTACGCCCCGTTCCACCAGCTCGCGCTCACCGCGCCAGAGCACAGGTAGCTCACGCCCTGAAAGTCGATCCGATCCACCTGGTGCATGTGCCCGGAGAGCCCCAGCTTCACGTTCCTGTGCCGCGCGAACAGGTCCTTCAGCAGCCCCGCGTCCTCATGCATCCAGCTCCCCGGCACGCTCCAGCGACCGTCCGCGAACCGCTCGCCGTCAAAGAACCCGCACGCCGTGACGATCGGGATGTGCGTCAGCACGCACACCGGCGTGTCCGCACCCGTCTTCCCCAGCGTCTCCGACAGCCACTCAAACTGCTCGAGGTCCAGCCTCCCCGCGTACCCCCCGCCGGGGCCCGACCAGATCGAGTCCAGCACCACGAAGCGCCACCCCGCCCGATCGACCGTGTAGTACCGCCCCGGCAGCTCCAGCTCCTGCTCCACCATCCCCTTCCCCCGACGCGGCTCCGACGAGTCACGCTCCCACCCCCAGCAGTCGTGGTTTCCGATCGCGTGCACCGCCTCGACCGAGCTCTCCGCCCTCGTCACCCGGTGCCAGTGCCCCCACTGGCTCTCCGCGCTGGCAAGGCTCGCCCCGTTCAACTCCATCACCGTGTCGCCCGTGTTCAGGATCAGCTCGCACCCGCGCTCCTGCAGGTCGCGGTAGCACCGCGCCAGCGCCTCGTCCGAGCCCTTCTCGCCGTTCAGGTGCACGTCCGTCAGGTGCGCACACCGCAGCACGCGCGTCCGCTTCCCGTCGGCCCGACCGGCGCCGGCCAGCCCGCCGACGGCACCAACCCCCAGCCCGCCCGCGGCGATCCCCCGCAACGCCTCACGCCTCGACAACCCGCCCGATCGCACCTGCCCGGATCCCATGGAAACCTCCTTGTGGTCACAAACAGTCTAGAGCGCACCCGCCCGAGGGCCAGTCTCAGCCAACCCTCCCCAACGGATACCATAACCGGCCCCATCCGCCGCACCGAATCCCGCACACGGAGCACACGATGACCCTCCCCCGACGCGTCCTCGCCGCCGCCGCCGCACTCGCCAGCCTCGCACTCCTCGCCGGCTGGGGGCGTGAGGGGCACGCCATCGTCGCCCAGCTCGCCTGGATGGACCTGACCCCCGAGGTCCAGGCCAGGGTCGCGGCCCTGCTCGAGCCCGAGGCCATGGCCGAGGTCGGCTCCTGGGCCGACGCCGTGCGACCCACCGACGAGTACCGCTGGACCGCCCCCCTCCACTACGTCAACATGCCCGAGCACGCCACCCGCTACATCCACGATCGCGACTGCCCCGACGTCGGGTGCGTCGTCAGCGCCATCGACGACTTCGCGGCCACCCTCGCCGACCAAGACGCCCCACGCGAGGAGCGGGTCGAGGCGCTCAAGTTCCTGATCCACTTCGTCGCCGACCTCCACCAGCCGCTCCACGCCGGGCAGGCCGACGACCGGGGCGGGAACGACATCGACACCATCTTCTACGGTCGCGAGCGGAACCTGCACTCGGTCTGGGACTCGGGCATCATCCAGGGGGCGGACCTGGGCGAGTGGCCCGTGTGGGTGAGCCGGCTGGGCGAGCAGATCGACGAGGCGGACCGGCTCGCGTGGACGGCCGACGCGAACCCGGGCGACTGGGCCAACACCGCCGGTCGCTGGGCGTACGAGTCGAACCGGCTGGCGTTCGAGTACGCGTACATCGTCGAGCCGGGCTCCGAGATCGGGGACGAGTACGTGCGGCACACGCTGCCGGTGGTCGAGCTGCGGTTGCAGCAGGCGGGGGTGCGTCTGGCGGACCTGCTCAACGAGGTGCTGGGCGACGGGTGAGCGGTCAGGCCAGCGAGACGGCCGCCTCTGACAGCAGGGCGTCGGCTTCGGGGGCGGAGATGCGGACGAGCAGGGGGTCGTCGGCGGAGAGCTCGGCGAGCCTGGCGATGTTGCGGATCTCGCCCGCGGACATGTTCCGGAAGCCCATGGTCCACTTGTGGAAGACGCGTTCGGAGATGGGCTCGTCGGCGAGGGTCTCGACGTCGGTGTGGCGCGGGTCGTGACGGATCTTGTGGTAGAGCGTGTCGATGACCGTCACCTCGCCCTCGATGGCCTGCAGGAAGCAGCCGTCGTGGCGGATGAGCATGCCGGTGATGTTCTGGACATCGTTCTTGCGCCGGGCCTGCGACAGCAGGTCGGCGACCTGGGCGTCGCTCATGGGTTCGGATTCGCGGGATCGGTAGACGACTCGTTTCATGCGTGCACATTCTATCACGGGGTGCGCGGACTGGTCTCTCGTGGATCGTGGCCCGGGCCTTGCGCGGGCCGGTGGTCGGGCGACGGTGCGGGCGCCCGCGGCTTGGGGCTGGGTCGGTCCCATCGCCGCGCTCCGGGGTCGTTGGTGGAGGTTGTTGACTCTGGCGGGTCCCCCGACTCACGTCGGGGGCTCGTTGGGTCACGCGCTGGTTTCGGCGTGGCGTTTGAGTCGCTTGATCATGGACTTGCAGTACATCTTGCCCATGGTGTGGTACATGATGGCGGTGAGGAGGCCTTGTCCGTCCCAGTCCATGACGTAGTCCATGGTGCAGCGTTCGCCGTGGTCGGTGATGTCGTAGGTGGAGACCATGGCGGTGCCCTGCTTGATGCCGCCTCCGGTGACGGATTCTTTGAGTCGCCTGTTGGGTTCCCACTCGAGTGTGGTGCCGTAGCAGGTGACGGTCTTTTTGCCGCGCCGTGTATCGACTTCGTAGGTGGAGCCGACCTTGTCGGGTGTCTCGTGGGTAAGGCGGAACTCGCGGCACTCGGGGACCCAGTGCGGCAGGTTGACCGGGTCCACCATGTAGTTCCAGAGTTGGGTGGCGGGGCAGTTGAACTCGGTACGAAAAGCGATACGCATCGCGCGAGTGTACCGGATGCCGGGGTGGGTTTTTGTAGGGTGTTTATGCGGAACGGCGGGTGCGAGGGGTGTTGATCGGGGGTGGGATGGTGCGTGTGAAACGGGGGGAAAAGGCGGGTACGCGGAGGCGCGGAGAAGCGCAGAGGCGCGGAGAGGGGAGTGGTGACGGCGAGGGTCGGAGTGTTTGTGGGCGTGGAGTGGTTGGTTGGGGGCGGTGTTGGGTTGGGGGCGGTCCCGTCGCTTGCGCTCCGGGCTCGTTGGGGGAGGGGGGTGGGTGAAAGGGGAGTGCGGGTGTTTTGGCGTGGCCCGTCGCTGACGCTCCGGGCTCGTTTGGGGAGGAGGGCGGTGGCGGCTTTGCGGGTGGATTCGCGTTGGCGGTCGGTGGGGTCTTGGGGGGTGTCGGTGAGTTGCTGGATGAGTGCGGCCGTGGCGAGGGGGCGGGCCTGCGCGGCGATGGCGCGGTGGCGGGCGTCGGCGAGTTGGTGGATGGCGTCGAGGTCGCGCTGGGTGCGTTCGGAGTGGAGCCAGGCGAGGAGGTCGGGGAGGGTGAGGTTGTGGAGTTCGGCGAGGGAGAGGAGGCCGTGTTCGGCGGAGAGGAAGTCGCGGAGGAGGGTTGGGTGGTTGGGGGCGGTCCCGTCGCTTGCGCTCCGGGCTCGTTGGGGGAGAGGGGAGGGTGGAAGGGGAGTGCGGGTGCTTTGGCGCGGCCCGTCGCTGACGCTCCGGGCTCCATGGAGTAAGGGTGGTGCGGCGGTGTTGGGGGGCGTGGCGTGTGACGGGTCCCCCGACTCACGTCGGGGGCTCGTCAGAGAGGGAGACCAGGCCCCATTGCTTGCGCAATGGGCTCGTTGCTGGGTTGTGGCGGGGAGGGGGGGTGGCGTGGTGTTGGGGGGCGTTGTGTGTGACGGGTCCCCCGACTCACGTCGGGGGCTCGTGTGCGTGTGCGATTGGATGTGTTGCATGGCCCCCGCCCCCCCTTGTGGTCTGATTCCCCCGCCGTGCTTGCCGGTTTGGTTCGCGGCGGAGCACGGACGGGCATTTTATGGCGGGGCGGGACGCGGCTCCAGCGCGGGGGTGGGGATTGGGGGGGAGTGAGGGGTTTTTGCGCACAGGTGGGTGTAGTCGGCACAGAGTTGTGTGGTAGCAATGTTGGGGTGGGGTTTGCGGGATGAGGAAGAGTGGTCGCGGGAGTCTTGGGGGCAGGAGGATGCGGTTACAGTGGAATCAGGAAACAGAACGCCAGATCGTGCTTCGCCCTTCGGGTCGAAGCACGGCACCGAGACCTGTATTCGGTGCCCGCCTTCGACCCGAAGGGCGAAGGCGGTTGTATTCTGCGTGCGTGACAGCACCAAGATTCGATATCCCGCAGCAGGCGCGTTTTCTCACGTTTTCATGTTACAGACGGCTCGCGCTGTTGCGTGACAAGAAGTCTTGCGACGCGTTCGTCGAGAATGTCGAGTTGCAACGGAAGAGGCTTGGGTTTCAAGTGATTGCTTGGGTAGTGATGCCGGAGCATGTCCACATGGTGGTTGTGCCGCGGGATGGGGCACTCGGACCCGTGCTGCGTGGGCTCAAGCAGGGATTCGGGCAACGCATGATTGCGACGTGGCGAGAACGCGAGGCACCGGTCCTATCGGAGATGGTTGACCCACGCGGTACGATCAGGTTTTGGCAACGTGGTGGCGGGTACGACCGGAACGTGCGCGATCTGGATGAGTTGCGGGAGAAGATCCGGTACTGTCACGAGAACCCGGTGCGGCGGGGACTTGTAGAGCACCCAGAAGGTTGGGCGTGGTCCTCCGCGAGGGACTATTTGGGAAGCCGTGGAGTTGTCACGATCTGGAGAGAGTGGCGGTAGGGCTGAATATGTGATTTGTGTTTCTGTTCATTGATGCCCGATTTTGAACCGGCCTGCGAGGGCAGCCTTGGCCCCAAGCACGTGCTTCGCCCTGCGGGTCGAAGCACGGCACCGGCACGTGCCCGCCTAATTATTACTGTGTGAATCGATCGCATTTACCTTTGCAATGATTACATCGAGTTTCTTCTCGATATCACGATTCGTACCCACGAGATACAGCAATGAAAATATGCCAAAGTACGGAACAATCCCAAGCAGACCCCACAATACCCTTGATCGGCCCTTTTCACCCGCAAGTCTGAAGCAGACAAAGGCACTGGGCAGCATAAAGGCTGAGTAAAATAAAATTTGCACTAAAAAATCTACGAGCGAATCCCCAGTAGGCCCGATCGATTCAGGCGGAGCTGAACCACCAGGTGTGCCCATGGTAGCTGGCTGAGCAGGTGACGCTCCCGGATACGTGCCATCCTGAAACATACTATTACTCCTTATATATATTATGAACATGATTCGGCACTAAGCACCTCAATATACTGAGCATATATCATTTGCGTTGGATACATGCGTGACCGCATGCTGCCCTGCCACTATCGGGAGCTGCAACTATTACCACTCCGGCCCGCCGGTGTAGCGGCCGTAGATGTCGGCCATGGCCTGGACCATTTCGCCGAGGGTGCAGTTGTTGAGGGCGCCGTCCACCAGGGCGGGCATGACGTTCTCGTTGTTGCGGCAGGACTCGCGGATGGCGTCGAGGGATCGCTTCACGGCGTCGTCGTCGCGACGGGACTTGAACTCGGCGAGGCGGTCGAGCTGGGTGGTTTCGACCTCGGGGCCGATCTGGAGGACGTCGATGGGGCGCTTCTCGTCCGCTTCGACGTACTCGTTGAGGCCGACGATGATGCGGTCGTGGGACTCGCACTCCTCGGCGAAGCGGTAGGAGGCCTCGGCGATCTGGCGGCGGAAGTAGCCCTTGTGGATGCCTTCGGTGACGCCGCCCTTGTAGAAGGAGAGGCGGGAGCGGTCGCCCCCCCCACTTTCTCCGGCACCTCCATTCCCGTTCTCCGTGGGGGCCGCGTGCTCACGCCCGCGGCTCGGATCTGACGTCCCCGCGTGCTCACGCACGCGGCTGGTAGAAGGCATCGGGATTGCGAGGGCGTCGATGCGGTCGGGGGACCAGGGGCCGCCGGCGAGGTCGTCGATGTCGGCGATGTAGGCGAGTGCCTCGGCCTCGACGGTGTCGGTGAGGGACTCCATGAACCAGGAACCGCCGAGGGGGTCCACGGTGCGGGTGACGCCGGTCTCGTGGGCGAGGATCTGCTGGGTGCGGAGGGCGACGGTGACGGCCTGCTCGGTGGGGAGGCCGAGCGTTTCGTCCATGGAGTCGGTGTGGAGGGACTGGCAGCCGCCGAGGACGGCGGCCATGGCCTGGTAGGCGACGCGGACGATGTTGTTGAGGGGCTGCTGCTCGGTGAGTGAGCAGCCGGCGGTCTGGACGTGGGTCTTCATGTACCAGGAGCGTTCGTTCTTGGCGCCGTAGCGGTCGCGCATCATGCGGGCCCAGATGCGGCGGGCGGCGCGGAGCTTGGCGATCTCCTCGAAGAACTCGTTGTGGGAGTTGAAGAAGAAGGAGAGGCGCGGGGCGAACTGGTCTATGTCCATGCCGCGGTGGAGGCAGGCCTCGACGTACTCCATGCCGTCGCGGAGGGTGAAGGCGAGCTCCTGGGTGGCGGTGGAGCCGGCCTCGCGGATGTGGTAGCCGGAGATGGAGACGGAGTTCCACTTGGGCAGGTGCTGGGACTGGAACTCGATGGTGTCCACGACCAGTTTCACAGAAGCTTCCGGGGGGTAGATGAACTCGTTCTGGGAGTGGAACTCCTTGAGGATGTCGTTCTGGAGGGTGCCGCCGAGCTGGTCCCAGGGGATGTCGCGCTGGCGTGCCATGGCGAGGTACATGGCCCAGATGACGGCGGCTGGCCCGTTGATGGTCTGGGAGACGGTGACCTGGTCGATGGGGATGTCGGCGTAGAGGCGGTGCATGTCCTCGATGGTGTCGATGGCGACGCCGCACTTGCCGACCTCGCCCATGGAGAGCTGGTCGTCGGAGTCGCGTCCCATGAGGGTGGGCAGGTCGAAGGCGGTGGAGAGGCCGGTGTTGGCCTTGGTCTTGGAGGTCTTGGCCTGGGCGAGGAGGTACTTGAAGCGGTTGTTGGTGTCCTCGGCGGAGCCGAAGCCGGCGAACTGTCGCATGGTCCAGAGGCGTGAGCGGTAGCCCTGGGGGTAGAGGCCGCGTGTGTAGGGGAAGTCGCCGGGCGCGGCGATGTCGCGTGCGATGTGCTGGAGGGACTCTGGCATGTCCTCGGGTGCGTAGGTCTGGTCGAGGACGAGGCCGCTGATGGTAACGGCGTGGGGGTCGATCCCCCCACTCCCCCCCTCAAGACCGGGTCCGGAGATGGAGGAGGCGGCGTTGGTGTTGGACGTGGTCATGGTGTGTTCCCTCGGGCGTTGCGTGCTGAGATCGGGGCACGCGGCGCGTGGGGAATGGTAGGGACGGGGGGTGGGGATTTCAGACTCTGGGGTGGGCTTGGAGGGGGGCTGGGGAAAGGCTTGGGAGGGGGGTGGTGCGTCGGCGTGCGGTTGCGTGAACCGGACCGATGGGTCGGGTGGTGCGTGTGCGGGGCCGGTTGTTTTCGGATGGAGAAAAGGTGCGGGTGGTGCATCCGGGTGGGGCGGGTGGCTCGAAGTCGTGGGAGAACCCAGCGGGGCGTGTTGGCCCCGAGGCCGGTGCTGGCGACTCGATCGCCGCGCGGCACAACTTTGATTCACAACGGAAGGGATCTGGAATTATGAAACGCTTTGCTATGACCGCCGGGATGCTCGCGATGACCGCCGGTGCTGCTTTCGGGCAGTGCGAGAGCGCGTGCTCGGGTGAGAAGGAGATGATGACCACGGCCGCGCTGGGCGTGTTCGAGTCGATGGACGACATCATCGAGGTGGCTGCGGGGAACGAGAACTTCTCGACGCTGGTCGCGGCGATCCAGGCCGCGGATCTGGTCGAGGCGCTGCAGGGCGAGGGCCCGTTCACGGTGTTCGCTCCGACGAACGAGGCGTTCGCGAAGCTGCCCGAGGGCGCGGTCGAGAACCTGCTGAAGCCGGAGAACAAGAAGACGCTGCAGGCGGTGCTGCTGTACCACGTGGTTCCGGCCCGTGCGTACGCCGAGGACGTGATCTCGGCCGACTTCCACGGGACGCTGAACGGTCAGCGGATCGACGTGAAGACCAAGGGCAAGAAGGTGATGATCGACGGCGCGACCGTGACGGCGACCGACCTCGAGACCAGCAACGGCGTGATCCACGTGATCGACACCGTGATCATGCCCGAGACCAAGACGATCCCGGGTGTGGCGGCCGAGACGAAGCAGTTCAACACGCTGCTGGCGGCTGTTGAGGCCGCGGGCCTGAGCGAGACCCTGATGGGCGAGGGCCCGTTTACGGTGCTGGCTCCGACGGACGGCGCGTTCGCCGCGCTGGGGACTGCGGTGGACGAGCTGCTGAAGCCCGAGAACCGCGAGCAGCTCCAGGCCGTGCTGACCTACCACGTGATCCCGGGTCGTGTGTACTCCGACCAGGTCGTGCAGCTCGAGTCCGCCACCACGGTGCAGGGTTCGGATGTTTCGATCAGCGTGAAGGGCAAGGCCGTGAAGATCAACGACGCGACCGTGATCAGCGCTGACATCGAGGCCGCGAACGGCGTGATTCACGTGATCAACAAGGTGATCCTGCCCGAGTGATCGGTGCTGAGATTGCCCGTTTGCCGGCGAGAGCCGGTGATTCCTGAGTAGCCGAGGAGGATGTCCGGATGATCAGCACGGCGGCGCAACTCGATGCCCCGCGGGCTGCACGACTACCATCGCTCCGTTCCCTGAAAGGGCTGCGGAGCGTGTCAAAGACAGTTGAGAGTTCGGTGCTGGAGCGTGTGGCCTCGGAAGAGGCGGGCGCGTTCGACGAGCTGACGAAGCAGTTCGGGGGGTTGGTCTGGACGCTGTCGCGCCGGATGTGCCCGACTCGTCAGGACGCCGAGGACGCGATGCAGGACATCTTCCTGGCCGTGTGGAAGAGCGCGGGGCGGTACGACTCGTCGCAGGGATCCGAGGCGACGTTCGTGGCGACCATCGCGCGGCGTCGGCTGATTGATCGGCTGCGGAAGTCTGGGCGGCGACCGGACACCTCGGTGCTGATCGAGGGGGCGGAGCCGACCGGCGTCCGTGAGCGGGACGAGGCCGAGTTGAGCGAGGAAGCGAAACGGGCCCGCGCGGCACTGAAGCAGTTGAGCGAGGAACAGCAGCGTGTGCTGCAACTCGCGGTGTTCCACGGTTTGAGCCACGAGAAGATCTCGACGTCCACGGGGCTGCCCCTCGGGACGGTCAAGGCACACATTCGACGGGGGCTGATCAGGATGCGTGAGATACTGGCTGAACAGGATGGATCGCGGCAGGACGGGACCGACGCCCGGGGCGGGCGTGAAGAGACGGAGGTGTCGCCATGAACGCGCGACCCTGGACCGAGGATGAGCGGCTCGTTGACCTGATGGCCGAGCGAGCGATCGGCGGGCTGAGCGAGGCGGAGAGCGAAGAGCTCGAAGCGCTCGCGGCCCAGTACGGCCTGCGTGGGGACGAGCTGGACCTGCCCGTCGCGGCGATGGACTTGCTGTACGTGGAGTCTGACCTGGACATCCAGGCGGCGCCGGACGAGGTGGTGTCCTCGCTGCTGAAGCTGGGTGGGCGGGTGGCGGGTGAGCTGCGTCAGTTGGAAGCGGACGAGGCGGACGCGTCGGATGCCGGGCGGGAGCTCAAGCTGTCGGGGACGCCGGCGGAGGCGACTGTGCCGGCCCGCGTTGGGGGGTTGGTGTGGGGCGGGTGGCTGGCGGCCGCGGCGTGCCTGGTGGTGGCGGCGGTGGCGTGGTGGCCCGGGGCTTCGGAGCAGGCTCCGGCGGTGCTGACGCTGGCGGAGCGGGTGGATCAGATGCGTTCGTTGCCGACGGCGGTGACGGCGTCGTGGGCGGGGCTGGATGACCTTGGGCTGACCGAGTCGCCGCACGCTTATGACCGCGGGCTCGCGGGCGAGGTGGTGTGGGACGAGGCGACGGACACCGGGTACATGGTGTTCACGGGTCTGGCTGGGAACGATCCGACGGAGCTGCAGTACCAGTTGTGGATCTTCGATGCCGAGCGTGCGGTCGGGGACCTGCCGCAGTTCGCGGTCGAGGGGTTCCCGCCGATCCTGACGCAGCGTCCGGTGGACGGGGGCGTGTTCGACTCGGGCGAGGGCGAGGTGATCATCCCGATCAACGCCAGGCTGCCGATCGGACGGGCGGCGCTGTTCGCGGTGACGGTCGAGCCGCCGGGGGGTGTGGTGGTGAGTGATCGTGATATCGTGACGGCGGCGTTGCCGGGGTGATGGGCGGTCGCGTCGGTTTGCGAGAATGAGAAGACTGTCCCGTCGCTTGCGCTCCGGGCTCGTGCGGGAGGGTCTTTGTGCTCAAAGTACGGGTGCCCCGATGACAGCGCTGCTTTCATCGGGACTTTGAATGACGGACCGTGGAGAAGGCTGCGCTGACTCCAAGGCACCGGGCTGATCCGAGCCGCGGGCGTGAGCACGCGGCCCTGCTCGACCGAGTACCGGGCCCCACCGCTTGCGCGGTGGGCTCGTCTATGCACTGCTGCCCCGATGGCGGCACCCCCCATCGTTGGGGTTTTGCGACACTCGCCCGACCTTGGCTGTGCCAAGCTCGGGGCACCCGGCACCAAGGTTGGGGCACCCGCTCGTATTTGGTGGCAGTTGAGTTTGACGGGTCCCCCGACTCACGTCGGGGGCTCGTTCAGCCGGTGCAGGCGACGAAGGTCTGGACGAAGGCTCCGATGTCTCCGTTGTCGGCGACGCCGTCGCCGTTGAGGTCGGCGGTGGGGTCTCCGGCGACGAAGGCTGCGATGAAGCCGCCGATGTCGGCGTTGTCGAGGAGGCCGTCGGGGGCGAAGTCGATGGTGGCGCAGACGTTGGGGGGTGGGGTGTCGGAGAGCAGGCCCATGGCGTTCTGGGCGTAGGGGGTGAAGTTGTACCAGGAGGGGTTGTACGCGGGGTCGGGCTGGAGCTGGTCGAGATAGCCGAGGCAGTCGAGGCCGCCGAACCACCAGCAGCAGCCGGCCAGGGTGGTGTCGAGCGTGCCGGGGTCGGCCCCGAATCCGAGCGACGCCAGGCCGATGCCCTCGTTCACAGCACGGGCCTGGGGGGACTCGTCGGGGACGAGGTACGTGAGGGTGAGGGTGGTGTAGCAGGTGCCCGTGGTGCAGGAGGGGCAGGTGAAGGTGCAGGTGGTGGTGTACTGCACGGTGGTGTAGTGGATCTCGCCCTCGGGCGTGCCGAGCATGATGAAGGTGGAGTCCTGCGTGACCTTGTCGTCGGTCGCGTGCTGCGTGTAGTACTGGAGGTAGCGGAAGTCGGCGAGTCCGTTGGGCGCGACCTCGTTGACCCAGTTCTGCTGGGGCGTGCGGTACTGGGTGGTCGGGACGTCGTAGCCGGGGGCGGCGCCGGTGAGCCAGAGGTCGCCGCGGTCGAGGCCGTCGGAGTCTCCGAGCTCGAAGTGTGTGCCGCCGAAGTCGAGCACGATCTGGTAGGCCGGGTCGGTGGTGACGGGATCGTCATCGGTCTGTCCGGGGATGGACTCGACGCGGACCACGGCCGTGGGCGGGGCGACGGAGGTGCTGTTGGCCTCGCTGAGGGCGTCGTAGAAGGCGGCGACGGTGTCGATGCCGGTGTCGGGTGTGCCGTCGGCGTTGGAGTCAGTGGACTCGGTGGCGAGGGTGAGGGTGGTGATGACGATGCCGGAGATGCGTGAATCGAAGGGGAGGTCGCCGAAATCGAAGCCCGCGACGGGCTCGAGGATGCCGTTGAGGGCGTCGTCCGGCTCGTCGGCGGGGTAGGCGATGCCGTCCGCGCCGGGGCTGTCCCAGCAGGGGTTGAGGTCCAGGGCCATCCAGTAGTCGAACAGCGCCTCGGACGACCGCGCGCCGGACACGGGCCGATCCGGCACGGTCTCCTTCGGGTTGGGCCCGAAGCGGGTGAGCGTGCGTTCTCCGGTGTGCGTGTTGATGTAGAGCACGCCGGCCTGGCGTGCGGGGACGGCGCGTGTGGATTTGGCGTGCTGTGCGTGGGCCGCGCCGGAGCAGGCCGTGGCGAGTCCGGCGATGAGTGTGAGAGTGTGGCTGCGCATGGTGTGCTCCCTGGCCGGCATGAGTCGTGAGCGTTTTCCCACTGGGTTCAGCCCGTGCAGGAGACGAAGATCTGGACGAAGGCGCTGATGTCTCCGTTGTCGGCGACGGCGTCTCCGTTGAGGTCGGCGGCGGGGTCCCCTGCGATGAACGCGGCGATGAAGCCGCCGATGTCGGCGTTGTCGAGGAGGCCGTCCGGCGAGAAGTCGATGGTTGTGCAGGTCTCGGGCGGGGCGTCGGAGGAGAGCAGTCCCATGGCGTTCTGGGCGAAGGGGGTGAAGTTGTACCAGGATCCGTTGTACTCGGGGTCGGGCTGGAGTTGATCGAGGAAGCCGTAGCAGTCGAGGCCGCCGAACCAGTAGCAGCAGCCGGCGCCATAGGTCGAGATGCCCCAGTCGAGGTTGTTGTAGTCGGCGCCGGGCCCGAGGGCGCCGATGCCGAAGCCCTCGAAGGCGCTCTGGGCTTGGGGCGGTCCGTCGGGGATGAGGATGGTCTCGAAGAGGGTCACCGTGAACGTGCCCGTCGAGAAGGTGTCCGAGGTCGAGTAGGACGTGACGGTGGTGTAGCTCTCGAAGATGATGAGGCCCTCGGCCATGCCGAGGCCGATGAAGGTGGAGTCGTCGGTGACCTTCAGGTTGGAGCCGTGCTGCGTGAAGTGCTGGAGGTACTGAAAGTCGGCCAGGCCGTCGGGCGTGGGGTTGGGGACGATGGCGCCGCCGGTGGTGGTCATGGTGAGCGAGAGGTCGAGGCCGGGGTTGGCGCCGGGGAGCCAGAGGTCGCCGCGGTTGAGGGCGTCGGAGTCGCCGAGTTCGAAGTGAGTGCCTCCGAAGTCGAGGATGATGTCGTAATCGAGCGGGAGCTGGGAGGGATCGCTGGGGTCTGTGCCGGGGGCGAGGCCGGGGATGGATTCGACTCGGACGATGGCCGTGGGCGGGGAGACGGAGGTGCGGTTTCGCTCGCTGATGGCGTCGTAGAACGCGGCGACGGTGTCGATGCCGGTGTCGGGCGTTCCGTCGGCGTTCGAGTCGGTGGACTCGGTGGCGAGTGTAGTGGCGTTGAGGATGAGGCCGGAGATGACGGAATCGAAGGGCATGTCGCCGAAGTCGAAGCCGATGACGGGCTCGGTGATGGGGAGCTCGAGGGTGGTGTCGTCGGTGGCGTCGGCGGTCCAGCCGAAGCCGTCGGCCCGGGGGTCGTCCCAGCACGGGTTCTGGTCGAGCGCGAGCCAGACGTCGAAGAGCGCGGCCGCGTCGTGGTGGATTTCGGGGAGGGCCGTCTTGGCGTCGAGGTAGCGGGTGAGCGTGCGTTCGCCCGTGCTCATGTTGAGGTAGAGGACCCCGGCCTTTCGGATCGGTGTGACCTGGAGCGACTTGGCGTCGTACTGGGCCTCGGGGAGCGGATACTCCTTGAGTGCCCAGTCTGGCTGGGCGAGGGCGGGCGTTGCGAGCGCGAGGCCGGAGGCGAGGGTGAGGGTCTGGCTGCGCATGTCTTGCTCCTTGGGCGCATGAGGCCGGTGAGACTTCCCGCGGGTGTCAGCCCGTGCAGACGACGAAGAGGCTGACGAAGGCTCCGATGTCGCCGTTGTCGCAGACGCCGTCGCCGTTGATGTCGGCCTCGGGGAGTTGGTTGAGCTTGGCGTTGACGAAGGCGGTGATGTCGCCGTTGTCGAGGACGCCGTCGTGATTGAGGTCGATCTGGAGGCAGGTGTCAATGGGCGGAGCGTTGGAGAGCAGGCCCATGGCGTTCTGGGCGTAGGGGTTGAAGTCGTACCACGTGGCGTCGAAATCGACATCGGGATTGATCTGGTCGAGGTAGCCGACGCAGTCCAGGCCGCCGAACCAGAAGCAGCAGCCGGCGATGGACCAGTCCACGCTGTTGTAGTTGGCCCCTTGGCCGAGCACGCCAATGCCGAAACCCTCGATGACGCCTTGCGCCTGCGGGAGTGGGTCGGCTGTAAAAACCGTGTTCTGCACGACGATGGTCGGGGTGCACGACGTGGACGTACAGGAGATGACAGTTGTGTACGTCGTGGTCGTGTACTCGCCTTCGGGCGCCGCGACCGGGATGTACGTGGACTGATTCGTGACCTTGTCGTCGGTGGCGTGGAAGGCGTAGTGCTGGAGATACTGGAAGTCGGCCAGGCCGTCGGCGTCGGGGTTCGGGGTGGTGTAGGTGGTGCACTGGGTGCTGGGGTTGGTCGGGGCGGTCACGCTGCACTCGGTGACGGTGATGATGGCCGAGACATCCAGACCCGCGGCGGCGCCGGAGAGCCACAGCGAGCCCCGGTTCTGGCCATCGGAATCGCCGAGTTCGAAATGCTCGCCGCCGAAATCGAGGACGAGGTCGTACTTGGAGAATCCGTTGGGGATCTCGCCCCGGTTGCCGGGGATGGACTCGATGCGGACCACGGCGGTGGGCGGAGCGACAGAGGCTCGGTTCGACTCGTCGAGCGCGTCGTAGAAGGCCGCGACGGCGTCGATGCCGGTGTCGGTCGTTCCGTCTCCGTTCGAATCGGTGCTCTCGGTGGCAAGTGTGGCCGTCCGAAGAACAATGCCGGAGATGATCGAATTAAACGGGAGGTCGCCGAAGTCGAAACCGACCACGGGTTCGGTGATGGGCGATTCGCCCGTGGTGTCGTCCTCGGCATCGGCGACCCAGCCGAACCCGTCGGCGCGAGGGTCGTCCCAGCAGGGGTTCTCGTCGAGGCACATCCAGTAGTCGAACAGGCTGGCCGACGCCCCCTCGTGCGTGATCTCAGGCACCGCGATCTTCCCCACGCCGTCGAAGTAGCGGGTCAGGGAACGCTCGCCGGTCCGCATGTTGACGTAGAGGACCCCGGCGGTGGTGAGCGGGACGACGCGGCCGGCCTTCGCGCCGAGACGGGTGTCGGAGGGCGTCTCGGAGGCGTGGGAGGCGGCGGCGAGTCCGGCGGTGAGGGCGAGAGCAGCCGAGCGGGCGAGGCGCATGGTGAACACCTTTCGAATCGGTCGTGCGTGGGCCCGAGCCAGAAGGGCTCGGGAGGCTGGGCCGAGCGGCCTTATCGTACGATTCGCATGGTTTGGGTGCCGGTTCCGAGATTGGGGTAAAAATTGGGATTGTGGTGGGGTACTGCCCGGGTTGGGTGGGATCGTGGAGACGGCTTTGTTGGCCTCCATGGCACAGGTACCAGCCGCGGGCGTGAGCACGCGGGGAGGGCGTGAACACGCTCGATTGAGCACCTCCCCGGTTGCTCACATAACCGGCTGGTCAACCGAGCCGCGGGCGTGAGCACGCGGCCCCGCTCAATCGGGCACCGAGCCCCACCGCTCACGCGGTGGGCGAGTCCTTGCACGGGTGCCCCGAGGAGGGCGCAGACTTCATCGTGTGCGTGCGTACGAGGCGTGGAGAAGGCTGCGCCGTCTCCACGGCACCCCGGCAGCCTGGGGGGTTGGCAGGTGCGGGCTCGTTGCTGGCGCTCCGGGCTCGTTGGTGGCGCTCCGGGCTCGTTGATGGGCGTTGTTGCGTGAGTTTGGGTCCCCCGACTTACGTCGGGGGCTCGTAGGCCGCGGCCGTGGTCAGGAGGTGTAGTCGAAGACGCCGCGTCCGGTCTTGTTGCCGAGGCGGCCGGCGGTGACGAGCTGCTCGAGCAGGGGGCAGGGGCGGTAGCGTTCGGAGTGCAGGCCGTCGGCGAGGACGTGCATGATGTGGGCGCAGGTGTCGAGGCCGATGAAGTCGGCGAGTCGCAGGGGGCCCATGGGGTGGGCCATGCCGAGGGTCATGATCTGGTCGATGTGCTCGGGCTCGGCGACGCCCTCCATCCAGGTGTAGAAGGCCTCGTTGATCATGGGCATCAGGACGCGGTTGGAGACGAAACCGGCGCGGTCGTTGGCGGGCACGGCCGTCTTGCCCATCGCCTCGGAGAGGGCGATGACGCGCTGGGTGACGCCGTGGTCGGTCGCGAGGCCGTTGATGACCTCGACGAGCTTCATGACCGGGACGGGATAGAAGAAGTGCATGCCGATGACGCGTTCGGGGACGGTGGTGGCCGCGCCGATGGCGGTGATGGAGATGGAGGAGGTGTTGGTGGCGAGGATGGTCTCGGGCGAGCCCGCGAACTGTTCGGAGAGGGCGGTGAAGATGGTCTTCTTGAGGTCCTCGTTCTCGGTCACGGCCTCGATGACGATGTCGGCGCCGTCCATGGCCGCGGCGTCCGTGGCGTAGGTGATGCGGGCGAGGGCGGCGTCGGCGTCGGCCTGCTCGAGCTTGCCCTTCTCGACGGCGCGGGCGAGGAGCTTGGTATGCAGGGCCCTGGCCTTGTCGAGCTGGTCCTGGGAGGTATCCCGGATGGTGGTGTCGAACCCGGCGAGGGCCGAGACCTGGGCGATGCCGCCGCCCATCTGGCCGGCTCCGACGACGGCGACCCTGGAGACGTTGTGATCGGAATCGGACATGCGCTGCTCCCTCTGCGCCCCCCCCACTCCCCCCACGCCACGCTCCACATCACGAGCGCAGATATCCAATTCGTGGGGGGGGGGATGGTAGGATGGTGTCATGCCCACTGTGGAACAGCTCGAGCGGTTGCTGGAAGCCGATCCGACGGACACGTTTGTGCTGTACGGGCTTGCCCAGGCGCACGCGAAGGAGGGGCGGCACGCCGAGGCGCTGGGGTTTTACGACCGGGTGATCGAGGTCGATCCGCACTACTGCTACGCGTACTTTCACAAGGCGCGGAGCCTGGAGGCGATGGGTGAGGCGGCCGGGGCCGTGGCGACGCTGCGTGCGGGGCTGGAGGCGTCGCGCGAGGCGGGTGATGCGCAGGCGATCAGCGAGATCGGCGGGTATCTGGAGTCGCTCGAGGCGGGTTCCGGGTGATCGGGCGGGAAGGGGCGTGTGATGGGTGAGCCTGAGCTGGTGCGATTCAAGGGGGGCAAGGGGCGGCGCCCGAAGAAGCCGCGGTACGTGGAGCACGCCGAGGTGTTCGACGGGGCGGACGGCTCGGGTGAGGTGACCGGTCTGAAGGCGATGACCAGCGATGCGGGGTGCATCAAGGTGTACGTGGATCGGGTGCAGGTGGCCAGGATCAGCGCGTTGGACGTAGAGGGGCTGGGGCTGCGCAAAGGGGAAGCGTGGACGTCTGGGCTGGCGGGGCGGGTGCGTGAGGCGAGCGGCGCGTACGAGGCCGAGCGGGCGGGGGTGCGGATGCTGGCGAACCGCTCGCGGTCGCGGGCGCTGATCGAGCGCGGGCTGCGCCAGCGCGGTCACGCGCCCGAGGGGATCCGGGCGGGGATCGAGCGCCTGGGGGCCAAGGGGTTCCTGGACGACGAGACCTACGCGGCCGGGGTGGCACGGAGCGAGCTGGGACGCAAGCCGGCCGGGAAACGGCTGATCGAGGCGAAGCTGCGGCGCGACGGGGTGGAGGCGGGCGTGATCGCGCGGGTGCTGGCGGAGGCGTTCGCGGAACGGGACGAGCGGGACGACGCGCTCGAGCTGGCGCGTCGGCAGGCGCGGACGCTGGTGCGCCTGGAGCGCGAAGTCGCGGAGCGTCGGCTGGTGGGGCGGCTGGCTCGGCGGGGGTTTGACGCGGGGGTGGCCCGGTCGTGTGCGCGTCTGGCGCTCGACGAGTGTGCGGGCGGGGGTGCCTCGTGAGGCGGGCACGGTGCCTCCGGGCGGGGCTGATGGCGAGTGCGCTGAGCGGGGCTCTCGGAGGGGTTCTTGTGGGGGGGGGGTGCACGCTGGGGGCGAGTCGTGACTGGAACGCGCGGCCGGTGCTGGGTGGCGTTGAGGGGGTGCCTGGGCTGGTGGTGATCCCGGCGGGTCGGCCGATGTCGGATTCGGCGAGTCTGCGGTCGGTGAGCCGCGTGGAGTGGGACGCGCGTCGGGTGGTGGTGCCGGTGGACGGGACGGTGCACGGGCCGATCTATCGCTGGGGGTGGACGCCGGCGCGGCAGGGGTCGCGTCGTCAGGGGCTGTGGCCGACGCCTGAGAGTGCCGTGCGTCTGGATTCGGGCCCGGAGGGGGAGCTGCGTCGTGAGGCGGTGTGGGCCCCTGTGGAGGCTCTGGGGGAGGTGGTGCTGCTGGCGTTGGACGTGGTGCTGGACGTGGCGCGGGGGGAGGGGTTGGGCGAGGGGGCCCGGCGTGCGAGCCCGTGGGCGTTGCACAAGCGGTACCCGGAGACGGGGGAGTGGCGGAACGTGAGCGGGGCGTCGCTGCGTGGTCGGGACGACGCGGCGCCGTCTCCGGCTGAGACACCGGACCCCGTGCCGGTCGGGGGGCGCGGGGCAGGACCTGAACGCGAAGGAGGCGGCGATGGCTGAGGATCTGAACGGGCTGCCGGCGGGGTATCAGTTCCGGCCGGAGTACGAAATGATGCCGCGTGAGGCGGCGGAGCGGCTGGCGGGGGGCGGCTTCGTGCTGGTGGACGTGCGTGAGGCGGAGGAGGTGCGGGCCCGGGCGATCGAGGGGGCGGCGCATGTGCCGCTGGGGCAGTTGGTTGAGCTGTGGGATGACCTGGAGGTGGAGGGGGACGAGGTGTTCGGGGTGGTGTGTGCGCACGGGGTGCGGTCGATGCGGGCGGTGCTGTTCCTGCACCAGATGGGGCTGACGGGGGCGCGGAGCGTGGCGGGCGGGGTGGCGTGCTGGCCGGCCGAGTAGCCGGGTGGCCTGATGACGGCGCGGCCTTCATCGGGTGCGTGCGGTCGAGGCGTGGAGAAGGCTGCGCCGTCTCCACGGCACCCCGGCACCCGGGGGGAGGGCAGGTGCGGTCCCGTCGCTGGCGCTCCGGGCTCGTTGCTGGTAGCAGTTGCGTATAGCGGGTCCCCCGACTGACGTCGGGGGCTCGTGGGGGTGAGCAGGCTGTACCGGCTCCGCGGCACCGGTACCAGCCGCGGGCGTGAGCACGCGGGGATGGCTTGAACATGCTCGGTCGAGCACCTCCCCGGTTGCTTACGCAACCGGCTGGTTATCCGAGCCGCGGGCGTGAGCACGCGGCTCCACGCAACCGAGTACCGGGCCCTACCGCTCACGCGGTGGGCTGGTCCTTGCGCGAGTGGCCCGATGACGGCGGGGCCTTCATCGGGTGTGTATGGTCAATGTCGTGGAGAAGGCTGCGCCGTCTCCACGGCACCCCGGCACCCAGGGGGAGGGCAGATACGGTCCCGTCGCTGGCGAGGCTATTGCATCAATGCCTCCCGACACTCCGCCTTGACGGCGGCGATGATGGCGAGTTTGGCCGCGACGTAGGTGTTCACCCGCTGCCAGCCCCGGACCCACGGGGGCAGGTGGGTGA
>Ga0070726_10001550_pt1 | contig 22878 bp, 17 predicted proteins | sample tdAd471_FD_67275 | JGI IMG/M metagenome (GOLD analysis project Ga0070726, IMG submission 67275) | Marine sediment microbial communities from the Atlantic coast under amendment with organic carbon and nitrate - tdAd47.1 | ecosystem: Environmental > Aquatic > Marine > Coastal > Sediment | place... | reverse complement strand
GATCTCGCGGGCGACCTCGGCCAGCTTGGCGCCGGGGCTGCGCATGGCCTTGAGGTGGTTGGGGCGACCGGCGAACGCCTTGCGCCCAGCGTCGAGCCGCTCGCGCTTGGCCTCGAACGCGGCCCAGCGCTCGTCGTCGATCGCGCCCACCTGACGCGCGAGGGGCGTCAGCCGCTGGTCGGCGTTGTCGTGGCGCAGCAGCAGGCGGTACTCGGCGCGCGAGCTGAACATGCGGTAGGGCTCCGAGGTGCCCTGGGTCACGAGGTCGTCGATCAGGACCCCGGTGTAGGCCTGGTCGCGGCCGAGGACCATGGGCGGCTGACCCTGGGCCTTGAGCGCGGCGTTGATCCCGGCGATCACGCCCTGACCCGCCGCCTCCTCGTAGCCCGTGGTCCCGTTGATCTGCCCGGCGAAGAACAGGCCGCTCACCGCCTTGGTCTCCAGGCTCGCCTGCAGCTGGTGCGGGGGGAAGAAGTCGTACTCCACCGCGTAGCCGTAGCGCAGGATCTGGGCGCGCTCGAAGCCCGGGATCGAGCGCACGATCTGGTCCTGGACGTCGGCGGGCATGCTGGTCGAGATCCCGTTGACGTAGACCTCGTGTGTGTCGAGGCCTTCGGGCTCGACGAACACGTTGTGCGAGCGCTTGCTGGGGAACTTGACCACCTTGTCTTCGATCGAGGGGCAGTAGCGCGGCCCGATCGCGTCGATCACCCCCGAGTAGAGCGGCGAGCGGTCGAGGTTGGTCTCGATGATCCGCTGGGTGGCCTCGGTGGTGCGCGTGATCCAGCAGTGGACCTGGGGCAGGGGCGGCGCCCCCTGATTCATGAACGAGAACAACACGGGCTCGGGGTCCCCCGGCTGCTCGTCCATGGCGGCGGTGTCGAGGCTGCGCCCGTTGACCCGCGGCGGCGTCCCGGTCTTCATGCGCCCGGTGGTGATCCCGGCGGCGAACAGCGCGCGCAAGAGCCCCGAGGGCGGCTCGCCCATGCGCCCGCCGCTGGCTTGCTCGCGCCCCAGGTGCAGCACCCCCTGGAGGAAGGTCCCCGTGGTCAGGACCACGGTCTGGGCGCGGTAAGCGCGCCCCCCGCCGACCACCACCCCGGCCACGGCGTCGTCCTGGACCCACACGTCCGAGACCAGCTCCTGGCGCACGACGAGCTGCTCCTGCTCCTCGACGTAGCGCTTGAGCCACTGGGCGTAGCGCCACTTGTCCGCCTGGGCGCGGGGCGCCTGGACCGCCGGCCCCTTGCTCGTGTTCAGCAGGCGGAAGTGGATCCCGCAGGCGTCGATGGCGCGACCCATGGCGCCGCCGAGGGCGTCGACCTCGCGCGCGATCTGGCCCTTGGCCTGTCCACCCACCGAGGGGTTGCAGGACATTTTCCCGATGGTGTCCAGGTTGGCGGTCAGGAGCAGGGTCCGCTGGCCCATGCGGGCCGCGGCCAGCGCGGCCTCGGTCCCGGCGTGCCCCGCGCCGACCACGATCACGGCGTAGGGGTCGTCGGGCATGGGCTGGATCTGGGGAAGGGTCATGTCGCTCTAGCGGGTGTAGTCGGCGATTCGTGCACGCAAGCCCTCGGCCAGCGGGTGCTCGGGATCGGCCTGGAGGCAGGTGATCAGGCGCGCGCGGGCCTCGGCGGTGCGGCCCAGCCAGTCTAGCGCCTGAGCGAAGAGCAGCTGCCCCTTGATGTCGCGAGGCGCGCGCGAGACGAACACCCCCAGGTCGGCGAGGGCCTCGACCGGGCGCCCCTGGTGCAGGCGCAGCTGGCCGCGGTTGACCAGCGAGGTCAGCTCGTGGGGGTCGAGCTCGAGCGCGCGGTCCAGGTCCTCGAGGGCGCCGGCGAGGTCGTCTTGCTCCGCCCGGCACGCCGCTCGCCGGCCGTAGGCCTCGGCGTCCTCCGGCACGCGCTCGAGGTAGCCGTCGAAGATCGTCTCGGCCAGCGCGTAATGCTGGGCCTGGTAGAAGCGGTCGGCGAGCAGCCGCCGCAGCTGGTGCATGCTCGGGTGCAGGCGGATCTGCTCGCTGAGGATCTCGGTGCAGGCGACGAGCTCACCGCGCTTGGCCTGTACGTCGGCCAGCAGGCAGGCGATCTCGACGCTCTGCGGGGCGAGCTCCACGGCACGCTCGGCGGCAGCCAGCGCCGGCTCGAGCTCGCCCAGGTCCAGGCAGAGCTCCGCGAGGTCGAAGTGGGCCTTGGGGTCCTCCGGAGCCAGGGCGCAGAGCCGGCGCTGAACCTCCAGCGCCTCGTCCAGTCGGCGGAGCCCCGCGAGCGCGATCCGCTCGAGCGTGAGGAATTGGACGTCCTGCTCGCAGTCCTCGACCCGCTCGCGGTAGCGCGCGAGGCTCGCCAGCGCGGCCTCGTCTTCGTGCAGGTTCAGCTGCGCGGCGGCGAGGTTGTACCAGAGCAGCGCCTCCGCTTCGCCGGCCGCCAGGGCCGCCTGGAGGTCGTCGCACGCACCGCGGTCCTTGTTCAGCCCCAGGCGCGCCGTCCCCCGCAGGCCACGGAGCTCGGCGGGGTTCGACGGGTTGGTCGCCAGCGCGCGCGTCAGGACCTTCTCGGCGGGCTCGAACTGACCCAGCTTCAGCAGCCCGCGACCGAGCAGGTAGTAGAGCCCCGAGCGCCGCGGGTCGTGCTGGCTGAGGGCGAAGTCGATCAGCCGCACGCTCCAGCGGAAGTCGTCCTGGGCGTTGCACGCCTCGGCCAACGCGGCGTAGGTCCGCAGGTCGCGCGGATCGGTGGCCAGGGCGTGGGCCAGCACGTGGCGCGCCTCGCTGAAGCGCCCCGCTAGGTTGAGGGCAGCCCCCAGCTCGCGCCAGGCCGGGGCGTGGGAGGGGTCCGTGCCAACCGCGAGCCGCGCGACCTCCAGCGCCGCCTGCCCGTCGTGGCCAGAGCTGCAGGCGATCGCGAGGGAGGTCAGGTCCTCGACGGTAGCGACCCCCAGCGCGCGCAGCTGCTCGAGGTCGCGCTGGGCCTCCTCGAAGCGCCGCAGGTAGCCATGGGCGTGGCCTCGCATGCGAAGGAGCTCCGCGTCTTCGGGGAACGCGCGCAGGGCGCCGTCCAGGACCTCGAGCCGACGCTCCGCGTCCTGGCCCACGCACCACAACAGGCTCGTCCACGCCGGGCGGAACCCGGGGGAGCGCTCGCAGAGCGCTCGGAACGCGCCCTCGGCGCGTTCGCGCCCGTCGCGAGTGGCGAGGAGCTCGGCGCGCATCAGCTCGACGTCGTCCCGCTCGTCCTGCTCGACGTCCAGCGCCACCTCGATATGCCTCAGCGCGGCGTCGAGGTCCCGGTTCGCCACGTCGATCCGCGCGCGCTGCACGTAGCCCGCCGAGAACTCGGGGTAGGCTTCGAGCAAGGCGTCGGAGGCCGCGTAGGCCGCGTCGAAGTCACCGAGGGCGATCAGTGCGTCGGCGCGCAGGCGCAGCCCATGCTTCGATCGCAACGGTTCGAGGGCGTCGAGGGCTCGCAGCGCCTCCAGCGCCGCTCCGCGGTCGAGGAGCGCGATCACGCCCCGCAGATCCGGGTCGGCGTCGGGCGGGTCCGCGGGTGCTGCGTGCGGCGGGGGCACGTCCCCCGGCCACCCCCACCACAGGGTCAGCCCCCCGGAGAGGAGCAGCGCGACCACGAGCACCCACCAGCCCGCCGCCCCGCGCGACGAGGGCGCCGCCGCGCTGCGCGCGTAGTCGGCGAGCGCGTCCTGTAGCGCGCGGGCCGAGGGGAAGCGGTCGGCCGGTCGCTTCGCCAGGCAGCGCAGACAGAGCAAGTCCAGCGCGCTGTCGACGCCGGGCGCGTGCTGACTGGGCGGCTCGGGCGCGCGCTCGTTGACCGCCTGCATGATCTCCACCAGGTTCGCGCCGCTGAGGGGGGGGCGCCCGCTGAGCATGCAGTAGAGGGTCGCCCCCAGCCCGTAGACGTCGGTCTCGGGCCCGATCTCGTGGGGGCCGCCCGCCTGCTCCGGGGCCCAGAACCCGGGGGTCCCCAGGAACGCGCCGCTCTTCGAGAGCCGCGTCTCCTGGGGGTCGGTGCGGCGCGCGAGGCCGAAGTCGGTCAGCCGGGCGTTGCCCGCGCGGTCGAGGAGCACGTTGTCGGGCTTGAGGTCGCGGTGCAGCACGCCGTGGGCGTGCGCGTAGGCGAGGCCGTCGGCCAGGGACTGAGCGAGCTCGACGGCCTCCCCCGGAGCCAAGGGTCCTTCCTCGGCGATCCGGTCGGCGAGGCTGTGCCCACGGTAGTAGGGCATGGCCAGGTAGAGCGAGCCCTCGTGCTCGCCCACCGAACGCAGGGGCACGATCGCGGGGTGCGAGAGCTCCGCCAGCACCTGCGCCTCGCGCAGGAAGCGTTGGCGGGCGACGCGATCCTGGCGGTGCAAGACCTTGATCGCGCAGTCCTCCCCGCGCGGCCCGCGCGCGCGGAACACGACGGCGTTCCCCCCGCGCCCGAGCTCCTCCCGGATCCGATACGGGCCGATCTGCACGACCTAGCGCCACACCATGGGCCACAGCCCGCCCTCGGCGCGCAGCGCCTCGAGCAGCCCACGGGTGTGTTCGCCGGCGGGCGTGTCGGCGTTCGCCTGCAGGTGCGACTCGTAGAGCGCGGCGGCCTCGTGACGCCGGCCGAGGTAGACCAGCACCTGGCCCACGGCGTCCCAGGCGTCGTGGGCCCCAGGGTCGACCCCCAGAACCCACACCATGTCGCCCAATCCCTCGACCAGGTGGTCCTGCTGGATCCACGCCAGGCCACGGTTGAAGCGCGCGAAGGGGTCCCTCGGCTCGAGCTCGATCGAGCGCTCGAGGTCGCGGAGCGCGCCCGCGTAGTCGCCGCTGCGGTAGCGCCACGACCCGCGGTTGGCGAGCACCCTGGCGTCGTCGGGGAAGCGCTCCAGGTAGGCGTCGAGCATGGGGCTGGCCCGCTCCTCCTGCCCGCTGCGCGCGAGGAACTCGATCTGCATCAGCCGCAGGCGCTTGTCTTCGGGGTGCTTGGCGATCGCCTCGTCCAGCAGCTGCTTCCAGGCCTCGGGTCGGTCGAGCTCGAACAGGCAGCGCGCGAGCTCTCGCGCCGAGCTGGGGCTCGCGCTCAAGTCCCAGGCGCGCTGGGCAGCGAGGAGCGCGCCCTCCCAATCGCCGAGTCGGGCGAGGGTCCGCGCCAGCTCGTGGTGCACCACTGGGTCGTCGGGCCGCGCCTCGGCGACCGCCGCCAGCTCCACGCTGGCCTGCTCCCAGCGCTCCAGCGCGAGGTAGAGGCGCGCGAAGTTCTCCCGCGTGTTCACGTCGTCGTCGTAGCCGAGCTCGACCGCGCGCTGCAGCGCGCTGAGTGCCTGTTCGTGGTTGCCCGTGTTGGCGTAGGAGGCCGCGAGGAAGCCCCACAGCGCTGGATCCTCCCGGCCTTCACCGTGCAGCACCGCCTCCTGCAGGTCGACGAGGGCCCCGGCGTCGCGCTGGAGGTGCGAGCGCGCGATCCCACGCTGGCCGAGGAGCATGCTGCGCAAGGGGACCTCGTAGCGCAGCGCCTGAGTCAGCGCGCGCTCGGCCTCGTCCCAGCGCTCGAGCTTCATGCACGCCTGCCCCACGAGCACGTAGGGCCCGCTGAACCCGGGGTCCTTGACCGCGAGGGCGGACTCGATCACCCGCAGGCACCACTCGTAGTCCCCTTGCACCAACGCGCACTGCGCGAGGCGCGTCCGCGTGCGCAGGTCGCCGGGGTCGAGGGCGTGGGCGTGGGTCAGCGCGTGGCGTGCCTGGTCCAGGCGCTCGAGGGCGTAGAGGGTGGCCCCCAGCTCGCTCCAGGCGGCCCCAGAGCCAGGGGCGAAGCAGACCGCCGCCTGGGCTGCGTCCAGCGACCCCTGCAGGTCGTCGAGCTCTCGACGCACGGCGCTCAGCAGGGCGTAGTCGGCCGAGGTTGGGCACGCCTGGGGGCCGAGGATCAGGTGCTCGAGATCGCTCAGCGCCTCCGCGAACTCGTCGCGCCCGAGCCGCAGCTGCGCACGCTCGCGGAGGAAGTCGGCGTCGTCGGGCAGGCAGCGCAGAGCGCGGGCGAGGACGTCGAGCCGAGCGTCGCCGTCGTCCTCGCACAGCTCGAGCCACCGCTCCCAGCCGACGCGCAGCTCGGGCGCGTGGGTCGTGAGCCGCTGGAGGTCGAGCAGGGCCCCCTCGCGGTCGCCCGAGATCAGCCGCACCCGCGAGCGCAGCAGCTCGGCGCGGGCGCCTGCCCCGCAGGCGATCGCCTCCGAGAGCGAGTGCAGCGCGCGGTCGTAGGTCCCCCGCTCGAGCTGGATCTGGGCGCGCTGCAGATGCAGGTTGGCCACGGAGGGGTCGATCTCGAGCGCCGCCTCGCAGGCGGCCTCCGCCGCCGCGAAGTCGCTGAGGGCGAACAGCGCGTCGGCGCGCAGGCTCCAGGCCCGCGCCGAGCTGGGCGCCAACACGGCGTCGAGCTCTCGCAGGGCCTGCGTCGGGTCGCCCAGCTCGAGGGAGTGCTCCGCCGCGGCGAGGGCTGCGCTCAGCGCGTCGTCCTCCTCCGTGGCCGGAGGGCCCGCGGGCGGCGTCCGCCCGCCCAGCAGGGCGGCGACCCCCAGGATCACCCCCGCCCCCAGGCCCGCGCTCAGCACCGGGACCAGCCAGCGGCCAGCCCGTCGGGGGCTGCGGTCTCCCCCCCCCTCGCCGAGGGCGCCCAGCGCCTCCCGCAGGTCGTGAGCGCTGGCGAAGCGATCCCGCGGGTGCTTGGCCAAGCACCTGAGGACGAGGCGGTCGAGCTCGCGGTCGACCCCGGGCACCAGCTTGCGGGGCGGCACGACGGGTTCGTCGAGGACACGGCGCATGATGTCCACCAGGGTCGCCCCGCCGATGGGCGGCGCCCCAGTCAGCATGTAGTAGAGCGTCGCCCCCAACCCGTAGACGTCGGTCCGCGGTCCAATGGTCGCCCCCGACCCCGCCTGCTCCGGGGCCCAGAACCCGGGGGTGCCCATCAGGGCGCCGGTCTTGGAGAGGCGCTCCTCGTCGCTGTCGGTGCGCCGGGCGAGCCCGAAGTCGGTCAAGCGCGCCTGGCCGTGGAGGTCGAGGAGCACGTTGTCGGGCTTCACGTCGCGGTGCAGGATGCCGTGAGCGTGCGCGTAGGCCAGGCCGTCGGCGAGGACGGTGGCGATGCTCAAGGCCTCGGCGGCCGGCAGCGGCCCGTCCGCCTGGACGCGGTCCGTGAGGCTGCGCCCCTGGTAGAAGGGCATGGCCAGGTAGAGCCTGCCCTGGTCCTCTCCCGCCGAACGGAGGGGCACGATCGCGGGATGCGAGAGGTCGGCCAGGACCCCGGCCTCGCGCAAGAAGCGTTCCCTGGCGACCCGGGTCTGCTTGTGCAGGACCTTGATCGCGCACACCTCGCCCCGCGAGTTGACGCCGCGGAAGACCACGGCCGTCCCACCGCGGCCGAGCTGGTCGACGAGTCGATACGGACCGATGTGCTCCACGTCCCCAGGGTGGCCGAACGCCGCAGCGCGAGCCAGCCTAACCGAGCTCCCGGGTGACCTCGATGAACGCCTCCGCCAGGGTCGGGTGGTACCAGGGGACCCGGTGCATGTCCCGCACGCTGGCGCCGAGGCTCATGACCGTGGCGGGGAGGTGGATCAGGTCGTCCGCGCGAGGCCCCACGATCTGACAGCCGAGGACCTTGCCCCCGTCCGGCTCGGCGATCAGCTTCAGCGCGCCGTGCTGGGCGCCCATGACGATCCCGCGCCCCTGCTCGGGGAAGCGCTTGATCGCGGTGCGGTGCGGGATCCCCTCGCGCTCGCACGTCTGCTGCGAATGCCCCACGCTCGCGAAGGGCGGATCGCTGAAGATCACGTCGACCGGAGGGATCGTGGGGTCGTAGACCTCGAGGTCGCCGTCGAGGACGCCGGCCGCGCGGGCCGCGTTGCGCCCCGCGACCTCACCCTCGATGTTCGCCTCGTGCAGGATCATGCGCCGCCCGGTCGCGTCGCCGGCGACGAACACATGGGCCAGTGAGGAGGCCTGGGTCGCAGCGACCGGCAGCTCGGGGTGCGCCCCCAGCTCCTGCAGCCCAAGGTCCTCATAGTTGGGCACGCGCCCCAGCGCGTTCAACACCAGGTCCGCGGTGAAGCTGCACGCCTGGCCAGCGTGGGTGGCGTGCACCACGGCCTTGCCGTCGGCGACGTCGATGGTCTCCAGGTGCGCGGGGACGCACAGCTCCATTTCCTCGGCCAGCGCAGCGTGCAGCTCTTTGCCCAGGTCGGAGTCGACCCGGCTGAGGATCGGCGAGCGGTTGAGGAGGGTCACCCGGGAGCCGATCCGAGCCAGCCACTGGGCGAACTCCAGACCCACGGCGCCGGCGCCGAGCACCACCGCCGTCTCCGGCGGCTCCTCGAGCAAGAACATGCCGTCGCTGTCGACCACCGGCGCGCCCTCGGCAACTGGGATCGGCAGCGGCCGGACCACCGAGCCGCTGGCGATCACGAACGCCTTCGCGCGCACGGGGTCGCCGTCGATCTCGACGGTGTGCGAGTCGACGAAGCGCGCCGCGCCACGGCGGAGCTGGTGCGGCGCCCGCTCGACGCCGCCGACCTTGGCTCGCTGGAAGCGCTTGACCAGGGCCCGCATGCGCGCCATGTGCGCGGCGAAGTCGAGGCTCGGCGGCGCGGCCACGATCCCGAAGCGCTCGGCGTCACGGATCTCGTGCAGGCGGTGGGCCGTCTCGAGCAGGGTCTTGGTCGGCATGCAGCCGCGGAGAATGCAGAGCCCACCGAGCTCCTCGGCGGAGTCGACCGCCAACACCCGCGCCCCGGCCTGCCCCGCGACCCGCGCCGCGCGGCTGCCCGCGGTGCCACAGCCGATCACCACCACGTCGTAGTCGAACTCGCTCACGGCCCCTCCAGTCAGGGGCAAGCCTACCCCAGCCAGAGACCCGCGCGAGCGCGGGCGGGCTCAGCGGGGGGTGATCTGGATCCCCTGCACCCGCCAGGCGTCGCGCTCCCAGATCAAGTGGATCGTGACCGCCGCCTCGGCGCCGTCCTTCCCCACGGAGGTCCCGGCGATCGTCGCCTGGTCGTTGTTGATGTTGCGGCTGCTGACCGTCCACTCGGAGCCGTTGCCGTAGAGCACGGACCACTCGCGGGTGAAGGCCGCGAACTGTGCCTCGTCGAGTTCGGCCTGGAGCGTAGCGGCCAGCTCGGCGTGGGCCCCCGCCGTGTCTCCGGCCTGGACCTGGTTCACGTGGTCGTGGGCCGCCTGGAACGGCGCCTCGGTGGCCCAGAACACGCCGCCGACCAGCAGACCTACGAACGCGACCAGGGCGAGGAACGCCGCGCAGCCGCAGCCGAGCACGATCCACAACGCACCGCTCTTCTTCTGCTGAGGAGCGGGCGCAACTCCAGCTTCCATGGCGTCCTCCTGCACCGATCCTAGCCCGGCGTGGCCCGGCGCGCGCGCGGGGCGAGCGTGCGAACTACGGGCGAGATAGGATCTGCGCCCGGGAGGTGCTCCATGGGCGAGATGTTGAAGTCGATCAACCCCGCGACCGGAGAGCTGGTGGGCGAGGTCCCGGTTGCCGACGCCGCAGCGGTGAGGGCCGCGGTGGCGCGCGCCCGCGAGGCGCTGCCGGCCTGGCGCGCCTTGAGCGCGGCGGCCCGCCGCGAGTATCTCGCGCCGGCGCAGCAGGTGCTCCAGGACCAGCTCGACGAGTTGAGCGCGCTCCTGACCGCCGAAATGGGCAAGCCCCTGAGCGACGCCCGCGGTGAGATCGCCTACGCGGCGAGCAGCCTGCCGGGGACCCTCGACGAGCTCGAGGCGGCGCTAGCCCCCGAGACGCTGGAGAACGAGCGGGTGCGCTCGGAGGTGCACTACGAGCCGCACGGTGTGTGCGCGGTGATCACCCCCTGGAACTTCCCCCTGTTGATGCCCCACAGCATGGTCGTCCCGGCGCTGATGGCTGGGAACCCCGTGGTCCTCAAGCCGTCGGAGGAGAGCCCGCTGATCGCCGCGGCCTACGCCGAGGCGCTGGGCAAGGCGCTCCCGCCGGGCGTGCTGCAGGTGGTGCAAGGCGCGGATCAGACGGGCAAGGCGCTGGTGGCCGCCGACGTGAACCTGATCGCGTTCACCGGCTCGCGCGAGACCGGCAAGGCGATCCTGCGCGAGGCCAGCGCCGGGCTCAAGCGCGTGATCCTCGAGCTGGGCGGGAAGGACCCGCTGGTGGTGCTCGAGGACGCCGACGTGGAGCAGGCGGCGGGCTTCGCCGCGCGCAACGGGTTCAAGAACGCGGGTCAGGTGTGCGTGAGCACCGAGCGGATCTTCGTTCACGAGGCGATCGCCCCCGCCTTCGAGTCGGCCCTCGCCGAGAAGGTCCAGGCGCTCCAGGTCGGCCCGGGGACGGAAGCCGGCGTCAGCGTGGGGCCGATGGTCAACGCTCGTCAGAAGGCGCACGTCGTCGCCCAGGTCGACGCCGCGGTGAGCGCGGGGGCGCGGGTCGTCGCCGGCGGCCAGCCCCTCGACGGAAACTACGTGCAGCCGACGGTGCTCGCCGACGTCCCTCCCCACGCCTCGATCATGCGCGACGAGACCTTCGGCCCGGTGGTGTGCGTGGGCCGCTTCGCCGACGACGCCGAGGCGATCCACCTGGCCAACGACACCCCCTTCGGCCTGGGCGCCGCGGTCTTCGGCGACCCGGAGCACGCGGAGTTCGTGGGCCGTCAGATCGAGGCCGGCATGGTCGGGATCAACCGCGGCTGTGGCGGGGCCGAAGGCAGCCCCTGGGTGGGCGCCAAGGAGAGCGGCTACGGCTTCCACTCTGGCGTCGCCGGCCACCGCCAGTTCGCGATCCCCCGAGTGGTCACCGTGGGCAAGCCGGTGGCTGCCTCGTAGTCGCTCAGGTGGTGACGCCGGGCTTCCCCTCCGGGTTCAGCTTGGCGGCGTAGTGGGCGATCACGCGCTCGGTGGCTTCGGCCAGCGGGTAGCGCTCGGGGGCGTAGCCCAGGTCACGACGCGCCGCGCTGATGTCGAACCAGTGGCTGGTGGCCAGCTGCACCGCGGCGAAGCGGGTCATGGGCGGCTCGCCGCCCAGGCGGAAGGTCTTCCAGGCGAACTCCAGCGCGCCGCCCAGACGGAACGCAGCGCGGAAGCTGATCCGCTTGGTCACCGGGGGGAGGCCCACGGCCGCGACGAATTCGTGGATCCAGTCCCAGAGCTTGGTGGGCTCGCCGTTGGTGATGAAGTAGGCCCGGCCGGCGGCCTGGTCGCCGTCGCGCAGGGCGTCGGCGGCCAGGAGCTGAGCGGCGGCCGCGTTCTCGACCCGGGTGAAGTCGACGGTCACCTCGCCGTCACCCACGATCCGCAGCTTCCCCTTCTGCGCCCGGGACACCAGGCGCGGGATCAGGTGCGGGTCGCCGACGCCGTAGATCAGGTGCGGGCGCAGGGCGCAGGTGCGCAGCGCCTCCCCGTTGGCCGCGAGCACGATCCGCTCGGCCTGAGCCTTGGTGCGCGGGTAGTGAGCGAGGTAGCGCGGGGGGTAGGGCACGCTCTCGTCGACCCCCTCGTGGTGGTGAAAATCCGGGGGTGAGATCACCGAGGGGCTGCTGGTGAACACCAGGCGCTGGATCCCGGCCTTGCGGCAGCCGGCGACCACGTTCTCCGTGCCCTCGACGTTGGTCCGCTCGAACACGGCCCCCTGGCCCCAGGGGCTGGCGAGGGCGGCCACGTGGTGCACGACGTCCATGCCGGCGCAGGCCTGGGCCACGGCCTCGCGGTCGCCCACGTCACCCCGCACGCACTCGGCGCCCAGCTCCTCGAGCTGGGGATACGGGCGGCGACCCAGCACGCGCACGGTGTCGCCCCGCTCGAGCAGCTGGCGCACGACCTCGCCGCCGAGGAACCCGCCGCCGCCGGTGACCAACGCGCGCTCAGCCACGCCAGGCCTTCCTTCCCGCGGCCCACACCGCGAGCACCTCCCGGCGGATCTTGGCGTTGTGGCGCACGTCCACCGGAAAGCTGGGGTGGAACAGCACCTCGCGCACCCCGTCGGTGGCCGGGACGCCCTCGCCGAGGGCCAGGATCTCCTTGGTCAGCGCGTCGGCGGCGGCCCCCATGGGCACGCCGTCGTGGGCCTCGACCACGAGCACCGGCCGCGCGTCGCCGCGAGGCCCGATCCCCACCAGCGCGGTGCGGCGCACGGCGGGGTGTTGATTGAACACGGCCTCGACGCAGGCGGTGTAGCGCGGGCCGGCGGAGGTCTCGACCCGCTGGCTCTTGCGCCCGCAGAACCACAGCCGCCCCGCGTCGTCGAGGTAGCCCAGGTCGCCCATGCGGTGCCACACCCGCTCGCCGTCGCGGACCTTGGCCGCGGCGGTGGCGTCGGGGCGCGCGTGGTAGGCGTGGGTCACCACCGGTCCGCTGACCACGACCTCGCCGACTTCGCCCGGGGGCAAGACCTTGACCTGGCGCCAGGTCTCCAGCGGCTTGTCTTCGACCGCGATCACCTCGAGCTCGATCCCGGGGACCGGGCGCCCGACGCAGGTCCCTTCGCCGCGCAGGGTGCGCGCGAAGGTCGCCTCGAGTTCGCGCCCGGTGGCGTTGGCGATGGGCAGCGCTTCGGTGGCGCCATAGGGGGTGTAGGTCTCACCCTGCGGACCCAGCACCTGGCGCAGGTCGGCGTGGGCGCTGGTGGGCACCGGGCAGCCGGCCATGAACACCTGGCGCAGGCTGGGCAGCGAGACCTCGTGCTCGACGCAGTGGCGCGCGACCTTGCCCCAAATCGTGGGGGAGCCGAAGGAATAGGTCACACCGTGGTCGCGGACGGCCTCGACGAAGCGCTGGGGCTCGACCGTCGCAGGACGGGAGGCGTCCATGTCGGGGAAGACCGTGGTCGCGCCGAGGGCCGCCGAGAAGAGGGCAAAGATCGGCAAGCCCGGGAGGTCCACGTCGTCGGGGCCCAGCCCGTAGACCTCGCGCAGCAGCGCGACCTGGGCGTCGAACATGCGGTGCTCGTAGAGCACGCCCTTGGCGGGGCCCGTGCTCCCGCTGGTGAACAGGATCGCCGCGAGCTCGTCGGGGCGCGTGTTGGCCAGGGGGAAGGGCTCGGCGGGAGCGCTGGCCTTGAGCTGGTCGAGCTCCTCGACCCCACACAGCGCGAGGGGCAGCGGGCGGGGGCCAACGCACACCCAGCGGACCACGTCCTTGGACTGCTTGCGTCCGGCGAGCTTGAGCGCGACGTGCGCCTTGGCGATCCCCACCACGGTCCGCGGCTCGGCGTCGGCCACGGCCCGCAGGAAACCCTTGCGGCCCATGCCGGGGTCCACGAACACCGGGACCGCGCCCAGCTTGAACAGGGCGTAGATCACCTCGATCAGCTCGATCCCGGGCTTGACCAGGACCAGCGTCCGCTCGCCCCGACCGACCCCGAGTGCGCGCAGCCCGTGAGCGATCCGGTCCACCGACTGGTCGAGCTGGGCGAAGGTCACGTGGGTGTAGAGCCGACGACCGTCCCGGTCGCGCCCGCGGGGCTCCACCAGGGCGGCCTGCCAAGGGCGCTCGCGCGCGCGGCGCGGGAGGTGGTGGGCAATGTTCAACGTCTCACCGGCCGTGGCCACGCTCACCGCCCGGGCTCCACCCCTGCCAGCGACGTGCGCGCGAGGAAGCCGTTGATCAGCTCGAGGATCCGCGGCCCGGCGTCCTCGACCACGTAGTGCCCGGCGTCGGCGAAGCGGTGGACCTCGGCCTCGGGGAAGCGCGCGCGCCACTCGTCGAGGAAGCTGTCGTTGAAGCAGAAGTCCTCGCCCCCCCAGCAGATCAAGAACGGCTTCTCGCGCAGCAGGTGCAGGCGGTCCCCGATCTCGCCGATCGGCCCCCAGGAGGGGATCCCTTCGTGCATGGGAATGTCCTGCACGAAGCGCAGGTGCCCGACCCGGTCGCGCCACGACCCGTAGGGCAAGAGGTAGCCGCGCTTGACCGGCTTCGGCAGCGGGCGCTTCGCGGCGCGAACCAGCGCCACCCGCGCGAAGCCGTTGAAGCCCCGGATCATGAGGTCGCCGAGCAGCGGGATCCGGCAGATGTTGATGCTCGGCGGGATCCGCTCGGAGCGGAAGGCGGCGGTGTTGAACACCACGCAGCGCTCGACGCGCTCGGGGTGCTGGGTCGCCCAGCCCATGCCGATCGCGCCCCCCCAGTCGTGGACCACGAGGGTCAAGCTCTCGAGCCCCGCGTGCTCGATCACGGCGCCCAGGTTCGCCACGTGATTGGCGAGGGTGTAGTCGTAGCCTTGGGGCTTGTCGGAGAGCCCAGCCCCCAGGTGATCGACGGCCACGCAGCGGTAGCGGTCGCGGAGGCCGAGGATCAGCTCGCGGTAGTAGAACGACCAGGTCGGGTTGCCGTGCACGAAGACGAGCGCCGGCGCGTCGCGCGGGCCCTCGTCGAGGTAACTGAGGGTGTGTCCCCCGACCTCCACCCGCTTGGGGGTGAAGGGGTAGAGCTCGCCCAGCTCGCTGGACACGTCGAAGGGAGGCTCGCTCACGCCCACGTGGCCCCCAGCATGACGCAGTTGAGTCCGCTGCCGATCCCCAGCAGCGCCACCGTGTCCCCGGAGGTGAGCCCGCCCTCGTCGGCGGCCAGGGCCAGCGAGAGCGGGAGGCTCACGCTGCCGACGTTGCCCCAGCTGGGTAGCGTCGCGTAGTCGAGGCCCTCGTCGAGACCCAGCGAGCCGAACAGCAGCCGGCGGTGCGCCGAGCCGACCTGGTGGGTGAAGACCCGGGTCGGCGTGTCCTGCGCCCAGTCGAGCTCTTCCTTGAGCGCGCCCCAGGTCTCGGCGGCCAGCGCGCAGCCAGCGTGGAGCATGGTCTCGGAGTCGGTCTCCATCAGCGGCGCGGCCTGGGTGTCGGCGAAGCCCCGGTCGGGAGCCGAGGTGCAGAGGTGGCTGTGCTCGGTCGACTGGCGCACCACCCCACCCAGCAACGGGCGGGTGGTGCCGCGGGTCAGCACCGCCGCCACCGAGCCCGAGCCAATCGTGAGCGAGGCGAAGGCCGGCTTGATCGCCTTGCGGTCGACCTCGGGGTCCTCCGCCATGGCCAGCAGGTCGCGGACCGTGGCCTCGACGAGCGGCCCGCCGTCTTCGGTGGCCACGACCACGGCGGACTCGATCTGGCCGAGCTCGATCAGGTTGGCCACGGTCAGGATCCCGTTGAGGAACCCCAGGCAAGCGTTCGAGAGGTCGAACACGAAGGCGTCGCGAGCGAGGCCGAGCTGCCCGGCGACGATGCTCGCGGTCGCCGGCTCGAGGTAGTCGCGGCACACCGAGGTGTGGACCAGGGCCTGGATCCGGTCGGGGGTCAGGCCGGCGCGCTCGATCGCGAGGCGGGCTGAGGCCACGCTGGCGGCGCTGGGCGGCTGCCCAGGCTCCCAGAAGCGGCGCTCGCGGACGCCGCTCATCAGCTCCAGCCGACCCGGGCGGAGCTTGAAGCGCTCGTAGAGCGGCGCCAGCCGATCCTCGAGCGCCGCCGAAGTCACGACGCGAGGAGGCAGCTGGTAGCCGAAGCTGGCGAGGGAAACGTGGGCGTAACGCATCGCGGCGAGTCTAGACCGCCGCAGGCGATCCGCAAACCATTTCCACCCGCTTATTCTGGGGGTTTACGCCCCGTTGAGCCCAGAGCCCATGCCGCGGCGCGGCGCGCATATCCTGTGCCCCGGGGCTCGCAGAGGGCCTGGCGGCATGCAATACTCTGCGCCCCTAGAGCCTCTAGACGATGATTGACCCCACCCAGCGGATCGTAATCACCGGGATCGGCCTGACCGCTCCCAACGGCAACTCCCTCGAGGAGTACCGCGCGGCACTCCTCGCGGGCAAGAGCGGTGTGTCGGACTACGAGATCCGCTACGTCGGCCAGACCCACGCGGGGGTGTGCGACTTCGACCCCCTGCGCTACCAGAAGCGCAAGGCCCTCCGCACGGGGACCCGCGCCGGCTCGATCGCGATCTACTGCGCCCAGGAGGCGATCAAGCACGCCGGGATCGCGCTCGACGCGATCGACACCAGCCGGATCGGCGTCTACCTGGGGATCACCGAGCACGGCAACGTCGAGACCGAGAACGAGGTCCACGACCTGGCCAAGTTCGACAACGACGTGAAGTACTGGTCGCACCACCACAACCCGCGCACCGTGGCCAACAACCCGGCGGGCGAGGTGACGATCAACATGAAGATCTCGGGCCCGCACTACACCATCGGCGCGGCCTGCGCGGCCGGGAACGCGGGCCTGATCCAAGGGCTGCAAATGCTGCGCCTGGGCGAGGTCGACGTGGCGCTGGCGGGCGGGATCTCCGAGGCGATCCACACCTTCGGGATCTTCGCCAGCTTCAAGGCGCAGGGCGCCCTGGCCGAGCACGCGGACCCGGCCAAGGCCAGCCGGCCCTTCGACAAGGGCCGCAACGGGATCGTGGTCTCCGAGGGCGGCGCGGTCTACGTGCTCGAGACCCTCGCCCGGGCTCAGGCGCGCGGCGCGCAGATCCTGGGCGAGATCGTCGGCTACCACATCAACTCCGACGCCACCGACGCGGTGCTGCCCAACCCCGAGCGCCAACAGCAGTGCATGCGCGCGGCCCTGGCCAAGGCCAAGCTCGAGCCGGGCGACCTGGACATCGTCAACACCCACGCCACCTCCACCCCGCGCGGCGACGTGCAGGAGTGCGCTGGGCTGCGGGAGCTGCTGGGCGACACCCAGGGCGTCTACGTCAACAACACCAAGAGCTACATTGGACACGCCATGGGCGCAGCGGGTGCGCTCGAGCTGGCGGGGAACCTGCCCAGCTTCCAGGACGGCGTCGTCCACCCCACGATCAACGTCGACGACCTCGACCCGGAGTGCGCCCTCGATCAGCTCGTGCTGAACGAGCCGCGCGAAGTCGGCACCGTCGACGTGATCCTCAACAACAGCTTCGGCATGCTCGGCATCAACAGCGTCGTCGTCGTGCGACGCTTCGTCGGATAAGCAGGGACCCCCATGCAAGTGACCGAAATCAAGCCCGTGATCCTGGACATCATTGGCGACATCGCCCCCGACGAGGACCTCAGCGACGTCAAGCCCGACGTGCGCCTGCGCGACCAGCTCGACCTCGACTCCATGGACTTCCTCGACATCGTGATGGAGCTCCGCAAGCGCTACGGCGTGGAGGTCCCCGAGGCGGACTACCCGCAGCTGGCGACCCTCGACAGCTGCGAGGCCTACCTGGCCCCGCTGCTCGCCGACAAGTAGGCGAACCTGTCCGAGGAACCACAGCTCCCGCTCCCCGGTGAGCCGTCGGGCCCGGCCCCCGCTCCAGCGCACGACCCCTACGCAACCCCCGAGGCCGAGCTCGGCGAGGAGCCGCCCGCCGCGTTCCTGCACCTCGACGCGAAGCGGGTTCGCCGCCGCTACGGGGTGCAGGAGGCCACGATCCGCCACCTGGGGGCGTCCTTCGTGTGCGTGGGGATCGCGCTCTTCCTCCAGGGCGGGGTAAACGTCGTCACCGTCCAGCGCTTCGTCGACAACGACGAGGCGCGCCTGGTCGCGACGGTCGTCTCCGGTGTCCTGACCCTCGGCGCCCTGCTGGTGGGGCTCAGCGGCGTGGGCCTGTTGAAGCTCGCCCCCGCCGCGCGCTACGCCGGGATCGTCGGCGCCGTGTTCCTCGTGATCCTCTGCCCCTGCGGGACCTGGCTCTCGATCTACGCGCTGATCGTGCTCTTCTCCAAGAGCACGGGGACCGTGTTCAGTGAGGACTACGCCGAGGTGATCGCGGCCACCCGCCGCACCCGCCTGCACGCGCCGGGCGGGACGCTGATCGTGCTCTGGACGCCCGCGGTGTTCGTGGTCGTCTCGAGCCTGATCGGTGTGTTTCGCATGGCCACGCTCCGCTAGCGCGGATCGCTTCGGGTGGGCTACCGTCCAGCTGCGGAGCTGGCATGAACCCCGACTTCTCTCCTCCCCCGGACCCGGCCGACGAGCCGAACCTCTACGCCGCCCCTCAGGCGGAGGTCCACGACCCGGGCCGCAACCCCATGGACCCCGTCTCGATCCGCGAGGAGCACGTGCTCCACGAGGCGTCGATCAAGTCGGTGGGCTGCCTGTTCCTCCTCGGCGGCGGGCTGTCGCTGCTCTACGTCGCCGGGCTGCTCTTCGCCGTCGTCAACTCGCAGCAGGGGCAGGACGACTTCCTCAAGGTCCTGCTCCCGATCACGTTCGTGATCGGGGGCGTCTACCTCGCGGTGGGCTTCGGCATGCGCAGCCTCTCCCCCGGCGTCAAGATCCCGGCCGTGGTGCTCTCCGGGTTGTCGATCCTCAGCTTCCCCTGCGGGACGATGCTCGGGATCTACGCGATCTACCTCCTGCTCTCCCACAAGGGCAGCGTGGTGTTCTCCGACGAATACAAGGACGTGATCGCCGCGACCCCACACGTCAAGGCGCGCACACCGTGGTACGCCTGGGTCGCGCTGCTCGCGATCCTGGGCCTGATCGGGCTCGCCGCCTTCGGCTCCGTGATCTCCCGGCCGCATTGAGCGAGCCTCGTCTCCGAGGTTCAGTTCGATCCACTGCGCGGTAGACTCTCGCGCATGGGATTCGACTACGGGCCGCTGGAGGCGCGCTACGACGCGATCGTGATCGGGGCCGGCATGGCCGGCTTGGCGGCGGCGATCCGTCTGGCCATGTTCGACGTGAAGGTGATGGTGCTCGAGAAGCACTACATGCCCGGGGGCCTGAACAGCTACTACCACCGCGCCAAGCGTCCCTTCGACGTGGGCCTGCACGCCATGACGAACTACGCGCCGCGCGGCGCGAAGCGAATGCCGCTGACCAAGCTCCTGCGCCAGCTGCGGATCCCTCACGCCAAGCTCCAGCTGGCCGAGCAGGTGCGGAGCGAGGTCCGTTTCCCCGGGGTGACGCTGCCCTTCACCAACGACTTCGAGGTCCTGCGAACCGCGATCGCCGAGGCCTTCCCCGCCGAAGCCGACGCCTTCGACGGGCTGGTCGAGGCGATCAAGGCCTTCGACAACCTCTCGCTGGACCGCGAGCAGCTGCCAGCGCGGCCAGTCCTCGCCCAACACCTGGGGAACCCGCTGCTGATCGACATGCTGCTCTGCCCGCTGATGTACTACGGCTCGGCGGTCGAAGACGACATGGAGTTCGGCCAGTTCGTGACCATGTTCAAGAGCATTTTCCTCGAGGGTTTCGCTCGCCCCGAGGGCGGGGTGCGGACGCTGACGGACCTGCTCAAGGCGCGCCTGAAGGAGGTCGGCGGCGAGCTGCGCTTCAAGCGCGGCGTCCGGCGAATCTTGAGCAAGGACGGCAAGGTCTTCGGCGTCGAGCTGGAGAATGGCGATCAGGTGATCGAGGCGCCGGTGGTGATCAGCACCGCCGGGCACCACGAGACCGTGGCCCTCTGCGAGGCGCTGCCAGAGCCCGACGCCGAGGCCAACCCGGTGGGCCAGCTGACCTTCATGGAGTCGATCCACTGCCTCGACTGCGAGCCCAAAGAGCTAGGGCTCGACCAGACGATCGTGTTCTTCAACGACTCCGAGCGCTTCCACTACAAGGTCCCCGAGGACTACGCCGACCTCCGCTCGGGGGTCGTGTGCATGCCCAACAACTACCAGCACGAGCAGCCCCTGGCCGAGGGGCTGGTGCGGATCACCTCGATCGCGAACTTCGACCGCTGGGCAGCGCTGGAGAAGCCCGAGCCCTACGCCGAGGTCAAGGAGCGCTGGCGAGCCGCCCAGGCCGAGACGGTCGCCAAGCTGCTGGGCGAGTTCCGCGAGCGCGTCGTCTACCACGACACCTTCACCCCGACGACGATTCGGCACTTCACCGGGCACGACAACGGCGCGGTCTACGGCGCGCCGGTCAAGCTCACCGACGGGCTAACCGGGCTCGACGGGCTGTTCCTGGCGGGCACCGACCAGGGGTTCCTGGGGATCGTGGGGGCGATGCTCTCGGGGATCTCGATCGCCAACGCCCGCGTGCTCCAGGCCCGCTAGCCTTCCTCAGGAATCGCCTTCCAGCCGGCTCAACGCTTGGATTCCAGCCGGGAGCATGCTGAAATCCCGCCTCTCGAAGGACTTCTAGTATGGCTCCACGGGATCACCTCAAGGGCGTCGACGACTTCTACGACGCGATCGTGATCGGCTCCGGCCTCGCCGGGCTGACCGCGGCGAACCGCCTCGGGCGGGCCGGGCACAAGGTCCTGGTGCTCGAGCACCACTACCAGCTCGGCGGGCTGGCCAGCTTCTTCAAGCGCCGCGGCAAGCGGATCTTCGACATTTCGCTGCACGGCTTCCCGATCGGCATGAAGAAGACGCTGCGCAAGTACTGGACCAAGGAGCTCGCCGACGACGTCGTCCAGGTCGAAGGGATCGTGTTCGACAACCCACAGTTCTCGCTGAAGACGACCTTCAACCGCGAGGACTTCACCAAGCTCCTCGTCGAGGAGTTCGGGGTCGCCCAGGAGACCGTCGAGGCCTTCTTCGAAGAGGTCCGGGCCATGGACTTCTACGACCAGAACCCAATGACCACCCGCGAGCTGTTCGAGAAGTACTTCCCCGGGCGCAATGACGTGGTGCGGCTGCTGATGGAGCCGATCACCTACGCCAACGGCTCGACCCTCGACGACCCCGCGATCACCTACGGGATCGTGTTCAGCAACTTCATGAGCAAGGGCGTCTACATCTACCGCGGCGGCACCGACAAGATGCTGCGCCTGATGAAGGCCGAGCTGGAGAAAAACAGCGTCGACGTGCGGATCATGGCCTCGGTCGAGCAGATCCTCGTCGAGGACGGACGCGCGGCAGGCGTCAAGGTCAACGGGCGCGAGATTCGCTCGAGCGTGGTGCTCTCCAACGCGAACCTGCTCTACACCCTGCACGAGCTGGTGGGCGACGAGCAACTCAGCCCCGAGTTCCTCGAGGAGGTCAACGCGGTCCGGCTGAACAACAGCTCGACCCAGGTCTACCTCGGGCTCAAGGAGGGCGAGACGATCCCCAACGTGGGCGACCTCTTGTTCACCTCGGTCCGCCCCGAGTTCAGCTCCGAGGCGTTGATCGACAAGCAGATTACGTCGCGCACCTTCTCGATCTACTACCCCGAGATTCGCCCCGACGTCGAGCCGAAGCGCTACGCGATCGTGTCGTCGACCAACGCCTGGTGGGAAGACTGGCAGTTCGACGACAAGGCGGACTACGAGCGGGCCAAGGACGCCCTGATCGAGGAGACGATCGAGATCCTCGAGCGATACCTCCCCGGGGTGCGCGAGAAGATCGAGTGGAAGGAAGCGGCCACCCCCTGCACCTTCAAGCGCTACACGCGCCACTACGGCGGCGCGAGCTTCGGCACCAAGTTCGAGGGGCTGAAGGTCAGCATGGACCTGCCCAAGCACATCGAGGGGCTCTACCACGCGGGCTCGGTCGGGATCATCATGAGCGGCTGGCTGGGCACCGCCAACTACGGCGTGATCGTCTCGCACGCGGTCGACAAGTACCTCGACGGCCTCAAGCGTGATCAACCTGCCGACGCCGTGACGAGCAACGTGTGAGCCGCGAGCAGGTCCTGGCAGCGATCCCGCACCGCCCCCCCTTCCTCTGGGTCGACGAGGTGGTGAACCTCGACCCCGAGGCCAAGACGATCCATACACGCAAGTTCGTCGACCCCGAGACGCCCTGCTTCGCCGGGCACTACCCGGACTTCCCGCTGCTCCCGGGGGTCCTGGTGTGCGAGGCGATCTACCAGAGCGGCGCCGTGCTCCTGGCGACGGTCGCCAAGGACCAGCTCCAGGACGGCTTGATCCCGGTCCTGACCCGTGGGCGCGACAGCCGCTTCCGGCGCATGGTCCGCCCCGGCGAGACCCTGGACCTCGAGGTCCAAGTCGAAGACGGGCTGGGCGGCGTGTTCCAGCTGTCCGGGACCGCCAAGGTCGACGGCGAGCTGGCGGTCAAGGCCAAGTTCTCCGTGGCCCTCGTCCCGCACCCTGGGGAGTAAGCCATGCCCGCCGACTTCCTCGGCCTCGAAGGCAAGCCCGTGCTGGTCATGGGCGTCGCGAACCGCAAGAGCGTCGCGTTCCACACCGGCAAGGTCCTCCGCGCCGCCGGCGCCAAGGTCCTCTGGAGCTGCCACTCCGAGGCGCGCAAGCAAGAGCTGCGCAAGAAGCTCATCCCCGACGAGCCGCTGTTCGTGTGCGACGTCGAGAAGCAGGAGGAGATCGACCGCCTCGCGGCCGACGTCGCGGCTGAGGCCGGGCAGCTGCACGGCTTCGTCCACTCGCTGGCCTTCGCCAACTACAGCCAGGGCGCGGTGCCCTTCCAACGAACCGTGCGCGAGGACTTCCTCCAGGCGGTGGACATCAGCTGCTTCTCGCTGATCGCGACCAGCAACGCCCTCTCGCCGCACTTCGCCCCCGACGCCTCGATCGTGACCATCGGGATCTCGAGCACGACCATGGCGGCACAGAACTACGGCTACATGGCGCCGGTCAAGGCCGCCCTCGACTCGGCGGTGGTGTTCCTCGCGCGCAGCTTCGCGGGGAAGGCGCGGGTCAACGGAGTCCGCCCAGGGCTGCTCAAGACCCAGAGCTCCGCGGGGATCCCCAACTACGTCCCGGCGTATCTGTATGCCGAGCAGGCGACGCTGCGCAAGCAGGCGCTGAAGACCGAGGAGGTCGCCAACACGGTGGCGTTCTTGCTCTCGCCGGCGTCGAGCGGAATCAACGCTCAGGGCCTGGTGATCGACGCAGGAATGTACTGCAACTACTTCGACCCGACGATCGTGGAGAAGGTCACCCGGCTGGACTAGCCGAGGAGAGCGAGAGCCCTCCCCTGAAAGCGCGAGCCTTCAGCCCGTTGGGGGTGAGCCCGAGCAGCTTGCTGCGAGGGCGAGGGGGCCTCGGAGAGG
>Ga0070726_10001546_pt1 | contig 22932 bp, 20 predicted proteins | sample tdAd471_FD_67275 | JGI IMG/M metagenome (GOLD analysis project Ga0070726, IMG submission 67275) | Marine sediment microbial communities from the Atlantic coast under amendment with organic carbon and nitrate - tdAd47.1 | ecosystem: Environmental > Aquatic > Marine > Coastal > Sediment | place... | reverse complement strand
CGCGAAAGCCCGACGCAGCTTCCAGTTCTCGAAGCGCTAGGCAGCACACATTCGAAAGAATTTGCGGCGTCCCCATTCTCGGGGGACGCCGTTTTTCTTTGCGGATCGACCAGACCGAGGGTGGCCGAAGCGCGGGCCTGGACGCGTTAACCGTCCCAGAGTTCGGTCTGCGGATGGAACTGCGACCAAGCGAACCAGAATGCCTCGTGACTGCCCAGATCGGCACCATCTTCGCCGACAGCCTTGATGCCGCCGGCCTCGAGCTGCAGGCGGACATTCTCAAACGCGATCTCGTCGCCGCGCTTCAGCGCGACGATTGCCGTGCGCCGCTGAAACGCCACCGGTTTGCCGGATGCGGTGACGACGCCGATGATGTCTTCGTGCACCGGCAGGCGGGGGTCCACGTTGCCGACCGGGAAGATCGGGCCGTTGGCGTCCCGGCCGTTGCGGAAATCGGGGTCGCGGCCGAGCGCCAGTGCCTCGACCAGCACCGTCGTGTCGGGATACTTCGCCTTCCACGTGCCCCAGTCGGTGGTCACGACGCTCGCCTGGGTCAGTTTCAGGTTCTTCTCGGCCAGCGGGCCCGTCACCGCGTTGCCCAGGAATGTGTCGAACACCGAGAAAGTGACGACGTCATACATCACCTTGTTGGACCGGATCAGCAGGCCCGACGTGCGCAGGACCGGGCGTTCGACGCCGGCGGGCAGGCGGTCGGTGAAATAGGCCTGGGCGGAGCCGCACAGGGTGCAGTAGGGAATCCCCAGGTCTCGACCACCCAGCGTGTCGTTGACCATCTCGCGCACTTCCATGATGCGGCGCGGATAGGCCCGGGCCTCGCCGTTCACCGCGATGCCGAAGACGATATCCTCGTCCTTGAGCCAGGTGGCGTCTTCCGCGCTGCTCGTTTTGGGATTGTCGGCCGCGGGAATGCAGCTGCAGGACCGGAGGGCCTCTTCGAAGGCATGGTCGTCGATCAGGACGCCGCCCCATGACACGAGCCGCCAGTCGATATCACCGTCGATGAATATCCGTTCCCATCCCGGGACGAGCGACGTGAAAATGGCACGCTTGAACCGCAGATAGTCCGGCGGTGCGGGAATATCCCAGGCGATCAGCTGATCCGTGATCACACCCCAATGATTGTTATCCGGTGCCGGGATTCCCAGCAGCTGCGCGGCGGCATCGGCGAGTTCGGCGTTCAGCCACCGGCTGGGGGCAAAGCGCATCAGATCGGCGATCAGCCAGGCAACCCGCGGGTCGCCCGCGTCGACGATCTCGCCCAGGGCGATCTTCTGCGGCTCCTGCCAGCTCGACTGCGCCATGCTGTCGATAAAGGCGACCGTCATGGCCGCGCTTAGATCATCGGACAACGAACCGTCAGGCACGGGCGGCGGCGTGCCGAATTCCTCGATCACATAGTCGGGCAGGGGCGACTTGTCCTGGGCGTTTGCGGCACTGAGCGGAAACAGCGCCAGCGCGAACATCGACGCGGCAAGAATGATGTGGGATGGGTAATTGGAAGCCATGGCTGTACCTTTCATCGCCCTACTTGAAGCCTGAACGGGCGTCATGCCAGTCACAACTGGTTCAGAATTTGTGACGGAATAAAATGGCAAGAGGGTTTCGTGTCAGCGCGCCCGGGCCCCGTCGTCGGCGGCTTCTGTGGGCACGAGCGACTTCACCAGCATATCCATGCGCAGGACGCCGACCTTCTGCTTGCCGTCCGTCACCAGATAGGTCTTCCGGGTGTCCCCCTCGGCCATCGCGATGACGGTCTCGAGATTCTCTTCCTGGTCGATTTCGCCGGCGATGCTCATACCGTCCGTGGCGGTGGTCTTTTCCATCACCGTGCGTACGCGCAAGACCCGGGCCCGGTTGATGTCGCTCACGAAGTCGACAATGTAGGGGTCGCTCGGCTCCAGCAGGATGGTCTGGGGTTCGTCTTGCTGGATGACCCTGCCGTCCTTGAGGATCACGAGATGGTCGGCGAGCTTTAATGCCTCGTCGAGGTCGTGGGTGATGAACAGGATGGTCTTCTGCAATTCCTGCTGTAGTTCCAGGAGCAAATCCTGCATGTCGGTGCGTATCAGCGGGTCGAGGGCCGAGTAGGCCTCGTCCATGAGCATCACGTCGGCGTTGGATGTGAGCGCGCGCGCAATGCCGACGCGCTGCTGCATACCGCCGGACAGCTGGTGCGGGTAGCTGTCGCCATAGCCGTGCAGGCCGACGCGATCCAGCCACTTCTCTGCCTCGGGAATATATTCGCTTCGTGCAAAGCCCCGGACTTCGAGGGCGAGGGCGGCATTCTCAGCGACTGTCTTGTGGGGCAAGAGCGCGAATTTCTGAAACACCATCGACATTTGCTCGCGGCGGATTTTCCGCAATTCCTCGTCTGAGCATTCCAGAATATTGCGGCCCTCGAAGATGATTTCCCCGGCCGTCGGGTCGATCAGCCGATTCACATGCCGGATCAGCGTGGATTTCCCGGATCCCGACAGCCCCATAATCACCGTGATTTCACCGGCCTTCACATCGACGTTAATGTCCTCGAGGCCGAGCACATGGTTGTGATGTTCCAGAAGCTCGGGCTTGCTGAGGCCGCCCTCCTGGACGGCGTTCAGTGCCGCGTCGGGGTCTGGGCCGAAAACCTTGTAGAGGTTGTGGATCGCGATTTTCGTTTCGCGTTCGGTGCGCGGGGCCATCGTCAGTCCTGTGATGTGTTGATGCGCGCGAGCGCGAGTTTGGTCGTGCGATCGAGTATCACTGCGAGCAAGACGATGCCGAGGCCGGAGACCAGGCCGACGCCGAGTTCGAGATTGCGAATGCCGCGCAGGACCAGCACGCCGAGGCCCGGTGCGGACACGAGCGAAGCAATCACCACCATCGCCAAGCTCATCATGATGGTCTGGTTCACGCCGGCCATGATGTTCGGCAGGGCGAGTGGAATCTCGACCTTGAAGAGCTTTTGCCGGTCGGTCATGCCGTAGGCATTTGCTGCCTCGATGACATCCTTATCCACCAGACGGATGCCGAGATCTGTGAGCCGTATGACGGGCACAATCGCGTAGAGAATGATCGCGATGCCGTAGAGTTTTGGTTCGGTGACCGAGAACAGGAAGATCAGCGGGATCAAGTAAACGAACGGCGGGAGTGTTTGCAGCATGTCGAGGATCGGAATGACGATCCGCTGCAGTCGGTCGCTGCGCGACATCGCGATCCCGATGGGAACCCCGATCATCACGCACAGGAACGCGCAGACGAAGATGACCGCGAGGGTCTGTACGGAGAAAGTGTAGTAGTCGATGAAGGCCAGCAAAAGCAGGCTCGCCCCGACGAACGCGACCAGCTTTCCCGACCGGCTGACCAACATCACGAGGACGAGCAGGGCGGGGATCATGATCCACCAGGGCGTGGTCTCGAACAGCCACAGTGAGCCTTCGAGGAACCAGCTGAGCGGCTGGGTCAACGGGTCGAGCACGAAGCTCAGGCCGTCTTTGATCGAGAGGAAGCCGTCCTCGATGCTTTTGGTCAGGGCCCGGGACTGGGGAAATGCCGCACAGGATTCGTGCAGTTCGTCCATCGACGGAAACGGCAGTTTCCAGATCGATGGTGCGGGGATGTCGGTCCCGGCGTTTTGTGCCAGCAGGTCCGCCATGGAGACGGGGCCGCCACCGGATTGCTCGCCGCTCTCACACCAACTCTCTAGTCCGAAAGTTGAAAAAATCTGGTCGTATGTCCCCATCGTGGGTTTCCGTCTGGTGGGTCTGGTGGGCTTGTAAGTACGGCCGGAAATCTGAATTTCCGGCCGCACAGGCGTTGGTTGGTTTTCGTTGGCGCTACTTGAGTAGACCCGCCAGCTTCGACCTGGCGCCGTCGTTCAGCCAACTCCCCCAGGAATCCTTGTAGGTTGTCAGGAAATGCACCGCGGCTTCCTCGGACGAGGCGTTGTTGTCCTCTTTCCAGGCGAGGACCGAACCCATCTGCCGGTTGGTGAAGCTCAGCTTTGACAGCATCTCCACAACTTCGGGTTCGCGGTCGGCGAATGTGGTGGTGACGCCGGTCACGACCCGCGCGGCCGGGTAGGGCGATTTACCGACTTCATTGCATTCCGTGTTTCGGTTGCATTGGTGAATCTCGTCGTTGTATGGGCCGAGATCGACGGGCACCATCTCGTACTTGCCGAGCAGGGCCGTCGGTGCCCAGTAGTAGCCAAACCAGGGCTTCTCGTCGGCATAGGCGGACGCGATGGAGCCTGCGAGCGTCTCGCCGGAACCGTGGTCGAAGACCTCGATACCGTTGCCCGCCAGGTCAAAGGCCTGCTTGAGACTGTCATTCACGATCCGGCAGCCCCAGCCTTCCGGACAGTTGTGGAAGCGCCCGCCGACGAGTTCAGGGTTGGCCAGAACACCTTCGATCGTCTTCAGTTCCGGGTGCTTGTCGGCCAGATATTTCGGGATCAGCCAATGCTCTGCGCCGCCATCGGACAGGACGTTGGAGATGGTCCTTACTTTTCCTTCGGCTTCCAGCTTCTGATAGACCGGCGCGGAGTTGATCCACATCTCGGTTGCGATATCCGGCTCGCCGTTTTCCGCGAGGGATGTCGCCGCCGGGACCGTGTCGGACGGCACCACGGCCACCTTGCAGCCATAACCCTGTTCCATGATGAATTTCGCGACATTCGTCACGACCGAGGCAGATGCCCAGTTCATCTCGGTGATCGAGACGTCGCCGCAATCCGCGTGGGCATCGGACGCGCCGGTGCTGACAGCGAAGGCCATCGCCGCCGCGAAGGCCGACGCTTTCAATGATCCGGTAATCAATCCATTCATGGTTTGCGTTCTCCTGCTTATCGCTTTGCACAATTCGACTTAACCGAAAGCCGCAATATTGCAGCTTTCGCCCATACTCAGAAATTATCTCCGGTAAACAATAGCTTACGCGACACAGACAGTAGTCTCAAGGCGCTCTCGGGAAATTGTCGGGAAATCCAGTCTGGATGGCACACGGGATGGCGCAATAGCGCTCTTTCCGTTTGCGTCGAGAGGCGCTACATCCTTTCCGTTATGACCACGCAAGTCTTCATCGACGGTGAGGTCGGTACGACCGGCCTGCAGATCAACGAGCGGCTCTCGCCGCGCGGCGACATCTCGCTCATCCATCTGGGCGAGGACGCGCGCAAGGATGCGGGTGCCCGCCGGGACGCGCTCAACGCCGCCGACGTGGCGATCCTGTGCCTGCCCGACGACGCGGCGCGTGAGGCCGTGGCCTTGATTGACGGCGACACCGTGGTGATCGACGCCTCGACGGCCCATCGGGCGGTCGACGGCTGGGCCTATGGCTTTCCCGAGTATGACAAAGGCCATCGTGAGGTCATGCGGGCGTCGGCGCGGATCAGCAATCCGGGCTGTTACGCGATCACGTCGGTGGCCATGCTTCATCCGCTGATCGCCGGGGGCCTGATTCCGGCGGATTATCCGGTCTCGATCAACGCCGTGTCCGGCTATTCGGGTGGCGGCAAATCGTTGATCGCGGCGTTCGAGGATCCGGACTCAGACAACCATACGGATTCGGTCGTCTACAGTTATGCGCTGGGGCTACAGCACAAACATGTGCCGGAGATAAAGCGCTGGTCGGGCCTGAGCCACGCGCCGCTGTTCGTACCGAGCGTCGCCAAATATCGCCAGGGGATGCTGGTGCAGGTCCCGTTGGCGCTCTGGCATCTGCCGGGCACGCCGACGGCGGCTGATCTGCACACGGCGCTGGCGGACCATTACGCGGGTGAGCCCTTCGTTACGGCGGCCCCGCTGAATGAAGAGACGGCCACGCTTGATCCCGAAGAGCTGAACGGCACCAACGAGCTGCGCATCCACGTACTCCACAACGACCAGACCGGTCAGGCCGTGATTGCGGGCGTGATCGACAATCTGGGAAAAGGGGCGTCCGGACAGGCCGTCCAGACACTTAACCTGCTGATCGGCGCCGACGAAGGCGAAGGACTCTAAGGAAGACTTCATGACCAATCCCGTCAAACCCTATCTCGGCGTCACGCCGACCATCGCCGACGACGTGTTCATCGCCGACAATGCCGCCGTGATCGGCGATGTGCATATCGGCGCGGGCTCGAGCGTCTGGTACTCCTGCGTTATCCGCGGCGATGCGGGCAGTCACATCCGGATCGGCGAGCGGGTGAATGTGCAGGACGGGACGGTGATCCACCTGAACGGCCCGCGCGAGGATGGCTCGGACCATATGCCGACGATCATCGGCGACGAGATCACCATCGGCCATTCGGCGCTCATTCATGCCTGCACGCTCCAGTCGCGCTGCTTCATCGGCATGCGCTCGGTGGTGCTGGACGGCGCGGTGGTCGAGACCGGCGCGATGGTCGCCGCCGGGGCGGTCGTCTCACCGGGCAAGGTCGTGAAGGCGGGTGAGCTGTGGGCGGGCATTCCCGCCAAGCCACTGCGTGACCTGCGCCAGGCGGAGCTCGACTATTGGCCGGAGAGCGTCGCCACCTACTGCAAGCTGGCCCAGAACCATATCAAATCGGGCAACGGGGTGAAATAGCGGAAGCGCTTCGGCGCGGGCGGGTCGCAGACCCGCCCCTACGGTTTCGCGGTTGCCTTGTAGGGGCGGGTTTCAGACCCGCCCGGCCCGTCGGAAGTAACGTCATACCCGGGCTTGACCCGGGTATCTCACTACGGCGTAAGCGAGATGCGCGGATCAAGTCCGCGCATGACGGTTCTTATTTCGCTGTCTTCTTGTCTTCCGCGTCCAACCGCAGGGAGGCGTAGCTGCCCGGTGCGGCCTCGATCACCTTAAGCTTGTGATCACCCGGTTTGCGGGCGTCGACCTGGCCGCCGGCATTCTTCGCCAGCCATTTGCGCCATTCGGGCCACCATGAGCCCGGATGCTCTTTCGCGCCCTCGAACCAGTCGTCCGGGTCCGCGGGATTCTTGGCAGAGGTCCAGTAGCCGTATTTTTCGACGGTCGGCGGGTTCACCACGCCGGCGATATGCCCTGAGCCCGCGAGACAGAATTGCACCGGACCCTTGTAGATCTGGGTGGCGGCGTAGGTCGATTTCCACGGCGCGATATGATCTTCCTTGGTCGAGAGCATGAAGACTGGCAGTTTGATTTTCGAAAGATCGATCGGCACGCCGTCCAGCTCGATACCGCCCGGCTCGACCAGCTTGTTCTCCTGGTACATTTTGCGCAGATAGAAGCTGTGCATCTCGGCCGGCATCCGCGTCGAATCCGAATTCCAGTAGAGGAGATCGAACGGGAAGGGCTCCTTGCCGAGCAGGTAGTTGTTCACGACGAAGGACCAGATCAGGTCATTCGCGCGCAGCATGTTGAAGGTGGTCGCCATGGACGAGCCTTCGAGCACGCCGCCTTCGTCTTCCATTCTGTCTTCGAGGGCGTCGAGCTGTTCCTCATCGATGAAGACGCCCAGCTCACCCGGCTCGGTGAAGTCCGTCAGGGCGGTAAAGAAGGTCGCCGTCGTGAATCGCTTGTCTTTCTTCTCGGCCATATAGGCGAGCGTGCTGGCGAGCAGGGTGCCGCCCAGGCAATAGCCGATGACGTTGGCTTCCTTCTCGCCGGTCGCCGACTCGATGGCGTCGAGCGCGGCCAGCGGGCCTTCGAGCATGTAGTCCTCGAAGGATTTCCGCGCCAGCTTGCTGTCCGGATTGACCCAGGAGACGACGAACACCGTCAGCCCCTGATGCACGCACCAGCTGATGAACGAGTTCTTCGGCTGCAGGTCGAGGATGTAATATTTGTTGATCCAGGGCGGGATGATCAGCAGCGGCCGGGTGTCCACCTTCTTGGTGGTCGGCTCGAACTGGATCAGCTGCATCAGGTCGTTCTGATAGACGACCTTGCCCGGTGTGACGGCGATGTTCTCACCCAGGGTGAAGGCGGTCTCGTCGGTCTGGCGAATCCGAAGCTGCCCGTCGCCGCGCTCCATGTCGTCGAGCAGATTTTCGAGACCCTTGACCAGATTCTCGCCGCCGGACTCGACCGTCGCGCGGATGACTTCCGGGTTGGTCATCAGGAAATTGGTCGGGGCCAGCGCGTCCACGAACTGTCGGGTATAGAAATCGACCTTCTTGGCGGTCTGGTCGTCGAGGCCTTCGACCTCGCGCACGGTGTTGGTCAGCCAGCGTGACGACAGCAGATAGGATTGCTTGATGTAGTCGAAAACAACGCTCTCGTCCCACTCGGAATCACGGAACCGGCGGTCTTCCCGGTCCGGCGCGTGCATGGGGTCGACGTCAGCGCCCATCATCTTCTGGGTCGTGGTCTGCCACAGGCTCATATAGTCCTGCCAAAGCTGGAACTGGGCCTGCATCAGCTGCGCGGGATTGGCCATCATGCGCTGGGTCAGCTCAATGAAGGCGGACCCCACATTCAGCGGGTCACCCATGCCCAGACTGCCGGATTGGTTCGACAGGAAGCCCTGCACAAGCGCCTGACTGCGCTCCGCGATCTTCGCCATCGAGGCGGCGAGGGCTTCGGGATCCGACGCTTCTTTGCCGGCATTGTTTGCATTTTGTTGATCAGCCATCCGCCAATCCTCTATAACTTCAACGCTTTTTGCGATTCACGTTTGTTTCGAGGCGCTTGATCGAACGCAGACGAACACGGTAAATCAATATCGAATGCCAGTGTTCCGTGAAAGTATGTTGCACTGCACAAAAGATCAAGCGAGTAGATGCGGCGCACGCGATTCGTGCAATGTGGTGATGAGTGCCACGAGGGGTGTATGCAGATGAAGTCCGGACCTTACAGATACGCACGCCAGGCGTTGCCGATCGTCTTTGTATTTGCGTTGGCGAGCTGTTCCTTCTTCGATGACGTGGTCGGTATTTTCGACGATGACGAGCCCGCGACGCAGACCGCTTCCGATCGGGAAGTGCGCGACCGCAGCGAAGACGCACGCGAAGCGGCGGAAGATTCAGAAACCCCGTCGTTAACCACCGTTCCCAACCGCCCTGAAACACCGGCACCAAGCAATCGTGAGCGGGTCGTCGAGGGCCTGATCTCCGATCGCGAGAATGCGCGTTACACCGATGAGGCGATCCGCCTGCAGGGATCGACACGGGCTCCGGAAGCAACCCAAAGTGCGTCCCGTCCGGCGACGCCGGCGCCATCCGCGGTCACGGCACCTGCACCGGCGACACCCGCGATCATCCCGCCACCGCAGCCTCCGGCCATTACGTCGCCGCGGCCCTCAGTCCCGGCGGCCCCGACCGTCGCCGCGCGGCCTTCCGTTCCGCCGGCCCCTGTGGCCCAGCCGGTGATTCAGCCGCGGCCGGTCGCACCGACCACGCAGCTGGCCTCCGCCCAGCGGCCATCGGTCGTGGTTGATACAAGCGCAATTGGTGGCGGCGGATACGTGCCGGCGTCGGCACGTGTGGGCCGCGAGACCCAGGTTGCGACGATCCAGTTCAATCACAGTTCTTCCAGGCTCAGTGCGCGTGACCGGCAGATTATCGCTACGGTCGCCTCGGCGCAGCGCAGTGACGATTCGAATGTCTTGATCGTCGGCCATGCGAGCAGCCGGACCCGGCAGTTGCCGAAGGCGCGCCATGAGGTGGCGAATTTCCAGGTCTCCTTTAAGCGCGCAAACGCCGTCGCGCAGGCGCTGATCCAGTCCGGTGTGCCGTCGAACCGTGTCACGGTCGAGGCGGTGGCCGATGACCAGCCTGTCTATTCGGAATCGATGCCGAATGGTGAAGCCGGCAATCGCCGTACCGAGATTTTCTTCCTCCGTTAGGTCGGTTGAAAAGGGCCTCGCACGCCCGCCCCGAGGAATGTAAAAGAGCGCACGGCGTTGCCTTTGGCGGCGTCGATATTTGTTATTCTGAAACCCGAACCCGGTTTGGACCCATGCAAACGGAATTCCACCGTATCAAGCGGTTGCCGCCCTACGTATTTGCCGAAGTGAATGCAATGAAGGCGGCTGCCCGTGCGGCTGGGGCCGATATTATCGATTTCGGTATGGGCAATCCCGATCTGCCGACGCCGCCGCATATCGTCGAGAAACTCGTCGAGGCGGTGCAGGATCCGCGCACCCATCGCTATTCCAACTCGCGTGGTATTCCGGGCCTGCGCAAGGCGCTGGCGGGATATTATGATCGGCGGTTCGGGGTTGAGATTGATCCCGAGCGTGAGGCGATCGTCACCATCGGTTCCAAGGAAGGCCTCGCCAACCTGGCGCAGGCGATCACGGGTCCGGGCGACGTCATGCTGGTGCCGAACCCGTCCTATCCGATCCACCAGTTCGGTTTCATTATTGCCGACGGCACCGTGCGCTATTTGCCGGTGACCCCGGATGACGAGTTTCTGGTCGCGCTGGAACGCGCGGTGCTGCATTCCCAGCCCAAACCCGTCGCGCTGGTCTTGTGTTATCCCGCCAATCCGACCTCGGTGACGGCGGATTTGGATTTCTACGCGCGGGTCGTCGATTTCTGCCGGACCCACGAGATCATTGTGCTGTCCGATCTGGCCTATGCCGAAATCTATTTCGATGACAATCCGCCGCCGTCGATCCTGCAGGTCCCCGGCGCCAAGGACGTAGCGGTCGAGTTCACGTCGCTCAGTAAGACCTACTCGATGCCGGGTTGGCGCATCGGCTTCGCAGCGGGCAACGCCGAGTTGATCGCCGCGCTCGCCCGGGTCAAAAGCTATCTCGACTATGGCGCGTTTACGCCAATCCAGGTGGCGGCCACAGCCGCGCTGAACGGTCCGCAGGATTGTGTCGAGGAAACCCGCGCGATCTACCGCGAGCGCCGCGACGTTCTGGTCGAAGGGCTCACGCGCGCCGGATGGGATGTGCCGACACCGACGGCGAGCATGTACATCTGGGCGCCGATCCCCGAGCCCTTCACCGCGCTCGGCAGCGTGGCGTTTTCGAAACTCCTGCTGAAACACGCCCATGTTGCGGTCTCGCCCGGGCTCGGTTTCGGTGAGTATGGCGATGGCCATGTGCGGATCGCGCTGGTCGAGAACACCCAACGGATACGTCAGGCAATCCGCAGTATTCGCCAACTCTTTGCCGATCCGGACAAGGCATTGGCCGATGCGGGCGATGCCGCGCAAATGTCCGTCGCCGCGAAATAGCCCTCCGTAATCTCCAAGCCAGGTCGAGATATGTCGAATTCATTACGTGTTGCGATTGCGGGACTGGGAACGGTCGGGGCGGGGACGGTTCAAGTCCTCACCGAACATCGTGAGCTGATTGCCCGGCGCGGCGGACGGAATATCGATATCGTCGCGGTTTCCGCCAAGAATCGCGGCAAGGACCGTGGCGTCAGCCTCGACGCCTACGAATGGTATGACGACCCGGTCGCGATGGCGCGCGAGGCCGATGTTGATCTGGTACTCGAGCTGATTGGTGGCGAGGACGGACCCGCCAAGGCGGTCTGCGAGGCGGCGATTGCCGCCGGACGTCATGTCGTGACCGCGAACAAGGCCTTGCTGGCAATGCATGGCAACGCGCTGGCGACGGCCGCCGAGGCGGCCGGTGTGTCGCTCAATTATGAGGCGGCAATCGCCGGGGGCATTCCCATCGTCAAGGCGTTGCGCGAGGGGCTCGCGGGCAACCGGGTCACGCGGGTCTATGGCATTCTCAACGGTACCTGTAACTACATCCTCACCGAGATGCGCGAAGAGCGCCTGTCTTATGAGACGGTTCTCGCGGATGCACAGAAGCTCGGCTATGCCGAGGCCGAGCCGAGCGTCGATGTCGACGGTATCGATGCCGCACACAAGCTGGCGCTGCTGGCAAGCCTGGCCTTCGGCACCAAGGTGAATTTCGAAGGTGTGTTTACCGAGGGCATTCGCAAGGTGGCGCTTGAGGATATCGATTACGCCGAGGAGTTCGGCTACCGCATCAAGCTGCTTGGCAGTGCGCGCATGACCGAGCACGGGCTCGAACAGCGGGTTTATCCCTGCATGGTCAGCAAGGATGCGCCGATCGCCCATGTCGAGGGTGCCTACAACGCCGTTGTGGCGCATGGCGATTTCGTCGACGACACGCTTTATCAGGGCCGCGGCGCGGGTGCCGGGCCGACGGCATCCGCCGTCGTGGCGGACATCGTGGATGTGGCGCGTGGGTTCGAAGTCGCGACATTCGGTGTGCCGGTCGGGCAACTGACGGACGCGGCGGCCGCGCCGATTGAGCGCCATCGCGGTGCCTATTACATCCGTCTGATGGTCTCTGATCAGCCCGGCGTGATCGCGGCGGTCACGGCGGTCTTCCGTGACGAGGGAGTCTCGATCGAATCGATGCTGCAGCGCGCGCGCTCGCAAACCGAAGCGGTCCCGGTTGTCCTGAACACACATGAATGCGAGGAAGCCGCCATGCGGCGCACCCTCGAACGCATCGAGGCATTGGATTCCGTTGTCGAAGAGCCGACAATGATCAGAATCGAATCATTGATCTAAACAGAGCCGGTTTACCGGCCAATTGAGCGAACACGGGAAAAGGGGGGTTTCATGGCCAGCCAAGCAGAGGCGGTGATGGACCGCAACATGGCAATCGAGGCGGTTCGGGTGACCGAGGCCGCCGCCATTGCAGCAGAGAAATGGGTCGGGCGTGGCGACGAGCGTGAGGCGGATGCCGCGGCGGTCGACGCGATGCGCACGGCCCTCAACAGGCTCAATATCGATGGCACCGTGGTGATCGGCGAGGGCGAACGTGACGAGGCGCCGATGCTGTATATCGGCGAAAAAGTCGGCGCGGGCGGCCCGAAGATTGACATCGCGCTCGATCCGCTCGAGGGCACGACGATCACGGCGAAGGCCAACGAGAACGCGTTGGCGGTCCTGGCGCTGGCGCCGGACGGGGATTTTCTGAACGCTCCCGACGTGTATATGGAGAAGATCGCGATCGGTGGCGGTTACGAGGACGGCATTATCGACATCACCGCGCCGCCGGCGGAGAACCTCAAACGGCTGGCGAAGGCGCGCGACTGTGATATCGGCGACCTGACGGTCTGCATCCTGGACCGCCCCCGCCATGAGGGCCTGATCGGGGCCGTCCGCGATGCGGGCGCGCGCATTTTCCTGATCTCCGACGGCGATATCTTCGGTGTCATGGCCACGTCCGATCCCGACAGCGGGATCGACATGTATCTCGGCAGCGGCGGCGCCCCGGAGGGCGTTCTTGCGGCGGCGGCACTGCAGAGCATCGGCGGTCAGATTCAGGGCCAGCTCCTGTTCCGCAATGACGACGAGATCGGCCGCGCCCGCAAGCTCGGCATCGAGGACCTCGACCGCATCTACAACCGCGACGATCTGGCATCGGGCGATGTGATCTTCGCGGCCACGGGCGTGACCGACGGCGCCATGGTGAAGGGCGTGCGGAAGTTCCCCGGCGGTTGCGAGACTCATTCGATCGTCATGCGCTCGATCACGGGTACCGTGCGTGAGGTGATCACCAAGCATAATTTCACCCGCAAACCCGGCTGGAACGACTGATCCGAATATGAACGCGTCGGGAGCACCGGTTTCGAGTGCGGTGTCCGAGGCGGACGTCATCGTCGCGAAATCGGTTACCGGCCGCCGTTGGGTGATGCGATCCGCCGACGACCGCGCGGGCCTGGCGCTGTCACAGCGCCTCGGCCTGCCGGAGGTGGTGGGCCGTGTGATGGCCGCGCGGGGTATCGACCTCGACGCGGCGGAAGCCTTCCTCGACCCTACATTGCGCGATGCGCTGCCCGACCCGTCGAGCCTCGTCGGCATGGAGGCCGCCGCGGCGCGTTTGGTCAAGGCGATCGCGGATGGGGAATCGATCGGCATCTTCGGGGACTATGACGTGGATGGCGCGACATCGTCGGCACTGCTCGCGCGGTTCCTGTCGGCGGTTGGCGTCCCGGCCCGGGTCTATATCCCCGACCGCATGAAAGAGGGCTACGGCCCCACGACCCCGGCGATGTTGCGCCTGCGGGCCGAGGGGATAAGCCTGGTCGTCACCGTCGATTGTGGCACCACCGCGTTCGAGCCGCTGGAGGCGGCGGGTGACGCCGGGCTCGACATCATCGTGGTCGACCATCACGTGGCCGAACCCGCGCTCCCGCGCGCGGTCTCGGTGGTCAACCCGAACCGGCTCGACGACACCAGCGGGCAGGGCGCGCTCGCTGCCGTGGGTGTGTCGTTTCTGTTCGCGATCGCAACGAACCGGATGCTGCGTGACACGGGCTGGTACGGCGAAAACAATCGCAAAGAACCGGATTTGCTAGGGTTGTTGGACCTCGTGGCGCTGGGCACTGTGTGTGACGTTGTCCCGCTGATCGGCCTCAACCGGGCCTACGTCACCCAGGGCCTGAAGGTCATGGCAAAACGCCAGAACCCCGGCCTGGTGGCGCTGGCCGACGTGGCGCGGGTGGATTCGCGCCTGACCGAGTATCACGCCGGGTTCCTGCTGGGCCCGCGGGTCAACGCCGGCGGCCGCGTGGGCGAGGCGCCCATGGGCGCGCGGCTTTTGATGACGCAAGACCCGACCGAGGCGGCAGAGCTCGCCGGGCGGCTCGACGCATGGAACACCGAGCGGCGCGAGATCGAGGCCCAGGTACTCGATGTGGCCATGGCCCAGGCGGACAGCCTCGGCTCCGACGCGGCCCTGATCGTCGCGTCGGGGGATGGTTGGCATGCCGGCGTGATCGGCATCGTCGCCGGGCGCCTCAAGGAACGTTTCAACCGGCCGGCCTTCGTCATCGGTTTCGAGGGCGACACCGGCAAGGGGTCGGGCCGTTCGGTCGAGGGGGTGGATCTCGGCAGTGCGGTGATTGCCGCGCGCCAGGCCGGTCTCTTGGAGAACGGCGGCGGCCACAAGATGGCGGCGGGGCTGACGGTCGCGCGGGACAAGCTCCCGGAGCTGCAGCGCTTCCTCGATGAGCGCGTCGCCAACGACCTCTCGCGCAACGCCGTGATCCCGACCCTGCGCATCGACGGGTCGGTCGCGGTTAAGGGCGTGCAGCCGGCGTTTGTTGAGTCCCTGCAAAGGCTTGCACCGTTCGGCGCGGGCAATTCCGAGCCACGCTTCATGCTGCCGTCGGTGCGGGTCGCTAAAGCAGACGTGGTCGGCGCCGGGCACGTGCGCTGCTTCCTTTCCGGGCCCGATGGCGGACGGCTCAAGGCGATCGCGTTTCGCGCGGCGGGCGAGCCTTTGGGTGACGCGTTGCTGCAGACCGACGGGTTGGCGCTTCAGCTGGCGGGCAAGCTGCGGCCGGATGAGTGGCAGGGCCGCAATGACGTGCAGATGATCATCGACGACGCGGCGGCGGTCTGATCCGCGTCTGACCCACCTCAGGCCTCGTAGGCAGCCTCGAAGAATCGTGCTTCGAGATGCAATGCGTCCACAAACGCCGCTTTGGCCCTTTGCCGTGATGCGGCGTCGGCCTGCGCGGCCTCCCGGTCGAACTCAGCGCGCATCCACTCGACGAAGTCACGAAAGTCCGGCAGCGCGTGTAGCATGATCCATTCCGCCAGATAGAACCGCGCGGGCATTGCCGCACCGCGCGTGACCGCGTCGGACGCCTTGGACGCCCACGTCAGATAGACCCATTCCACGGGCACCAGCACAGCGAGGATGTCGAGATATGTCCCGGCCGCGCGCTGGCGGTCCATCAATGCCGCAAAATCGTCCAGAACCGGATGCTTGAGCGGGTTGTCGAAGGTCGGCGCGGGCTGCCCGAAGGCATCGAAGCTGCGCAGGAAATAGTCATTTTCCTCGTCGGTCAGTACGCCGAGGAACTGCGCGAAGCGGGTTTTCTCCGGCATCCCCGGTGCGGCGGCGACCGCATGACCGACCGCACCCGTCAGATCGTTGATGAATCCGTAGTCCAGCGTGAGGTAGCGGGCATAGACCGCGTCATCGATCGTGTCGGCGACCAGTTCGCGCACGAAGCGATGTTCGACGGCGGCGTACCAGTCCGTTTGGTGGGTTGCGCGGAGCTGCTCGCTGAGGCGACCGCCGACGGGGTCTGGTGTCTGAGCCATGATGTTTTCGCGTGCTGGACCGTGGATGATTTCCGATACCACCCGCGAAGCATGAGCGCATCTGTCGAATTGTGCCGTGCGGGGTTGATTTCAACGCGTCCAGTCGTTATCTCGACTGCGCCGGACATTGGCCCCGGAGTCCCCATCGTCTAGAGGCCTAGGACACCACCCTTTCAAGGTGGAGACACGGGTTCGAACCCCGTTGGGGATACCAACTTTATCTTTCCTCTTCTGGTGTCTCACGACCGCGTCGTGGAACGACACCATGGGGCTGCGTTCCGCCTCCCACAGAGACAATTCTGAGCGGCGATCAGGCGGCGGCGGTTATGCCGCCGGCGACGGCGCAGCCGTTTGGGCCGGCGAGACGGCCCGGCGATAAAGATGCCAGGTCGCGTGGCCCAGGACCGGCAACGTTATCAAGAGCCCAACAAAGCCGGACAATAGCGAAATTGCCGTCAGCACGGCGATGGTGAGACACCAGACCGCCATCACCCGTGGGTTCCGTTTTACGAAGCGCACACTGGTAATCATCGCCGTCACGAAGTCGATGTCGCGGTCAAACAACATCGGCATCGAAATGACCGAATAGGAGAATACGCCGAAGGCGATCAGGCCCCCCACGGTATGTCCGGTGACCAAAAAGGCCCACCCGGCTGGCGTGGTCAGGATGATGTCGAAAAGTTCGGCAAAGGTGAAAAACTGCGCGCCCATGAAACCAAAGGACAACAGCGCGGCGATGTCCATCCAGATAAACAGGGAAAACCCGGTGACGAGTGCCATCCAGCCGAGATCGCGGCCGAACATGGATTTGACGGTGCCGAAAACAATGCGCCAGGAAAGCGGCTCGGACTTTTCCATCTGGCTGCTGACGACGTAAAACCCGCTGGCGATAAAGGGTGCGATGAGGGCAAATCCCGCCGCCAATGGATAAACCAGAAAGGGCAGGTCGAATTCGATCAGCATCAGGACCAGCACCCAGCCGCCGACGGCATAAATACCGCTAAAAAACAGGCCGTAGGCCGGGGCTGCCCTGAAGTCCCGTAGCCCCATGCCGAGGACCTCCAACAGGTCGTCGATGGTCACCGATTGAACTTCGATTTGATTTTTCTGTCGCCCATTCATGGCAGAATCCCCCCCATTTTATGCAGAAGGCTATTCTGTCCTGTGGGGGAATTCGTTGATGTAGCGCAAATCGGCGGCGTCCCATCCGGGTTGAGCAAATCGGCGTTCCTGGCTCATGATTGTCGCGAAGAACATGTCATTCCGAACAGAGGAGAGGAATTATGCCTGTCTACAAAGGCGACGAAATGGAACCGACACCGGATAGCGCCCGCCCGCATATCATGATGAAGCAGTTTGGAGGCGAGCTGATCAAGGCCGGTGTTGTGACCTATGCGGTGGGGGATGCGCCGCCGCCCCATGTTCATCCCACCGACGAACAGTGGATCTACCTGCTCGAGGGGCGGCTCGCGACGATTCTCGGCGACGAAATGGAAATCATCGGCCCGGGTGACCTGGTGTACATCCCGCGCGGCATCCCGCACGGCATACGCCTGCTCGGGCCGGAGTGTCGCTTCTTCACCTGCAAGAGCCCGGCTGGTTCCGGCGCGCTCAGCGAGGACTACACGGAAATTCCGAACCTGGATGAAATGATACGCCGGTTGGACGAGGCGGCGGCCGCTGCCTGAACGGCAACGGCGGCGCGCCTAGCGTTACAGGACGGCGGCGCGCCTAGCGATACAGGATCACCGGTATCTTGCAGCTGCGGACCATCTCGGTCGTTGTCGAGCCGATGATCAGGCTGCGAATCCGCGAATGGCCGTAGGCGCCCATCACCAGCAGGTCGATGCCCTCGCGTGCGACGGCCTCGGCGATCACCGCCTCGGGCTGCCCGGGGACGATGTCGGCCTCGACCGCGTAGCTGCCGGCCTCGAGTATGGCGCGGGCGTCGTCCAGCGCCTTGCGGTTCTCCGGCGTCTCGGCGCCCACCATCAGCAGGCGGCAGGCGAGACCCGCAAACAGAGGACTGCGGGCGACATGGTCGACCGCTTTCATGCCGCTGGTGCCGCCGTCAAACGCGATCATGAAGCGCTCGATGGGTTTGAAGGCCCGCGCGGCGACCATGACCGGCTTGCTGCTGGAGCGCACAACCCGCTCGAGATTCGAGCCAAGATGCAGTTTCGCGAAATCGGCCGCTTCCCCGCGTTTGCCGATGACGATCAGGCTGGCGTCGGCCTCTGCCTCGTGCACGGTGTCGATGATGTCGCCGGAGCGCAGCCGCACGGAGACATCCTTGACGCCATCTTCCTCCAGACGCGCCTGGGCGTCGTCGAGAATGGCGCGGCCGAGCTTCTGAGAGAGCTTGGCGCGCTGGGCATCGAGATCGGTGAGCTCTTCGAGCAACGCGGTGCGTGCGCCCAGCGTGATATTTCCGCTCAGGTTGGCGCGCTCGGGGCCACCCTCACGGCGGCCGAGCACATGGTGGAGTTCCACCGCCGCACCCGTGCGGCCCGCGACCCAGGCCGCGTGATCGCACACGCTCTGCGAATAGACCGATCCGTCAACGAAGGCGATGAGCTTTTCCATGTCTGCCATCCTAATGTCCCATCAACTGCTGTAGCGCGCCGGGCCGGTCGTGAATGGCCAGCTTGTCGACGATGGTCTCGCTGGCCTTATTCAGGCCGATAATCTCGACTTCGGCGCCCTCGCGACGGAACTTGAGCACGATCATGTCCAGCGCCGCCACGCTGGAGATATCCCAGATATGCGCCCCGCTGACGTCGATGACCACCTGTTCGAGCGCCTCGCGGAAATCGAATGCCTCATTGAACGCACCGGCGGACGCGAAGAAGACCTGGCCCTCGACCACATAGGTGCGGGCCTTGCCGTCGGGTGAGACGGTCGAGGTCACGCGGAAGATCTGCGCGATCTTCCAGGTGAAGAAGATGCCCGACAGCAGCACGCCCACCAGCACGCCGATGGCAAGATTGTGGGTGAAGACGACGCTGGCGACAGTGGCGAGCATGACCACGGAGGAGCTGCGCGGATGGGTCCGCAGGGCTTTGATGGATGACCAGCTGAACGTGCCGATCGACACCATGATCATGATGGCGACCAGCGCGGCCATGGGGATCTGCTTGACCCAGTCGCCGAGCACGACGATCAGGAACAGCAAAACAGCCCCTGCCGTGAACGTCGACAGGCGGCCACGCCCGCCGGATTTCACGTTGATCATGGACTGGCCGATCATCGCGCAGCCGGCCATGCCGCCGATGAAGCCGGTCGCGGTGTTCGCGAGGCCCTGGCCGATGCATTCCTGGTTCTTGTCGCTGGGCTGGTCGGTCAGATCGTCGACGATCGACGCGGTCATCAGGGATTCGAGCAGCCCCACGGCGGCCACGGCCGCAGCAACCGGGAAGATGATCCGCAGGGTCTCAAAGTTCAGGGGAATGTCCGGCAGCAGGAAAATCGGCAGGGTCGAGGGCAGTTCGCCCATATCGCCCACCGTGCGCAGGTCGAAGCCGAATGTCATAGTGACGGCGGTCAGCGCGAAGATGCAGATCAGCGGCGAGGGGACGGCCTTCGTGACATAGGGGAACAGGTAAATGATCGCCAGCCCGGCGGCGACCATGAGATATGTCAGCCAGGGCACGCCGAGCAGTTCCGGCAGTTGGGCCATGAAGATCAGGATCGCCAGCGCGTTGACGAAGCCGGTCATCACCGAGCGCGAGACGAACCGCATGACGTAGCCGAGCTTGAGCATGCCGGCGGCGATCTGGATCAGTCCGGCCAGCACCGTGGTCGCCAGCAGATATTGAAGGCCGTACTCCTTGACCAGTGTCACCATCAGCACGGCGGTGGCCGCCGTCGCGGCCGAAATCATGCCCGGGCGCCCGCCGGTGAAGGCACAGATCACGGCGATGGAGAAGGACGCATAGAGCCCGACCTTGGGGTCGACCCCGGCGATGATCGAGAAGGCGATGGCCTCTGGGATCAGCGCCAGAGCGACGACCAGTCCGGCCAGAATATCGGGACGTATGTTGCCGAACCATTGGTCGCGATACGCGTTGAGAGAGAACATATAAATCCGGTTCCGATGCCGCGAACCGCCGGCCCAGGGGGCCGGTGCGCGCATCGTTTGAGGTTGGGAGGTGCGAATACCCGTGGAGGCAGGCTGTCAGCCGGGGTCAGTCTCGGTGCAAGCCGCGTTGAACGTACATAGGCGTGATTATATTGCAATGCAACATTATCACGCGAGGGCTTCCGGTTGGAATCAGATCCCCTTTGTCGCGGTGCCGCGATGCTGTTTGGCGGGTGCGTTTCGCGGCATAGTGGGCGCGACAAACCAAGGAGCCCCCATGTCCGCCACCGACCTCAACCATCTCCCGGCGCGTGAGATCGCCCGACGGATCGCTGCGGGTGAAACGACGGCGGTGGCCGTCATCGAGGCGTGCCTGACGCGCATCGAGGCGCGCGAAGGTGACGTTCATGCCTGGGCTTTCGTCGATCCGGATTTGGCGCTGGAACAGGCGCGCGCGTGTGACAAAGAAGCTCCCCGGGGCCCGCTTCACGGTGTGCCGCTCGGCGTGAAGGACATCATCGACACGCGGGACATGCCGACTCAAATGGGCTCGCCGGTCTATGCCGGCCACGCCCCGGCCGCCGACGCCGCCTGCGTCGCTCTGGTGCGCGCGGCAGGCGCGATCATCCTGGGCAAGACCGTGACCACAGAGTTTGCCGGCAGTCATCCCGGGCCGACGACCAATCCGCATGATTCGAACCATACCCCCGGCGGGTCGTCGAGCGGTTCGGCGGCCGCTGTGGCAGATTTCATGGTGCCCGCGGCCTTCGGCACGCAGACCGGCAGTTCGATCCTGCGCCCGTCGGCCTATTGTGGCGTGATCGGCTACAAGCCGACCTTCGGCACCTACAACATCGCCGGGATCAAGGCCGCGGCCCAGAGCCTCGACACCCTGGGGCTTCATGTGCGTAACCTCGACGATATCCAGCTCCTCACCTCGGTGCTGGTTAACCGGCCACTGGCACCGCTGAAGGTACCGGAGAGCAGCCCGCGCATCGGCCTGTGTCGCACGCCGCTATGGGATTTCGCGCAGACCGAAACGAAAGCGGCCATCGAGGATGCCGCAATGCGTCTCGCCCAGGCTGGGGCGGTCGTGCGCGATGTCGCCTTGCCGGAAGCCTTCGCGCGCCTCGAGGATGTTCGCATTCGCATCAACTGCTACGAGCGCAGCCGCCACATGCGCAACGAGTGGTGCCAGCATCGGGAATTGCTCAGCGACAGATTCCGGACGGTCATGAAGACGGGCCTCGACATGCCCTATGACGAATATGTTGCGGCCATGCGACTGACGGAGGAATGCCGGCAACAGAGCGAGGCGCTTTTCGACGCGCACGATGTCCTGCTGGCGCCCTGCGTCGACGGCGCGGCGCCGCGCGGCCTCGATGAAGGCGGGAACCCGCGTTTCGCGGGACTGTGGACGGCCATTCGACTGCCCGCGATTTCCCTGCCGACCCATGAAGGCGCGAACGGGCTTCCGGTGGGGGTTCAACTGGTTGGCCGTTATCGCGACGACGACCGGCTTTTGAGCGTCGCCAAATGGGTGACGGGGAGGCTTGGCCCGCCCGCGCGTTGCTAGGCGTCTGCGTTACCGGCCCCGAGCCAGCGATAGACGGCGCCCGCAATCAGGGCACCGATCAGCGGCGCCACCCAGAACATCCAGAGCTGGGCGGTGGCCCAGTCCCCGACGAACAGGGCCTGCCCTGTCGAGCGCGCCGGATTGACCGAGGTGTTCGTGATCGGGATCGAGATCAGGTGAATGAGCGTCAGGGACAGGCCGATGGCCAACGGGGCGAAACCGGCCGGCGCCAGCTTGTCCGTGGCGCCCAGGATGACGATCAGGAAGAAGAAGGTCAGCACAATCTCGGCGAGCAGGGCTGCGATCATGGAATAGCCGCCCGGTGAATGATCGCCATAGCCGTTCGCGGCGAAGCCGTCAGAAACCGAGAACCCGGTAGCACCCGATGCGATCACGAACAGCACCGCTGCGGCGGCGATCGCACCCAGCACCTGCACCACCCAATAGGGGAGAATGTCCTTCGTGTCGAAGCGGCCTCCGGCCCACAGGCCCAGGGTCACGGCCGGGTTGAAATGTCCACCTGAGATATGGCCGACGGCATACGCCATGGTGAGTACGGTCAGGCCGAAGGCGAGTGACACGCCAACGAAGCCGATCCCGAGTTCCGGGAAAGCGGCGGCGAAGACAGCCGACCCGGCACCTCCGAAGACAAGCCAGAAGGTTCCGAGAAACTCTGCACCCAGGCGTTTGGACATTGGCATCTGACGATCTCCCTTCAATCTCGTGACACTCGGTCTGCTTTGGTCTTCACGGTAGCTTATCCATGCTTGAGTCGACTCCTGCCTGTGACCACAACGGTACCTACGGACAATGATCCGGATGACATTCAGGGAGGAATTCACCCCATGCGCACGCCCAGACTCAACCGCGACGGCCAGCAATGGATTTTCGACTATCTCGTTCAGGAGACCGGCAAGGTCTTCCATTGGGATGAAGATGGGCGCCCGCTGCCCAAGAGCGTGAAGAGCCACGGCCAGATCTCCAAGCATCTCGGGCGGATCGGCCAGCGGCTTGAACGGGTTGCGGCGGAAGAGGAGGCCGTGGGGCACAGCGCGACGGCCTTCGAGCTTTACTACCGCGCGTCCTCGACCTTCGCGCTGGCCCAGCATCCGGTACTCGAGACCAATGACGAGAAGCGCTACCTGCACGGCCGCTGCATCGCCAACTACGAGAAGGTGATCGAGCACGCGCCGTATCCGATTGAACGCCTCGAAGTCCCGTTCGAGGGGGATGAACTGCAATGCAACTTCCACATGCTGCCGGG
>Ga0070726_10001544_pt1 | contig 22949 bp, 14 predicted proteins | sample tdAd471_FD_67275 | JGI IMG/M metagenome (GOLD analysis project Ga0070726, IMG submission 67275) | Marine sediment microbial communities from the Atlantic coast under amendment with organic carbon and nitrate - tdAd47.1 | ecosystem: Environmental > Aquatic > Marine > Coastal > Sediment | place... | reverse complement strand
CCTGAATGGCACCCATGTCGGCGCCTTTGGCAGCAGCATCCTTCTGGATAAACTGCTTGAAAATGCCATCGCCGATGTCCCCCAGGGTGCAACCAACATGATCATTACGGCTGACGGCAAACTGATTGCCCATCCCAGCTTGACGAAACAGGGGGAAGCAAACGACCGCATGCTGGATATCCCCGCATCCGCCAACACCAACCTGAAGGCAATCTATAGCGCCATCCAGGAACACCCGGATGATGATGTTTTCGTCACTACCGTTGAGGCGACGGGTCACTATGTCGCCATTGGACGCATCAAGGGGCCTGATTGGTATTTCGTCACCGCTTACCCGCAGGACCTGATCCTGGCAAACGCGCGCGAGAACGCCACCATCCTCCTTTATGTAGGGTTCGTCGGCTTGTTGCTGGCGCTCGCAAGCCTGTTAGTTGCCATTCGGTCCTATATCGTCGCGCCGCTGAGGGCGCTCGTGCGCCATAATCAGAATATGGCCCGCGGCGATTTCAGCGCCACGCCGCCGACCATCGCAAAGGGCAGTGCTGGCAATGATGAGCTGGGGCAACTGGCCCGGTCTTCCGCCCGCATGGCACGCCGCCTTTCTGAAGCCTTCAGCACGCTTGAGCAGCGCGTGGAAGAGCGCACGCATGACCTAGCCGCAGCCAAGACCCAGGCAGAACGGGCCAACGCCGCCAAATCGGACTTCCTGGCGAATATGAGCCACGAGATACGGACCCCGCTGACAGGTATTGTCGGCATGCTGGATATCCTGTCTGGCGAACAGCTGCCGGAATCTGCACGCCCCTATGTTTCTATGGCCCGCCAGTCAGCCGACATGATGCTGGAACTGGTCAACGACATTCTCGACTTGTCGCGCATTGAGGCGGGCAAGATGGTTCTCAAGCCAGAGCCCACGAACCTTGGCGGCCTATTGAACCGAACCGTCCTAAGCCTCGCACCCCTGGCTTCCCAGAAGGATCTTGAGCTCACCCTCAAGGATGACACGCCAGAAGACCTGTGGCTCAAGATAGACCAGAAGGCGCTCCGGCAGATCATGATCAACCTCATCGGTAACGCCATCAAGTTTACCGATAGCGGATCTGTAACCATTTCCGCCAGCGCCCGGGCTGTCGAAGGCGGCCAGCAGTCAGTCACCCTGAATGTAAAGGATACGGGTAAAGGTATTCCGCGGGACGCCCAGGCTCGGCTGTTCGACCGGTTCGAAACTGTGAAGGAAAACCAGATCACCGGGAAGTCCACCGGCCTAGGCCTTGCGATCACCCGGGAGCTGGTGCAACTGATGAAGGGTTGGATCGCCGTTGAAAGCGAGGTTGGCAAGGGATCGACCTTCGTTGTGAGCCTGCGCCTTGATGAAGTTGAAGCACCTTTGGACACCGGCCTGGATGCCGCCTCTGGTCAGGACCATGACCTGAAGGGCCTTAAGGTGGTCGCGGTAGACGACAACCCGGTGAACCGCGCGGTACTCAAGAAACTTTGCGAAAGCGAAGGCTTTGAGGTCAGCGTGCTGTCAAGCGGCGAGGAAATGATCAGCCATATTGCCGCGCTCCAGAAAGAGGCGGCCCCACCGCCCGATATTTTCCTGATGGATATCAACATGCCAGGCAAGGACGGCATGGAAACCCTGCAGGAAATCCGCGCACTAGACGGTTGGGCCCGGGATATACCGGCCATTGCCTTCACCGCCCACGCTGTGGTGGGCGTGGTTGATAACTTGAAGGCTGGCGGCATGCAGGGCTATGTGGGCAAACCCATCGACAAGAAAGCCTTCCTGGCGGAAATTCGCCGCTGCCTCAGCGAAGGCGTGCGCTAGGCAGCCAGCCCGAGACCGCGTCTCGTGGAACTGAGGGCTTGCCATCACTTGTCATTTTCCTGAAGCTAAGGCCCCACAGCAATTGACGAGCCGGACCATGAACAGCCCTGAAGCCCTTGAAGCCTATCTTTATAAAAACATCCCGATATCACACGCCATGGGCGTTCGGGTGACCTTCGCCACCGCAGAAAAGATATCGCTGACAGCGCCGCTTGCGGCGAATATCAATCACAAGCGAACGGTCTTCGGCGGCAGCCTGCAGGCCGTTGCCACACTGGCCTGCTGGACGCTCTTGCACGTGAACCTGCGCGAGGACGCAGACCCGTCGGAGATTGTGATCACGAACAGCAATATCGACTATGTTCGCCCCGTGACATCGGATTTCACAGCCACCGCCAGCCTACCGGACGCCGCGCGCTGGCAGCAGTTCCTGAAGACATTCGACAGACACGGTCGCGCCCGTATCCAGATGACAGCCCATGTGATGCAGGATGAGGAAGTTTCGGTTGATTACACAGGCACCTTCGCGGCAATCAAGACAGGCTGATCCACCGGCCATATCCCAAAAAAGTGAAGGCGGCAGCCGGGTTTGACCGGCTACCGCCATTCATAAGCACATGAAAGATGGGTTGGAAGGTCGGTCTTAAGCCCCAGACCGAAAGACATGTCCTGCCCGCTCTGCTACCAAAGGAGGCGCCCACCACTGAATGGCAGCCAAACGAGCCCTTCACTTTCATGGCTTTGAGCCCGCCAGCCCCATTTGAGGCCGACATTCTCAACGCAACGCCAGCACGATATGAATTCCTGACTATTTGGTCAATAACCATTTTCGCATTTTTTTCGCTTTTTTTGCGCCCCGCTATCGACGGATACGCGCGCCCCGGCATAAGGTGTAATCCAGTACGATAAATGGGGGACTAAACATGGGTGGCAACCCGCTTTCCGATGTTGACAGCTGGCTCTATCACTTGGGCGACACAGACGCTGAGCGCCTGCAGGACATAGGCGACAGCACAGCCGACATGGTGGTAATCGAATTCGCCAATTACGCCAATGAGGAAACGCCCTATACCGCGGCTGACCTAGACATCATGCGCGGGTCGAATGACAAGCTGATCGTCTCTTACCTCAGCATTGGTGAAGCGGAAGATTACCGCTTTTATTGGGACGATCCCGATTTCATCGCTATCCGTGACAGCATCATCGACAATGAAAACCCTGAATGGGCCGGCAACTTCAAAGTCCGTTACTGGTTGGACGACTGGCAGCAGGTGATCTTCGACTATGTCGAACGCATCATCGATGGCGGCTTCAACGGCCTCTATCTGGATATCATAGACGGATATGAGTATTGGGAGGACCTGATACCAAATTCCGCTATCGATTATCGCCAGGAGATGGCGAATTTTGTAGCCGCCATCCGCGCCCACGCCGAAGCCTATCTGGCAGAAGTAGACCCCGACCGCACCTTTGTCATCATTGGGCAAAATGGTGAAGAACTTCTGGAGAACAGCACCTATCTGAATGCCATCGACGGCGTCGGCAAGGAAGACCTGCAGTTCTACTATGAAAACACAAACCAGAGTGACTTCCACGTACAGAGCGCCGAAAGCGTGGCCTACAGCCTCGCGCTGCTGACACTGGCGGAAAACGCAGGCAAGGAAGTCTTCCTGATTGAGTATCTGAATGGCACCCGCCAGCAAGCGTTCGAGGGCGTTCTTGAAGCGCTGGCCGAACAAATGGATGACCTTGGCATCCCGCTTTATGTGGCGGAAAGCCGGGCGCTGGATGAAGTGTTCCAACAGCCTGACTTTATTCGGATCGTCGATGATCTGGTTGGCAGTGCGGCGGGCGAGACGCTACGCGGCGGCTTTGGCAAAGACGTCATCGACGCCCTTGGCGGCGATGACCAGATATGGGCTGGCCCTGCGGACGCAGGCGATGACCTGTTCATAGGCGGCGCCGGTTCTGACGTCATCGGCGGCGGCGTGGGCGACGATTTCATGATCGGTGGCGGCGCGGATGACGGCAATATGCTTGACTGGCTCACATCAAACGGCAATTCGCTTGATGACGGCGCCGACATCCTGTTTGGCGGTAAGGGCGACGACACCCTTTTGGGCGGCGGCTGGGACGATGGCCTTGTAAACGACAATGGCGTCTATGATGACGGCGAAGCCATCATTTCCGGTACGGCCGTCAACCAGATATGGGCAGGCCCCGGCCAAGATTTGCTGATTGGCGCAGCAGGCAATGACGAACTGGGCGGCGGCACAGGCGATGACACCATCTTTGGGCATGACGGCAACGATATGATCTATAGCGCGGCCGGGATGGATCAGTTGTTCGGTGGTGCGGGCGCGGATGTATTGTTTGGCGGCGCGGGTGACTATGCGGACACGCTTTGGGGCGAAGCCGGCGATGACACACTGTTTGGCGGTGCGGGCGGCGACCGCCTTCAGGGCGGGCTGGGCGCTGACGAACTGTTCGGCGGCCCAGGAGACGATACGGTCCGGGGCGAAGGTGGTGCAGATGTCTTGTGGGCCGGTGCGGGCGATGACCTGCTGACCGGTGGTCTGGGCACCGACACCTTTGCGTTCGCAGCCAACAGTGGTGCTGACACTATCACGGATTTTGACCTGAGCAACGATGCGCTGGACCTGACGGCCATCACAACGCGCTTCGCAGACATCACAGCCCTTGAAGCCGCGGCATCGGAAGTGATCCAGAATGGCCAGGAAGGCCTTTTGATTAACCTTGGCGCCAGCGGCAGTGTGTTTCTTGTCGGTCTTGTGCTTGATGACTTCGATACGATGACAGTGGTCTTATAGTCAGAAAAGCAGACTGCTGCCCGGGCCGATGCCGATGCCCCCCCTGGATGCAACCGGCACACCGGACACCTGATCGGCATCCTTCTCTCCCCCTGGCTTTTCTGGCCTCACAGAAGGCTCACCTTCTTCTTTTTGCCGCCTGACGGTAACTGTGTTGCCGCTTGAAAAATGATACTCGAGCCCGGTGCCCGAGGTCAGTCGCGACAAGGCTTCTTCCGCTGTCATCACGCCCGTTACGCCCTGACTGACAGGGATATCCTGCGTATCCACCGCAAGGATCAGCTGAATGCGTGCCTGCTCGGAAAACTCAAGGAGCGCCTGCCTGAGCGGCTGCGGAGCAATATCAAACCGAATTTCCGATGTATCATCCGCCACCGCGGACACTGACATAACAAGCCCAAGTAAGAGTGTGACCGTCAGCCGCAGCAACCCGCCGGGGCCACCAGCCACGGCTGATTTCAGTGTCATGCCCATCCTCCCCTTCTTCGAATGACTGCACAAGTCCACCAATAGAGGGGACGTATGGGCGCTGGTATATGAGAATGATTTCACCAGCCCTGCCCGCTCTCACGGTCAGAATTCAAACGCCATCCGCGCATAATAGTATCCTCCCCGAATACCCCAGGGCATGACCACCCAGGGGTAGCGGAAATTGCCGAATGCGCCTATCTGACGCCCTTCAGATATCCAGCGTGACATATCATTGTTCACGAGCTCATCCGGGTAGGTATTGAATAGATTGTTGGCGCCAATGGCGAACGTCAGGTTTTCCCCGACATCATATGAAATTTCCAGGTCCACGATTGCTGCGGTGCCCGCCTTGGTGGTCGGGCTATAATCAAGACCCAAAACGTCAACAGCGATGTCCTTCGGAATGTCGTTGCCAAGCGGCGTATAGAAGGCCGATTCCGTATTGCCATAATAATTCACGCGCAAGATCGCCCCAAACCGGCCCTTCCGGTAGTCTACCGTCGTCGCGGCGCGGAACCGGGGCTGGCCGCGTTCCACATTCACTCTTTCAGCGAACGGAAAGAACTTGTCTTCAGCCACGCCTTCAGGCGCGTTGACTTCCTGAATGCTCGTTTTAGTCCAGCTCAGAGAGCCAACAAGGTCTAGCGAAGCGCCGTCTTTCAGAGTCATCTCATAGCAGGCGACAAGGTCACCCCCCAGCGTGCGCGTATCAATGCCGTTCGAAAAGAACGATCCCGCTTCAATAGGCCCAAGATTAAGCCCATCCGGGATCGGAAGCGTTGGCCCCAACACGATACGGTCACGAATATCGATACGGTAAGCGTCTACCGTGACACTCAGGTCACTGGCCGGTTTCCACACAAGGCCAACCGAAATATTTGTGTTGGTCTCATGCTCCAGCTTGTCCACCCCATATGTTCGGGGAATGATATGGCCTTCGGGGGCCACCAGGGTTTGGGTGAGCCCTTCTCCGCTTGTGTTGGTGATCACAGATGTAAAGGCCCGCTGTGCCAGCGCAGGTGCCCTGAAACCGGTAGATATTGCGCCCCTCAGCGCAAGCCCCTTGGCGGCCTGATACCGCGCAGACAATTTGCCGGTGATCTTGCTGCCGGTGCGGCCAAAATTTTCATACCGCGCTGCCGTGATGAAGAACCAATTGTCGCCCGGCTCCCATTCCGTATCCACATAGAAAGCGTAGCTGGAGCGCCCGAGTTCCCCCGCCACATCGGGACTGTAGCCGGGGAAGCCCTGGAACCCGCAAACCGCCGTCACTTCTGGATCAAGAATGGAAGGCGCAAATTCGTCATCCACAGTGCCGCAGCTGTAGGAGGCTTCGTCTCCTTCCTCAATCCCGTATAGTTCGTTCCTATATTCAAAGCCGTAGGCCAGGTTGAACGGCACATCACCGATCCAGGACCGGCCAACCGCATCGAAGTTCGCCGTCAGCTGTTCAAATTCGAGCGCCCCGGAAAACCCCTCAGTAAAGCTATAGTCCAGCGGATCAAGGCCACTATAGAATGCAGCCGACGCCACCGACACATTCACCGTATTTTCAGCCCCAAAGGCAAAACGCGTACGGCCATAAGTGGCGCTCAGGTCATATTGCCAGCCGTCATCAGCATCGAAGCGGAAACCCACGGCCTGGCTGAAATCGCTGACATCGGTTCGCTGAAGCGGCAAAAAGCCCTCTGGATACAGTTGCGGCACAGACCGGGCAGCCTGATGGGCGTGGCGGTAAAATCCGCCAGACACGCCATTGCGGTCCATATAGCCGCCAAAGGCATAAAGCTCTCCCCCGCCGCGCCCCGGCAAGGCCATATTCCACATGACGGCAGTTGCATCCACATCGGTTTCGCCAATGCGCATCACCACATCGCCCGTGATGGAAGAAGGATCAGCCCGGTTGGTTGCCTTGCGGTCCTGATATTCTGCCGTCACATTGAAAAAACCACCAATTCCGAGCGGCAGCCCCGCGGTGGTTGAGGCAAAGAAGGTATCGCCGTCGCCCGCATAGGTCTGCCCCCAACTGGCGGCGCCCGAAAAGCCATCGTCATAGTCCTTGAGGACGATATTCACTACGCCTGCAATGGCGTCGGACCCATATTGCGCCGCCGCCCCATCGCGCAGTATCTCAACCCGTTTGATCGCGCCCACCGGGATGGTGTTCATATCGGTGCCCACGGCACCCTTGCCCACCGTATTCTGTACATTGACCCACGACTGGCTGTGACGGCGCTTACCATTCACCAGAACCAGAACCTGGTCCGGCCCCAACCCCCGCAGCGTGGCCGGGCGCACAATATCTGTCCCGTCAGAAATCGTGGTTTCCGTGAAATTGAAGCTGGGTGCCAATGCCTGCAGAAGCCTCCCTGTCTGGGTATAGCCGTTCCTGTGTAGTGCTGCCGAACCGATGACATCCACCGGCACGGCGGTTTCCGTAACCGTGCGCGCCCGGTTGCGCGTGCCGACAGTAACCAGTTCCTCCAGATAGGGTTCTTCAGCCTCCTGACGCTGGGACAGGGTCTGCTCTCCAGGCGTTTGGTCGCTGCTTTTCGTCTCAACAGTGACCGGCGCCACATTGCCCCCGAGATGAGCCTGTCGGCGCACGACGACGGTATTTTCGCCGGTAAAACTGAAGCTGTATCCCGTGCCTGACACAAGGCTTTCCAGCGCTTCAGTCACATCATGGGTACCCTTTAGGCTGCGGCGCAGCGGCTCTGATGCCATGTCACCCGGCAGAATGATCTGGACCCCGGCCTGCTCCGAATAAGCAAGCAGCGCATCCTGGAGGCGCTGGTTCCGGATATTGAATTCAACCGTGCGGGCGGGGTAAAGCTGGCCATCCTGATACCCGGCGGCCAGAAGGGGGGCTGAAACGCCAAATGCTGCCGCGCCAATAGCCGCAGCAGCACTGATGGTCAGGACTTTACGCGGCCAGGCCAAATCTGGCCCGGCGGTGCGCCCCCTAAAACTCATACGATCCTCCCGTTACCCTGGCAGAGCCAAAGCAACCTCGCCCGTATCTCGGACGTCCCCCCTTGTTATCCTGATTTGTGCCAGCTGCCTACAGGATTATTGCAGCGGATCTATGTCCCTGCCTGTTCTTCATCGAACATCAAAATGGTGCTGCCGCCCAAGCGCACCACTTCGATGGGGTAGCCCTGTTGCAGGCCTTCAAGCCAGGCGTCAACCTGGTCCGGATACACTGTTCCGGTGAAACGCAGCGTACCAACAGCTTCATCCCCGATGGTGATTTCGTCCGTCAGATACCGGTTCAGTTCCTGAATGACATCTGCGATCGGCCAGTCAACCATGGTCAAAACGCCCACGCGCCAGGAAAGGCCCTCATGCACGTTGGCTTCAACAATCGGCATAATGAGGCCAGCAGGTGAATATGCCGTCTGGCGACCGGCGGTCACCAAAGCCACCGGCTGCGTCACGGCACTTGAAGCATCCCGGCTACGACTGCGACCACGATCAGCCGTATCGTCAATGGGGCGCACCGCAACCGTTCCTTCAAGCACCCGCACTTCGACGTTGGTATCAGACTTGCGAACATTGAAGACCGTACCAATGGCCGTCACGCTGCCCTGCCCCGCACGCACAATGAAGGGGCGCTTCGGGTTCTTGGCAACCGTGAAGACAGCTTCGCCCTGATCCAGAGTAAGAGACCGGTCTTCTTCAGAATAAGAGACAGACACAGCGCTACCGGCGCCCAGTTCAACAATTGATCCGTCAGCCAGGTTGATAACGCGTTGCTGCCCGGCGGCGGTTTGATAGTGCAACGTCCGCACAGCCTGCCCGCTTTCAGGCGAGCCCATAAGCAGGAACGTGGTAACAAGGATCGCCGCGAAGGAAGCCGCAATAGCCCCCACCCAGCCGTAGGCAGGCTTCTTGCGAGATGAAGGCTGTTCTGCCGCTGGCGCCACCATGGAGAGGATCGACCCACCTGCGGATGGATGAACCGCCACAGTTGCCTGCCCTTCCCCTGCCGCCATGTCGGCTTCGGCCTGAGCTCCCAAGTCCCGCCAGTCATCTGCCTGGGCTTCACCCAGAACACCCCAAAGGGTTTCCATGCGCGCGAACGCACGGCGATGGTCGCTATCAGTCGCCATCCAGCCTTGCCAGGCTTTCAGCTCCTCAGCTCCCATAGTGCCATCCTGCAGGTCCAGATAATATTCTGCGGCCTGATCCAGCACTTTCTTGTCAATTTGGCGGCTCTTGGGCATCTACCAATATCCTTAACTCAAAGACTCCACGCATCCAGCTCGTCGCTCATCTTGTCTGAGCAGTGCACAAGCGCGCGTAACACATATTTTCTAATCATGCTCGATGTCAGGCCCATCTCCTGGGCGATGTCATCGTAGCTGCGGTTCTTGAACTTATATTCCACGAACGCGTGCCTGCATTTGGGCGGCAGCGTCGAGACGCATTCCAACACCCTGGTCAGCGCCTGCTTGGCTGCGATCGAGCGCTCAGGCGTGAAGCCGAACATCTCATTGACCTGTTGCGGCGCTTCCTGATCCACATAGGACTGGGCAAGCCCCTTCCGGCGGATGCGGTCTATCGCAATATTCGTCGCCGTGCGGAACAAAAAGGCCCGCAGGAACCCGATGGTGCTGGTGTCGTCCAGCCGCAAAAGCCGGACATACGCTTCCTGCGCCACTTCCACCGCCTCCTCGTGCGACTTCAGGCGGCTGGTGAGATAGCGCACCAGTTCTTCATTATGGTTCTTGAAGAGCGCTTTGATTTCGTCCTGAGAGAGCGCGCGAGCGTCATCCGAAGGGCTTGCCCCTTCAGCTGTTTCCTGCTCGTCTTTCTGCCTCCCTGGCGACGTCATGAATGTCTCCTCAGATCAAGGACGCACAGCTTACCGAAATTGGGAATTTTTTTGACCCTTTAATTTGATAGACGCCGAAAAACACAATCAAAACGTGTCCAATGGCGTATCAGGAATAGAACAACACCCCTCAATCTGTCATGAAAATGCAATATTTAACAATACCTTAACTTATCAAGATCAAGATTTTTGTCGTCCGGGCAACGCAATCTAACTTTGCGTCACACTAGTTTCGAGTGGGGAAACAGACCTTGGGGGGTCGAAACAGGATACAGGCAAAATGTTTAATAAACTGGGATTCAAGACCGAAGTTAAAAGTGCGCAAGCCAAATCAGAAGAAAATGAAAACGCACTTGAGGAAGTGACTGAGACTAACGTCCTCGATTCACTGCCGAATAATATCATCGTATGTGATCCAAAAACCGGCATCATCACCTATGCCAACCCGGCCAGCAGAGAGACCCTGCGCACGCTGGAGGACTATTTGCCCATTAAGGCGGATGATATTGTTGGCACCAGCATTGATGTTTTTCACAAGCATCCAGAGCACCAGCGAAACATCCTGGCTGACCCGAAAAACCTGCCCCACCGGGCGGTTATTTCGCTTGGCCCGGAAAAACTGGAACTTCGGGTCAATGCCATGCTGGACAACAAAGGCAACTATCGCCGTGCTGTCCTGTCATGGAACAAGGTAACGGAGCGGGAGAAATTCCGTGCGGACGCCGACCGGCTCAAGCAGATGGTCGACAAGATGCCCATCAACGCCATGATGTGTGACCCGCAAACGCTTGAAATGACCTATATGAACGAGGCCAGCCGCAAGACGCTTGAAGGGCTGCAGAAATATCTACCGATCAAGGTAGACGACATCATCGGCCAAAGCATTGACGTGTTCCACAAGAATCCGGAGCACCAGCGCCGCATCCTGCGTGATCCGAAAAACCTGCCCTTCAGCACCCACATCAAGCTGGGACCTGAAACGCTGAACCTGCAGATTGCCGCCATCATGGGCGAAGACGGCAGCTATCTTGGGCCAATCGCGACATGGTCGGTCATCACAGCCCAGGTGCAGGTTGAAGAAACAGTAGCCCAGTCAACCCAGGACGTTGCCGGCGAAACCGCGTCCCTTGCGGACCAGGCCACGATGATGGCATCGATCGCTGAACAGAACATTGGCATCTCATCCAAAGTCGCGCACGCATCGAGTGAAGCGACAGACAATGTGCAAGCGGTTGCCGCAGCCACGGAAGAACTGGCAAATTCAATCGCCCAGATCGCAGACCAAGTTGCCCATGCCAGCAAGATTTCCGATAACGCAAGCGAAAAGGCGGAACAGGCCAACAGTGTCGGCCAGGAACTGTCCGAAGCGTCCGGCAAGATTTCCGATGTGGTTAAACTGATTAACGATATCGCTGACCAGACAAACCTCTTGGCGCTCAACGCCACCATCGAGGCAGCGCGGGCCGGCGAAGCAGGCAAAGGCTTTGCCGTTGTGGCAAGCGAGGTGAAAAGCCTTGCGACCCAGACCGCCAAGGCGACGGAAGATATCTCGCAGCAGGTGGAAGCCATCCAGGAACAGTCACGCCGCATGGTAGAAGCCATCAGTGAAATTTCCGGGATCATTGGCGAAGTATCTGCGATTGCCACCGAAATCGACGGCTCCACCAACCAGCAGGGCGCAGCCACGCAGGAAATTTCCCGAAGCGTGGACCAGGCGGCCCAGCGCACCCGCGAGGTGTCAGACAACATGGGTGAAGTGGAGCAGGCTTCCCGCAAAGCTGCTGATGTTGCCCAATCGGTTCAACAATCTGCGGACCGGCTGACCGAAGTTGCGCAAGGCCTGCAGAAAGAAGTGACCAACTGCCTGAAAAACATCAAATGATCACAGGCCTGATTATCTGAGAAAAGAAGCGGCGGGGCTTATGGCCCCGCCTGCTCCAACCACGGGGTAAGCGAGAATTACCCTGAAGATATTCCCACCTTGAAAATATCTACTCAGGCGCAGCATCACGTGGCTGCCACGCCTGAAACCACCTGAATAGCAGGCAATTCATATTCGTTTTGGCGCCAACCTTGCCCCACCAATGACACGCCCAATATGATAGAAGGCAGGGAAAACGGGAGGACGCAGCAATGACGGAAAAAGGGACTGTAACCCAGGCACTGGCAAACAGGCGCAGTATTCGTGCCTTCAGGCCTGACCCCGTGCCGGAACCCCTGCTGAATGAGGTGATTGAGACAGCCCTTCTGGCCCCTTCATGGGGCAATGTGCAGCCTTACCGCGTGGCCGTGGCCTCCGGCAACACGGCGAAGGAAATTGCGGCTGAGCTGACTGCCCGCTTCAATACCGCCGCCAAGGTCCAGCGCGCGGGATTGTTCGCAAAGTTTGGCGCGCTTCTAAAAGGCGGCGTCAAACCAGACGGCGACTATAACACCATCATGAAATACCCGACTGAACTGGGCGCACGCTACCGCGAAACAGGCCACGGCCTGTATGGCACGCTCGGCATCGAACGGGGGGACAAGGCAGCGCGGCATGCCCAGATGGCCCGAAACTTCAGCTTCTTCGGCGCGCCCACGGCCCTGTTTGTTTTCTGTGAAGACAGCCTTGGGGCCTATGCCGCACTCGATACCGGCATTTTCATGCAGTCGCTGGCGCTGGCAGCCGAAGAACGCGGCCTTGGCACCTGCATGCAGGCGGCACTGGCAACATGGGCCAGCCCGGTGAAAGCACGGTTTGAGATTCCGGAAAACTACAAGCTGATTTGCGGTATCTCGATCGGCTACAAGGCGGATGACAAGGTCAACAGCTTCGCGCCCAAGCGCAGGCCGCTGGACGAAGTTCTGTTGAAGCCAAAGCGCTAGAAGGTCACGAGCCCGTCGCGGGACCAGTTGGCGAGCGTAAGGTTGGCCTCATGCGCCATGCGGATCGCAAAAGCCGTGGGCGCGGACAGGCACACTAGGGCGGGCACGCCCACCGCCACGCATTTCTGCACCATCTCATATGACGCGCGGCTGGAGATCAGCACAAAGCCTGCCTTCAGGTCTGCATCTTCCTTCAGGAGCGCGCCGATGAGCTTATCGAGCGCATTGTGCCGCCCGACATCTTCACGAACAGCCGTAATATCGCCGGCACCCGTCACCCACGCCGCACCATGGACAGACTTGTTCAGTTCTTTCATTGGCTGCCGGGCGCAGAAGTCATCCACGGCCTTTCCGGCCACCTGCGGGTCAAGCTGTACGGGAGCGATTGCCACGGGCCGAACCTTCTGGAACAGCTGTTCCATGCTGTCGATGCCGCAAAGGCCACAGCCGGTGCGACCAGTCATCGCCCGGCGTCCCTGCTTCAGCTTGAAGCGCTCAAGCGCGGTGTCATCCAGGGTGACCAGTAGGTCTATGCCCCGATCTTTTTCCACCACTTCGATCTTGCGAATGTCTTCCGGGCTGCGGGCGATACCTTCGGTTACGGTGAACCCAAGCGCGAAATCCTGGAGGTCTGCGGGCGACGCCAGCATCACCACATGGTTGATGCCGCCATAGACAAGCGCGACCGGAGCTTCTTCGGGCACATGCCAATGAACTGCAGCGCCCCCACACTGGCCGGTCACTTCAACGTCAACCGACCACTTGCCTTTGCTGACATCCTTCGGTGCCACGCCCTATTCCGCCGCCGTGGGCGCTTTCACCCGCCGCATGGTGGGCGCCTCCGCCGCATAATGTTCCTGCCAGCTAGACTTGTGGTTCGCCAGCCCCACGTCCACCGCCGTCACCTTATATTCGGGGCAGCTGGTGGCCCAATCAGAAAGCTCTGTGGTCACCACATTGGTGCCGCTTTCCGGATGATGGAAGGTGGTGTAGACCACGCCCGGCACCATGCGCTCTGAAATCTCAGCCCGAAGCGTCGTCTCGCCTTTGCGTGATTTGACAGACACCCAGTCACCGGTCTGGATACCACGCATTTCCGCGTCAGACGGGTGGATTTCCAGCACGTCTTCCTCCATCCAGCGGTTATTGTCGGTCCGGCGCGTCTGCGCGCCCACATTATACTGGCTCAGGATACGGCCGGTCGTCAGGATCAGCGGGAACTTGCGGTTCGTCTTCTCTTCCGTCGGCACATATTCCGTGACCACGAACAGGCCCTTGCCGCGCACGAAATGGTCCACATGCATAACCGGCGTGCCATCCGGGGCCTCGTCATTCACGGGCCACTGCAGGCTGCCGTCCCGGTCAAGACGGGCGAAGCTCACACCTGCAAACGTGGGCGTCAGTGCCGCGATCTCATCCATGATCTCAGCCGCATTCGAATATGGCATTGGGTACCCCATCGCTTCAGAAAGCTTCGCGGTCACCTGCCATTCTTCAAGCCCGGTCTGGGTTTTCATCACTGGACGCACCCGGCCAAGGCGGCGTTCGGCGTTGATGAAAGTACCGTCTTTTTCAAGGAAGCTGGTACCGGGCAGGAAAACATGGGCGAAGCGCGCGGTTTCATTCAGAAACAGGTCCTGCACCACTACGCAGTCCATGTTCCTCAGCGCTGCTTCCACATGAAGCGTGTTCGGATCAGATTGCGCCACGTCTTCGCCCTGAATGTAGATACCGCGATACTTGCCCGCATGGGCTTCATCGAACATGCCGGGAATGCGAAGGCCGGGTTCACCGTCCAGTCCAACGCCCCAGTAATCTTCGAATGTTTTGCGGACCGCATCATCCGCCACAGGGCGATAGCCCGCAAATTCATGCGGGAAGGAACCCATATCGCATGAGCCCTGCACATTGTTCTGGCCGCGCATCGGGTTCACGCCTACGCCTGGGCGCCCGAAATTGCCGGTCGCCATCGCAAGGTTGGCCATGCCCATCACCATGGTGGACCCCTGGCTGTGTTCGGTCACGCCCAGGCCGTAGTAGATGGCCCCATTGCCGCCCGCGGCATAAAGCCGGGCAGCCGCACGGATATCGTCTGCGTTGATGCCCGCGACCTTGGCGACTTCCTCGGGCGAGTTGACCGGGTCGAGAATGAAAGCCTTCCATTCCTCGAACGCATCCATTTCGCAGCGCTCGCGCACGAATGCCTCGTCATGCAGCCCTTCGGAGATAATCACATGCGCCAGCGCGTTCACCACCGCCACATTGGTGCCGGGCTGCAGCGCCAGGTGATAGTCCGCCTTCACGTGCGGGGTTTCCACCAGATCAATCTTCCTGGGGTCGATCACGATGAGTTTCGCACCCTGACGAAGCCGCCGTTTCATCTGGCTGCCGAACACCGGGTGGGCGTCCGTGGGGTTGGACCCGATCACCATGATCACGTCAGCATGCTCGACGGAATCAAAGTTTTGCGTGCCTGCCGATGTGCCCAGAGTTTGCTTCAAGCCATACCCGGTGGGCGAATGGCAAACCCGCGCGCAGGTATCCACATTGTTGTTGCCGAAGGCCGCGCGGACGATCTTCTGCACCAGCCAGACTTCCTCGTTGGTACAACGGCTGGAGGTGATCCCGCCGATGGCTTTCTTGCCGTACTTGGCCTGAATGTCCTTGAAGCGCTTCGCGGTGAATTCAAAGGCCTCATCCCACGACACTTCGCGCCATTCGTCGGTGATATTTTCCCGGATCATCGGCTTGGTCACCCGGTCCTTGTGGGTGGCGTAGCCCCAGGCGAACCGGCCCTTGACGCAGGAGTGGCCATGGTTGGCCTTGCCCGCTTTTTCCGGGATCATGCGCACCACGCGGTCGCCCTTGATTTCCGCCTTGAAGCTGCAACCAACGCCGCAGTAGGCGCAGGTGGTGATCACCGTGCGGTCGGGCACGCCGTGTTCGATCAGGTCGTTTTCCGCGAGTGTGGCGGTTGGGCACGCCTGCACGCAAGCCCCGCATGACACACATTCCGAACTGAAGAAATCGTCTGTGCCCGTTGCCACGCGACTTTCGAACCCCCGCCCTTCGATGGTCAGCGCGAGCGTGCCCTGCACCTCATCACACGCCCGCACGCAGCGCGAGCAGACAATGCATTTGGATGGGTCATAGGTGAAGTAAGGCGTGCTCTCGTCTTTCGCCAGGTCCAGATGGTTCTCGCCTTCATAACCGTAGCGCACGTCCCTGAGCCCCACGGCACCCGCCATATCCTGCAGCTCACAGTCGCCGTTTGTTGGGCACGTGAGGCAATCCAGCGGGTGATCGGAAATATAGAGCTCCATCACCCCGCGCCTCAGGCGCGCCAGCCGGTCTGTCTGGGTATGCACCACCATGCCGTCTTCTGCATGCGTGGTGCAGCTTGAAGGCGTGCCCTTGCGGCCGTCAATTTCCACAAGGCACAGGCGGCAACTGCCAAACTGTTTGACCATATCGGTCGCGCACAGTTTGGGGATGGAAATACCGGCCTCTGCCGCCGCGCGCATCACGCTGGTGCCCTTGGGCACAGTCACGTTGAAGCCGTCCACTTCCAGCGTCACAGTCTCGTCCGACTTGACCTCTGGGGTTCCGAAATCTGGTTCTTTCAGGAGCGCCATTTTATTCGCCTCCTTCCATGCTGATGTCTTTTTGGCCCCGGCCTACGGCCTCGGGGAAATATTCAAGGACACTTTTCACCGGCACGGGCGTCATTCCGCCCATCGCGCACAGGGAGCCGTCTTCCATGACCTCAAGAAGGTCTTCGATAAGCTCAAGATTGGTATCGACATCTTCGCCCGCAATCACCTTGGCCATGACTTCCGAGCCGCGGACCGCGCCAATCCGGCACGGCGTACACTTGCCGCAGCTTTCGTGCGCGCAGAAGTCGAAGGCATATTTGGCCTGTGCCGCCATATCGGCTGTGTCGTCAAACACCACTATACCACCATGGCCCACCCCAGCGCCAATTTTGCCGAAAGTTTCATAGTCCATCGGCATGTCGAACTTGCCCACAGGGATATAGGCGCCCAAAGGCCCGCCCACCTGCGCCGCCTTCACCGGCCTGCCAGACCGGGTGCCGCCGCCGAAGTCATTCACCAGTTCCCCAAGCGTGATGCCAAAGGCTTTTTCCACAAGGCCGCCATGGGCCACATTGCCCGCAATCTGGAACGGCATGGTGCCGGTGGAGCGCCCCATCCCAATGTCACGGTAAAATTCTCCACCCTTCGCCAGAATGGTCGGCACCGCACACAGGGAAATCACATTATGGACCAGCGTGGGTTTGCCGTTCAGGCCCTCAAGTGCCGGCAGCGGCGGCTTGGCGCGCACCTGACCCCGCTTGCCTTCAAGACTTTCCAGAAGCGACGTTTCCTCGCCGCAGATATAGGCGCCCGCACCCATGAAAAGCTCCAGGTGGAAGGCTTTGCCAGACCCGAGCACGTCATCGCCCAAGAGCCCTTTCCAATAAGCCCGGTCGATGGCGGCAGCCAAAACCCGTTTCGCCACCGGATATTCAGACCGCAGGTAGATATAGCCCTTGGTCGCGCCAACGCCGAGGCCCGCGATTACCATGCCTTCTATGAGCAGAAGCGGGTCGCCTTCCATGATCATCCGGTCAGCGAAGGTGCCGCTGTCGCCCTCGTCCGCGTTACAGACGATATATTTCTGGTCAGCGTCAGCGCCCTGCACAGTGTTCCATTTGATGCCCGCCGGGAAGGCCGCGCCGCCACGGCCACGCAGGCCGGAGGTCATGACCTCTTCACAGATGGCCTCAGCCGACATGCCGATGGCTTTCTGAATGCCTTCAAGGCCGCCGTGGGCCGCGTAATCTTCCACCGAAAGCGGGTCCGTGATGCCGCAGCGCGCGAAAGTCAGACGTTCCTGATTTTTGAGAAACGGAATCTCGTCGGTCAAGCCGTGGCACAGCGCATGCGCCCGCCCTTCAAGCATGCCGTCGTGGATCAAGCCCTCAATGTCATCGGCTGTCACCGGGCCATAGGCCACGCGGCCTTCCGGCGTTTCCACCTCGACCAGCGGCTCAAGCCAGGCCATGCCGCGGCTACCGTTACGGATGGGGGTAGTGCCGGTGATGGCTTCGATCTTTTCAGCGACAGCATCAGCGCCCATGGCCACGGCGGAACTGTCGAGCGGGACGTAAATCTTGCTCATGCCTCATCCTCCGCGAAAGCATCAAAGAGGCCCGCCGTCACCCGGCCTTTCAGTTCGCCGTCCACCATGGCGGCAGGGCCGGATGCGCACAGCCCCAAGCAATAGACAGCCTCAACCGTTACCCTGCCGTCCGGCGTGGTCTCGCCCAGGCCAATACCGAGTTTTTCAAGCGCTACAGCCGTCAGCACGCGGCTGCCCACCGCCTGGCAGGCCTCTGCCTGGCAGATGCGGATCACATGCTTGCCCTTGGGCGCACGCGTGAAATCGTCATAAAAGCTAATCACACCCTTCACCTCGGCCTTGGTGATGTTGAAGGCCTTGGCAAGCTTTGGAACATTGGCGGCATCGATATAGCCGTCATGCTCCTGCAGCGCATTCAAGGCACGCATCAGGCCGCCGACCTCCCCCACATGGGCTGTGATCAGGTCGTGATTAACACGCTGTGACTGGCTCAAGTTTTCGGCCAATTCCGCCCCCTCTTGGTGTTCTTGATGCATTCTAGCATATCTTTTTTTGGAAGGTGCGATTTGACGGAGGGCAAATCAATGAAAAAATTGTGCAGCCTCATTCCGCTATGGGAACCAACAGGACCGAATTGGTAGGAGGATCAGGCGGTTAAGAGGCGCGGGCTTCGGGCGCGTCCTCGACCGCGATGGTAATGCCCAGCTCCTGCGCCAGGGTTTTCATGTCATAATCCGGCAGGTCGGCCGAGACCACGCGCACATTCATCGCCTGCCATGTGGCGACAAGCTGGCTCATCATTTCCTTGCCGTCAAAATGCCCGGCGAGCTTTTTCATCATCGGTGGTGGCATCTCGATCATCCCGCCTTTCAGGCACTGAAGTGCTTCGGGCGCCACCACCGCGTCTCCGAAACGGTCGATCCATATGGGGTGGCCCTTGGCCGCCAAACGGTTCAGCGCGTCCCAGTGCAGGCCTCCGCGGCGTACGGGCGGCATACCCTTGATGCGGAAGCCGATGCGCGACGCGTCTTCGCCGTGGCGCTCTAGCATGGCGGCAAGCTCTTCCTGAAAACGCTCCTGAATCATGGTGGACCGGCACAGCTCGTAATAGTCCGGCTTTTCGCGTTCATCCGCAGGCTTCCTGACCCGCATACGAATGAGGTCCTCCAGCTGTGCGAGGTCATGTTCGATCGATATATCAGGATGGTCGGCCAGCACGATAATCTCATCCGGGCGCCTGATCTGGCCTTCAAGGTTCACCTTGCCCTGCTGCAGCACCGCAATGGAAACCGACGCCACATTATCAGACACCGACCGGGGGCTGGTGCGATACTTGTAGCGCTTGATCGCTTCCTGGATCAGCTTCCTGTTATGCTCGATGCCGTCGATAACGCCGGTAAGCTTTTCAATGCCGTGCTCGTCTTCAATTTCGCCCACAAACACGCCGCGCGCCTGATGAAGCGCCTGGTGCAGTTTCTCTGGCGCCACATCACGGTCATCGATCGCCATGTTGGCCTTGTTGAGCGCAAGCTTTTCCGGCGCGATATTCAGCCGCGCCGCCACATTCTGCATCTCAAGGTCGAAGGCTTCCTCGTCAAACCCGCTGGCGGTCAGGAGGCCGTAGGACGCTTCATCCAGCTTGCCGACCTTGCCGCCAACTGCGTGCTTCTGCAGGTTGGCTTCAAATTCAGACCGCGCGCTGTCTTTTTCTTCGTCCGTCAGGCCCGCATCGCTGCCGTCTCTCAGGGCATCCATGCTGACCATCGTCAGGTCCAGGTCGCCTTCAAACGGGGAGGCCAGCAGGTCCTCAACGAAATTGAAGAAACTGTACATGTCGGCGGCTGGGGCAGCGGCTTCTGCCGTCTGTGCTGCGTTCAGATCATCCGCGCGGCCAGGCTTGTAGAAGTCCAGGCGGCGCTCGCCTTCCGCCACGGTCACCAGCTTCATGTCGAAATTGATATAGCCGCCGGTCTTGAGCCGAAGCGGCACACGCGGGAAAACCACATTCTGGAAGATGGACACATCATCGCGGTCAAGCAATCGCTCAACCCGGTCATGGGCATCAGCAGGGAACAGGAAACTCAGCGGCTGCCTGAAAAGATCAACATCCTTCCACCGCATGATCGTCTTGAACTGATCATCCGCCTTGTCGATGAAGCTCTTTTTGACAAGGAATAAGCTGAATTCTGGCTCGCTCACAACGCCCTCGCCTACCTAAATACTTGATGTGCCTGATGTCTCTCTTTCCGTCATAACACACGGATTTTAAGGTCATGTAAAATAATGCCTCAAATTTGAAGTAATCCGGCACGGCAGGCGGCCTAATTGGCCGCCTTAGTTTTCTCCACATCTGCGCGGATACGGCTTGAGATTTCCAACACGCGGTCGCGCAAGGCATTTTCGTCCACCGTCAGCACCTTGCCGTCCTGCATCAGCGCCTTACCGTCCACAATAGTGGTCACCACATCCTGCTGATCCGCCACATAGACAAGCTGCGACACCACGTCATAGAGAGGCTGCATGCGAAGGCTGTCAATCGATACCTGGATCATATCTGCCCGAAGGCCCGGCTTCAGCACACCGGTCACACCTTCAAGCCCCGCGGCCTTTGCGCCCATGCGGGTTGCAAGGTCAAGCGCGGTCGCCGCCGGCAGCACAGTTGGGTCTGTGGCCACCCCCTTGTGAACAAGCGCTGCCAAGTGGATTTCATCCCACATATTGAGGTTATTGTTGGATGCCGCGCCGTCTGTCGCCAGACCCACCGTGACACCGGCTTCCAGAAGCTTTGGCACAGGCGAAAAACCGGCACCGGTTTTCATGTTGGATGTGGGGTTGTGGATCGCGGCAAAGCTTTTGCCTGCCACCAGCTTCATGTCGCTGTCCGATGGCCAGACAACATGGGCCGCAATCACCTGTGCGTCCAGCATGCCAACATCAGAAAGTTCCTCAATGGAGGTCTGCTGGTATTTGCCGCGGATTGTTTCCAGCTCGGACTTATCTTCCGCGATGTGGATCGAAATGGGTGCACCCAGCTCCTTCGCCACTTTGGCAACGTCCGCCAGATGCTCTTTCGACACCGTATAAGGCGCGTGGGGCGCAAGGCCCGGCGTGATGCGGGCATTCTTGCCCTGCCAGTCCTTCACGAACTTGACGCCTGCATTGAAGCTGTCATCCCAGCCCTTGAACCCAGGGCTCGGAAAGTCAATCATCGGTGCGGTGATCACAGCGCGCAAACCACATTTTTCCACCACACCCGCGATCACTTCGGGGTAAAAATACATATCGACAAAGCTTGTCGTGCCGCTCTGGATCATTTCCCAGCAGGCCAGTTCAGACCCGATCTTGATGAAGTCAGGGTCCACATAGCGGCCTTCCATGGGGAAGATATATTTGGTCAGCCATGTCATCAGCTCAAGGTCGTCTGCCATGCCGCGGAACAGGGTCATGGCCGTATGCGTGTGCGCGTTCACAAGGCCCGGCATCAACACCCGACCCTCGCCCGCGATAACCTGATCGGATGTGTAAGCACCCGTGATTTCCGCGTCTGTGCCCACGGCCACGATCTCGCCGTCCTTGACCGCCACGGCACCGCCTTCGATCACGCCGGCCTCGTCATCCATGGTCACCACATAACGGCCATGCACGATCATATCGACCGGGGTTTTATCCGAAGCTGCACTCATGAAAAGGCTTCCTTCAACTGTCATGAAAGCGGCGATCAAACCTGCCACTCTTGCCATTGTTTTCGCTATCATTCTCTGTCTCATCCTAGCCTGAAACCTGTGTCTCAATTGTTAACCCTAGCCCACCTTCTGGGGACCGCCAATCACTTGCACGCCGACTTGCGCCACTGCGCCGGAGAGGCTTGGAACCAGCGCCGGAAAGCCCGCACAAAAGCCGCGGGTTCCGAATAGCCAAGCCTTATGGCGATATCCGATACCGGCAATGCTGTTTCCTTCAAAAGGCGGCAGGCCTCATTTCGCCGCACCTCTGTAAGCATATCCCGAAAGGCCGCCCCTTCCGCCGCCAGCGCCCGCTGCAGGCTGCGTTCAGACATGCCTATCGTCTTCGCTGCCGCTGCTATGCTCACGTCTGCCCCGCCGGAAAGCGCTTTCAGGAGGGTGGCCTTTACTTGCGCCAGCACGCCTTCCTTCTTTGGCATTTCCGCTTCCACATGCGCTCGCAGCATTTCATTGAGCGCAGGGTTGGCATCATTCATCGGCTGACTGAGGGCCGCCGCATCCCAGACAACTGCATGACGGCGACCACCAAATGTAACCGGCGCCCCAAAGGCATCAACAAAGGCCTGGGGGTTGGGTGGGATTGGCCGGGTCAGGATCACCTGTTTGGGCTCCACACCCGGCGAGGCCCAGCGCGCAAACCTTACCATGGGCAAAAGCACGGCCTCTGACCGCACAAAGGGTGCGCGCCAGTCTGCCCTCAGGGGTTCATAGACAATGGCGCATTCGTCCGCCGCCTCTTCCATGTGCAGTTGTCCTGCCGCGCCCACATAAAAGGCCAGGTCACACGCAGCCTTGAGCGACTCGCCCACCGTTTTCGCGGTCACAAGCAGGTGCCCAAGGGTGGAATAGCTGCTGTAGCGAACGCGTGCCCCAACCTTCAGGCCCAAAAGCCCGTCGCCCGATAGCTTTTCGGCGGCCACCCAAAGGGCTTCGGCGGTCTCTTCGCCGACCCGTCCTTCGGCAAGGGGAGCGATCCCCGCGGCTTTATAAAGCGCGCCGGGTGCAACACCATATTCGGCGTGCATCACATCCACAAGCGTGGCCAGATAGCGGGTAAGGACGGTATCGTTCACTTGATCTTCTTGGCGTAAAATATCAATTTTTAGACGCCGACTGTCATTCACAAGGCAGCAATCGTCAAGTAGATTTACCGCGTCCTTTGGGAAGGGGACACTTTGGGAGGGATGGAAAAGCATGGACGCAAGCGCCATCAATGACGCCGT
>Ga0070726_10001541_pt1 | contig 22986 bp, 10 predicted proteins | sample tdAd471_FD_67275 | JGI IMG/M metagenome (GOLD analysis project Ga0070726, IMG submission 67275) | Marine sediment microbial communities from the Atlantic coast under amendment with organic carbon and nitrate - tdAd47.1 | ecosystem: Environmental > Aquatic > Marine > Coastal > Sediment | place... | reverse complement strand
AACGTGCCCGCCGCGACCGGGGCGACGCGCCCCGTTGTCCTAGGCTCGATAACGGTTTAGCGGGCCTCACGCGGCCAGGAGGCCCGCCCCGCGTGGTAGAACGCGGGGTAGGAAATCCCGCCCCGAGCAGCGGAGAACGCCACGTGCCCGGTCCTCCCTCGAGTTCAGCAGCCGCCTCGCCTCGCCCCTCGGAGGGCGCCGCGGCATGCTGAACCTGGACGACCTGCTCGCAGCCAACATCGCCTGTCGGATCGCGCTCCTCGGCGTGCACTCCCTGCGCCAGCTCCTGACCGAGCTCGACGCCCAGGCTCCTCCCGGGTCGCTGATCCCGGCGCTCCACCAGCGAGGCTTCCCCGTCGACCGGCTGCAGCAATTGCAGCACGCCGCGCGCCAGCGCCGAGCTCAGCTCGAGACGCAGTACTTCTTGAGCATCGTCCGCGCCCGCGGGGCCGTCGACCCGGCGACCCTGCAAGCCCTGGCCACCCAGCAGGCCCGCGACGGCTACCGCTGGTCTCTGGCCGACGTGCTGGTCAACCGTGGCTTCCTCGCCGCCGAGGTGTGCCTCTCGCTGACCCGTGAGGCGGCTCAGCTCCTGGCCCAGCGCGAACAGCAACTGCTGCACACCAACCGCCAGCAAGGCTTCGGGCCCGTGCTCGAGACCGGGACCTCGTCGGGCCGCCACCTGCCTCGCCCGACCAGCAGCTCCTCGGGCTCTCACCGCCTCAGCGCCTCGAGCTCGGGGCAGCACCCGAACCCCATGGCCAGCTCCGGCTACCGCAACGCCTCGGGGTCGGGCCTGCACCGCAACCCCATGGCCAGCTCGGGCGCCGGCTTCGCCGAGATCCCCAACACCGACTTCGACAAGACCCTCCCCGTCGACCCCCCGGACGCGCCGATCCCCAACACCGACTTCAACGAGACCCTCCCCGTCGACCCCCCGGAGCCGGGCTTCGACCCCGAGCGCACCATGGCCTTCCAGGAGACGCTCAAGGTCCCCGAGCCCCCGGAGCCCACCTTCGACGAGGCGGCCCAGACGCTCATGATGGACACGGTCCCGCAGCCCGTGCCGGGCCTGGGCAACGACCCCTGCCGGACCATTGGCTTCGACGACGTGCTGCTGGCCCCTGGCGCCCCTCCCGACCCCCAGTTCGACGAGCTCGACGCCGAGCGCACGATCACGATCCCGGCGCCCGGCGCCCCGGAGCAGACCATCAACCTCCCGCCGCCCCCGGTAAAGAACCCGTTCGGCACGATCCAGGCGACGGCCGAGCCCGGCGATGACTACCACGATCAAACGATCACCATGCGCCCGGACCTCGGCGACGACGCGCCGCCCGAAATGCCGCCAGGTCTGGAGCGGGTGCGCGAGCTCGGCCGCGGCAACATGGGCGTGGTCTACCTCGCTCGTCAGCCCGACCAGCGCCTGGTCGCGGTCAAGGTGATCAAGGCCACGACCAAGGACGCCGCGGCCCGCTTCAAGCGCGAGATCCTCGTCTCGGCCAAGGTCCAACACCCCCACGTGATCGAGGTCCTCGACTCGGGGACGCTCCCCAACGGCTCGAACTACATGGCCATGGAGTACCTCGAAGGCCGCGAGCTGAAGGAGCTGATCCAGAGCGAGGCCCCGCTCCCCCTCACTCGCTCGCTGGAGCTGCTGGACCAGCTGCTGGCGGCGCTCGAGGCGACCCACGCCGCCGAGATCGTGCACCGCGACCTCAAACCCGAGAACGTGCAGGTCCTCACCCGCCAGGGCGGCGACCACATCAAGCTGGTGGACTTCGGGATCTCGCGGATCTTGACCCAGCAAGAGGAGGAGGACGCCGAGGAGGTGTTCGTCACCATGCGCGGGACCCTCTCGGGCACGCCGATGTACGTCGCCCCGGAGGCGATCCTCGAGCCCGACGACGTGACCAAGGGCCACGACGTCTACGCCGCGGGGGTGATCCTCTACGAGCTGCTCACCGGCGCGCTGCCCTTCGACGCCAGCCGCACCCTGCGCGACCTGCTCAAGGACACCGTCGAGAGCCGACCCAAGCCCCTCGAGATCGCGCACCCCGGGGGCGAATTCCCCGAGCCGGTCAAGCGCCTCGTGGCTCGCTTCCTCGAGAAGGACCCCCAGGCCAGGCCACAGGACGGGGCCGCCGCGCGGGAGCTGCTGCGCGAGACCCGGGACGTCCTCGCCGGCCGCGCGGCACCGCGCCGCCGACGCGCCGCCACCACCCGCCAACCCGGAATCACCGCCCGCTTGCTGCGCAAGATCACGGGGATCTTCCGCCGCGACACGGGGAGCGTATGAACCGCCTCACCGCAGCACTCCTCACAGCGCTCGTGAGCGTCGGCCTCAGCGCTGCCCAGGAGCCCCGGATCGAGGTCGTCGACACCGAGCTGCGCTCGCTGGGGGACTGCCCGCGCAAGCACGTGATCACCAGCGCCGAGGCCTTCGCGCGGGTCGTCGACGGGCTGGAGGGCGCCCCGGACGCACCCGACTTCAGCACGCACCACGTGGCGCTGGTCATCTTCGACCGCGGCACCACCGGCGACGTCGAGCTGGGCGATCCGGAGGTCGTCGAGGGTGTGCTGCGGGTGCCCGTGATCCTCCGCCGCGGGGACCCCGACCGCGTCAGCTCGCTGCGCTGCGTGTTCGTGACCCTCCCGGCCTTCCCAGGTGGCGTCGAGCTCGCCCAGCGCCGTGAGCTGAAGGGGGGCCGTGGCTTCGTCGAGAAGAGCCTCGCGGCGACCCCCGCCGACCGCCTCCCGGCGGCGCTGCCCGAGCTGGGGCCCGACCTCGTGCTGACCTGGGAGATGGCCGACGGCAAGCCCCTCCCCGCGGACCTCCGGCTCCTGCACCAGGTGCGCTTCCCCAAGCAGCCCGAGCTCGAGCCGCGCTCGAACAAGGAGAAGCTGGCCGGGTCGCGCTGGGCCCTGCGCTTCCCGCAGCTGCAGCTCGACGTCGAGCACCTCTACGCGGTGTTCAGCAAACGACCGCGCCCGCTGCGCACCCACAACCCCCTGCGGATCACCACCGAGACCCTCGGCGGGGTGAACGCCAAGAACCCCCCGCGGATCAAGCACACCTTCGTCCTCGAACCCGTGCCGGGGCAATAGCTCGTGCGCGGTGGACGACGGGGACGCGGGGGTCGCAGCCGGGGTCGCGGGCGCGGACGCGGGCAGGGCCGCGGCCGCCGTGGGCAGCAACCTCGGCACGAGGCCTTCGTTCCGCCACCGCTGACCCCCGTCGACTCCGCGGAGCTGCCCGAGGTCGAGCTGCGCCAGGAGCTGCGGGTGCCGCACCCCTGGATCTGGCGCTCGAACATCGCCCGCGACCCGGGCTGGCTCGAGGCCGGCGACCTGGTGCGGGTCCGCACCCCGGAGGGCCCCCTGGGGGTCGCCCTCTACCACCCCCGGGTGACCATCGGGCTGCGGCTCCTGACCCGCGACGTGGACGAGCGGATCGACGCCGGGTTCTTCCTCCGCCGGCTCCAGGCGGCCCAGACCCTGCGCGCGTCCTTTGGCCTGGAGGAGGTGACCAACGCCTACCGCCTGATGCACGCCGAGGCCGACGAGGTCAGCGGGCTGGTGATCGACGTCCTCGGCGACGTGGTGCGGGTCGAGTGCTACGCGCTGGGGATCGCGCGCCTCCGCGAGCCGATCGCGGCCGCGCTGGGCGAGCTGTTCCCCGAGAAGCAGATCGTGATCCGCGCCAACCACCGCGCCAGCGAGATCGAGGGCTTCACCCTCGACCCCGCCGCCGGCGAGCCGCACACGACCGAAGTCCGCGAGCACGGCGTGCGCTACCACGTGGACCTGCGCACCGGGCACAAGACCGGCTTCTTCTGCGACCAGCGCGACAACCGGCTGGCCCTCGCCAAGCTGGCCAGCGGCAAGACGGTGCTCGACGTGAACACCTACACCGGCGGCTTCGCGCTCTCCGCGCTCCAGCACGGCGCCAAGCAGGTGACCGGCGTCGACCTCGACGAAGACGCGATCGCGGTCGCGACCAAGAACGCCAAGCTCAACCAGGCCGGCGGCAAGGCGCGCTTCGTGCAGGCCGACGCCTTCCCCTACCTGCGCCAGCTGACCACCGAGCCCGAGGTGCTGATCCTCGACCCGCCCAAGCTGGTGCCCGACCCGCGGCACAAGGCCGAGGGCCTGCGCGCCTACTCCGACCTCAACCGCCTGGGCATGGAGAAGATCCAGCCCGGTGGGATCCTCCTCACCTGCTCCTGCTCGGGCGCGGTGTCCGAGGCCGACTTCCTCGACACCCTGCGCAACGCCGCGGCCAGGGCGGGGCGGACGCTGACGATCTTCCGCATCGCGGGCCCGGGCTCCGATCACCCGGTGGCGCTGCACGTCCCCGAGACGCGCTACCTCAAGGCCGTGTTCGCGCGGGTCAACGCGCTGTAGCTCGGCCTCCGGCTCAGTCCGTGGGGGCCGGGAGCCTGAACGCGAACCACGGGTCGGCCCCGTGCACGACCGGCGAGAGCCCCTCGCAGGTGAAGCCGGCCGCCTCGTAGAACCCGCGCAGGTGCGCCTTGGCGATGAGCAGCACCCGCTCGACCCCGGGCAGCGTCCACGCGTGCTCGAGGTAGCGCGCCAGGAGCGCGCCACCGAGACCGCGACGGCGGTGGGGCTCGGCGACGACCACCGAGTGCACGCAGAGGCTGGCGCCAGCGGGGTCGTGCCGGCTCATGCTGGCGTGGGTCAGCGTGTCGTCGACGCTGCGCGTCCCGCACACGAACCCCAGCAGCTCCCCCGCGGCGTCTTCGGCGAGCAGGAAGCACTCGGGGGCCAGGGCGATCCGGGCGGCGAGGGACTCGCTGCTGGCCGCCTCGTCGGCCGGGTAACTGGCGGCCTCGAGGGCGGCCAGGCGCGCGAGGTCGGCGGCGGTCGCCTGGCGCAGCTTCACGCGACGGGGTCGGACTCGCTGGCGACGGGCTCGACCCCGGGGTCGTGGTCCTCCAGGTAGGTCGCGATCGCCCCGAGGAAGGCGGGACCCAGGCGGTCGGCCTTGGTCTCCCCGACCCCCTTCACCAGGAGGAACGCCTCGCGGCTGGTGGGTCGCGCGGTGGCCATCGCGCGCAGCGTCGCGTCGTTGAACAGCACGTAGGGCGGCACCTCGCGCTCGATGGCCATGCTCCGCCGCAGCGCGCGCAGCCGCTCGAAGAGCTCCAGATCCTGCGGCGCGACCTCGGCCGCGGCGCCCTTCTTGCGCTTGGCCTTCGGCGCCTCGGGCGGGAGGTAGAGCTCGACCTCGCCGCCCTGCAGCACCTGCCGCCCGGCCTCGGTCAGGTAGAGGGTGGGGTAGGTCCCGGGCCGCTGCGCGACGAGCCCCTGGGCCAGGAGCTGGTCGATGAACGAGCGCACCGCGCGCTGGGAGTGCTCGCCGAGCAGCCCGTAGGTCGAGAGCTCTGCGTGCCCGGTCTGGCGCACCTTCTGCGTGTCGCGCCCGCGGAGCACGTCGGTCACGTGGGCCGCGCCGCGCCCGCGACAGCGGACCACGCACGAGAGGATCATCTGCGCGACCCGCTGGGCGTCGTCGACCTGGCGCAGCTCGCCCAGGCACACGTCGCACGCGCCGCAGCCCTCGCCGGGGTCGTAGCGTTGGCCGAAGTGCTCGACCAGCCCCTTGTGCCGGCAGGTCGCCGAGGCGGCGAAGCGCCACATGCGCTGCAGCCGATCGAGGCCCCCGGGGTCGCCGTCGTCGAGCATGCTCTTCCAGCCGTGGAAGTCGGCCCCGCTGTAGAGCAGGAGGCAGTCAGCGGCCAGGCCGTCACGGCCCGCGCGGCCGGTCTCCTGGGCGTACTGCTCGACCCCCTTGGGGAGCGAGGCGTGGACCACGAAGCGCACGTCGGGGCGGTCGATCCCCATGCCGAAGGCGACGGTGGCCACCACCAGGTTCAGGTCCTCGCTGCGGAACGCCTGCTGCACCCGACGCCGCTCGTCGCCCGGGAGCCCCGCGTGGTAGGACGCGCAGTCGAGGCCGCTCGCCTTGAGCTGCCCGGTGAGGCTCTCCACGTCCTTGCGCCGCAGGCAATAGACGATCCCCGCGCCGTGGGGGTGCTTGGCCTTGAGCCGCTTGACGTGGGCCACCACGTTGCTGCGGGGGAGCGAGCGATACGTGAGGTTGGGGCGGTCGAAGTCGCCGACGACCTCCACCGGATCGCGCAGCCCGAGCTGCTCGACCATGTCCGCCCGCACCCGGGGCGTGGCGGTGGCGGTGAAGGCCATGGTGGGCAGCTCGTCGAAGCTCTGCCGCCACTGGCCGAGCATGCGGTATTCAGGGCGGAACTGGTGCCCCCAGTGGCTGATGCAGTGCGCCTCGTCGACGGCCAGCGCGCTGATCCCAGCCCGCTCGAGGCGCTCGCGGAACCCGTCGAGCATCAAGCGCTCGGGGGCGACCAGCAGCAGCTTCAGCGCGCGGTCGTCGAGCTGCTGGTAGACCTCGCGGCGCTCGGCGCCGCTCATCGTGCTCGTGAGCATGCCCGCCGCGACCCCGTTCTCGCGCAGCGCGCTGAGCTGGTCTTCCATCAGCGAGATCAGCGGGCTCACGACCACGGTCAACCCAGGCCGCAGCAGCGCGGGCAGCTGGTAGCAGAGGCTCTTGCCCCCGCCGGTGGGCAAGACCACCAGCCCGTCACGCCCCGCCAACGCGGCGCGGACCGCGCTCTCCTGCGCGGGCCGCAGCTCGCTGAATCCCCAAATGCGCCGGGCGAGGTCGAGGGCGGGGGCGAGGTCCACGTCGGTGGACTCGGGGGCGGTGAGGGTGCTGTCGAACATGGCCTCATGATCCCGAATGGGTCCGACAAGCCTCGGGGGCCACAGGAGTTAACCCTAGTCGCCGGGCTCGCCCTGCTCCGGGCCGGGTTTCTCGCCCTCGTCGGGCTCGTCCGGGTCCTGCGGAGGGTCCTCGCGACCCTGCTCGTGCTCGTCCGCTGAACCGTAGAACTCGTGCATCCGGTGGGCGAACGTCTCCCAGTAGCCGAGCTTCTGTAGATGGGGGAGCAACGGGTCGTGCTCGAAGCGCGCCTTGCTGACCCCGCGCACCCGGTCGAGGACCCGCTCCGCTTGATCGGGCTTGCCGCTGAGGGCCAGCATCCGCGCGTCGTCCCAGGACTCCCAATCCTGGGGCCGCGCCTCGCGAGGCCGGCGCGCATCGCGGAGGTTTTGGATGAGCCGCGCCTGCCAGTCCGGGCGCTCGGGGTTGAGCGAATCGCAGCCGATCATGTCGAGCAGCCCGCGCACCCGCAGCCGGTGCAGCACGTAGCGCTGGAACTCGGCGGCCTGGCCCCGGTCGCGCTCGAGGACCTCGAGCATCGAGCCGCAGGCGTCGAGGACCTCCTCCAGCCGCTGCAGGCGCGCCTCGACCCCCAGCTCGACGGGGACGTCGAGGACCTCCAGCAGCGCGCGGGACAGGTCGTCGACGGTGGCCGGCCAGGGACCGAAGGCCAGGCCCCGGTCCTGGGCCAGGCGCAGCTCGGTCCCGTCGAAGGCGCTGGCGATCATCAGCCGGGGCTGGAGCCAGGGCTCGCAGGGTCCGGCCAGCGCGCCGCGGGATCGACTCCAAGGACGCACCAGGTCCTCCGGCTTCAGCACCTCGTCCTCCAGCTTGGAGTCAATGGCGTGCCGCTCACCGACCATGTAGAGGGGGAACGCGTCGCTGCTGAGCATGCGCTCGCCTTGCATGCGCTGGGCGTCGCAGTGGGCGGCCAGCGCCTCGGCGGGGAGCGGCGACGCCGGGGCGGCTCGCCAGGGGTCTCCGGCGACGGGCAGCCGAAACCGCGCGCGGACCGCGGCGCGATACAGGGGGACGTGCGGGGTGGGGCCACGGGTCGTCCGGTTCCAGGCGAGCACGAGCTGGCCCAGCTCGGCCACACACAGCGCTTCGGGCGGGGGTCCGATCCCGAGGGTCTCGGCGATCAGGCTCGCCTCGTCTTGCTCGTCCCACACCCGCCGGTCCCAGGTGCGGTAGACGCAGAGCGCGGCCAGGGTCGTCCACGCGGTCCTCGGCGCCACGGCGTCTCCCCAGGTGGAGGCGACCTCCACGCGCTCGCTGGGACGCCCAGGACGCGACCGCTCGGCAGCCTCCAACACGCCTTCGCTCAGGCGATCCTCGCTGCGCCAGCCCTCTCCACTCAGCGCACGGGACACCCGGCGCTGGTCGAGGCGGGGTGGCTGGCGATTGACCAGCCCGCTCGCCAACGCACGATCCCAGGCGACCCGCGCGGCGGGGGTCTCGCTCGCGTTCTCGCCCTCGAAGCGCTCGAGCTCGACCTCCCACAGCTGCGGGCTCCCCGCGACCTCCAACGCCAGGCTCGAGCCGCGGTCGCGGACCTCCAGCACGTCGAGCGCCAACGCTCGCACGGCGAGGCTCGCTGGCTCACCTTCTACCACCCCGCGCGCGACCGCGAGGGCTGCCTCCAGCGCGGCCACGCGCCGGGCGCGCGCCGCGCGGCGCACGTCCTGCGCCGCCTGCAGCGCCAACAGCGCCCGCGCCAACGGGTCGTCGGTCTCGACCTCCTGCGCCCGCTTCACGGCCACGCCGACCAGCTGGGGGCGCCTGCGCACGGCCGCCGCGGCCGTCTCCGCGTCGATCAGCTCGCCTTCGATGGAGAGCGCCAGCTCGGCCCCACCCAGCTGCCGCGCTCGCGCCAGCTGCCGCCGCCGGAGGGCGAGGAACGCCCTCGCCGGCGCGTCGCCGACGACGCCCAGGTAGGCGCGGGCTGCGCTCGGGTCGCCGCAGCGCGCGCGGAGGTAGAGCGCCGCGCGCGCCAAGGGAGGGACCTCGCGAGCGCGCTGGCAGAGCTCGAGCTCCGCCGCCTCGTCTCCCGCGACGACCTTGCGGCGCAGCTCCACCAGCTCGTCCAGCGGGACCTCCTCCAGCAGCGGAGCCAACAGCTGGCGCGCGGGGTCGAGCTCGGCCGGGGTCGGGTCGCGCCCGGCCGCCCAGGCCGCGTGCGCCTGCGCCTCGAGCAGGCACCCCGCCTCCGCCAGCGCCGCGCGCTCACCCGCCGGCCCCGCGGCCAGCGCGCGCCAGGCCTCGGCCGCCGCCTCGAACGCAGCGCTCGCCGCGGTGTGGCGTTCAGCCTGCTCGGCGCGCCACGCCTCGCTCGCCGCGTCGTCGAGCAGCGACCCGTGGCTGCCCTCGGCGCGCAGCCCGACCACCTCGGCCGCGAGCTGCGTGTGGCGGGCGGCGAGCCACCCCTGGGCCGCCGACTCACCCCCGTGCTCGCGCACGCTCACGACGTCGCTGCCGATCGCGGCGACCAGGAGCTCGACTCGCGCCCGGCCCTCCGGGTCCAGAGTCGGCTCCCCGTCCACGAGCTCGGGCGGCGACTCGGAGTCGTGGAACGCGATCAGTCGCGCCCTCGCGCGCAGGTAGCGCGGTCGGGGATCGTGGGGGAGGGCCGCGCACAGTCGCCCGGCCAGCTCCTCGACCTCCACCGCGGGCCCGCGCAGGTTGGCCCGATCGGCCACCTCCAGGTCGCGCAGCGCCCCCCGGAGGAGCCCCTCGACCAGCGTCGGCTCCCCTTCGCGCAGGCGCTCGAGCTGGGCGTCGAAGGTCCCCCCGCCACCCACGGCCTGCTGCATGGCCCCCGCGAGGGGACCCTCGTCAGTGAAGGGGGACGGCCCGCGCAGCGCCTGGGCGAGTTGGCTCAGGAAGTCCGCGTGAGCCTCCTCGGAGCGCGACCCCCGCGCGAACTTTCGCGCCTGCTTCCCTGCCTGCTGGGCGGCCTCCCAGGCCTGCTCCAGCAGGCGCACCCGCGCGATCCCCCGCCAGGCCGAGGCCAGCAAGGCCGGCTCCTCGGGCCCCGTCTCCTCGACCACCTGCTCGAAGGCAGGCGCCGCGAGCTCGGGCAGCCCCCGCTGCTGGAGCTCGTGCCCGGCGGCGGCGAGCTCCCAGCCGCTGAGCAGCGTCTTCTCGAGGGCGTCCGCGGGAGAGGGCGCGGGCGCTGGGAGCCCGTAGCCCACCAGCTCCCAGCCCAGCGCGCGCGCGCGCGCGGGCTCGACCTTGGCCAACGCCGCGAGGGCTTCGGCCGCGCGCGAGGCCTCCCCCGACCACGCGGCCACCAGCGCCCGGTCGGCCGGCGGGCCCCCCTCGGCGAGCTCAGCGAGCTCGATCGGCGCGTCCGAGGGCGCCTCGCGGGTGAGGTAGGTGTAGGCGCCGAGCCCCATGCCGAGCAGCCCCAGGACCAGGCAAGCCACGAGGAGCGCGACGTCGCCGCGCCCGCCCCCGGACTGGGTGAGGCGCTGCTGGAACTCCGCCGCGCTGGGCCGCTTGCTCGCCTCCTTGGCCAGGGCGTCCTTGATCAGCGCCCGCTGCTCGGGCGAAGCGTCTGCGATCGGGGCGGGCTCCTCGGTGAGGATCCGGGTGTAGACCTCGAGGGCGGTCGCCCCGCGGTAGGGCAGCACTCCCCCCAGGATCCGGTAGAGGATCACCCCCAGGGCGTGGACGTCCGACTTGGCGCTGACCTCTCCCCGCGCCTTGTCGCACTGCTCGGGGGCCATGTAGTAGGGCGTGCCGAGGAGCTCGGCCTCCTGAGTCAGGCGGTTGACCGAGGCGTCCCCCACCCACACCAGGCCGAAGTCCATCAGCAGGGGGACCCCCTCGGGGGTCACGACCACGTTCTCGGGCTTGATGTCCCGGTGGACGACGTCTTGCTCGTGGAGGTAAGCCACCGCGTCGCTGAGCAAGCCCAGGATCCGCAGCGCTTCGTCGCGAGGTTGCCCGGCCTTGAGCAGCTCTTCCCAGCTCGTGCCCTCGACGAGCTCCATGGCGAAGTAGGGCTGCTGGCCGAACTTGCCCGAGCCGTGGACGCGCACGATCCCGGGGTGATCGCGCACCTGCTCCAGGATCCGCAGCTCGCGGAGGAAGCGCTGCACCGCCTCGTGCTCCTGGGCGTAGAGCGGGTTCATCACCTTCAGCGCGTAGAGCCCGCCGTCGTGGACGTGCCGCACCCGGTAGACGACGCCCATGTTGCCCCGCCCCAGCTCCGCCTCGACCAGGTAGTCGCCGATGGCCTGCCCGAGGGGACCAGGCTTGTGTGTTGAGTCGGGTGGCATGCGTCCAGCTTGGCGATCGAACTCGCCGCAAGCCACTCCTTGGCCAACCAAACCGCTGGCGCCGTCCGGGTCGTGCGACCACAGTGGACGTGTGACCCCCCCCTCCTCGACCCGGAGCCACCCTTGAGCCGCGGCATGCGCCCCGGGGACGTGTTCGGCCCCTACCAGGTGGTCAAGCTGCTCGGGCGCGGGGCGATGGGCGAGGTCGCGCTGGTCCAGCACACACAGCTCGGCGCGCTCTACGCGCTCAAGGTCCTCGGCCGCGCCCTCGCCCAGGACCAGGGCGCCCAGCAGCGCTTCCAGCGCGAAATGGCCGCCCTGGCCCAGGTGGACGCGCACCCCGGGGTCGTGCGCGTGCACGCCAGCGGGCTGCTCCCCGACGGCCGCCCCTACTTCGTGATGGAGTACGTCGAAGGCCAGACCCTGGCCCGCGCCCTGCGGCACGGGTTGACCGCCGAGCTGGGGATCGAGGTCGTGCTGGAGATCGCCGAGGCCCTGGGCTTCCTCCACCAACACGGGATCGTGCACCGCGACGTGAAGCCCGAGAACGTGCTGATCGCCGCCGAAGGGCGCGCCCGCCTGAGCGACTTCGGCCTGGCCAAGGCGATCGGCGGCAACGAGCAGCGCCTGACCCTCACCGGGGAAATGATCGGGACCCCCGCCTACATGTCCCCCGAGCAGGCCAGCGGAACGGGCAGCGTCGGCGCCTACACCGACGTCTTCGCCTGCGGGGTGGTGCTCTACGAAGTGCTCAGCGGCAGCGTCCCCTACAAGGGGGCCACGGGGCTCGAGGTCTGCATGCAGGTGGCGGAGGGCAAGCCCTTCCCCACGCCCTCGAGCCTGCGCGCGGGGGTCGACCCCCGGGTCGAAGCCGTGTGCCTCAAGGCCCTGGCGCACAAGCCAGACGAGCGCTACCCCGACGGCAACGCGCTGGCCGACGCGCTCCGCGAGGCCGTCGCGGAGGAGGCGACCTCCGCCCGCGACCTGACGAAGCCGGCCCTCGCCGTCGGCGCGCTGCTGGTCGTGTTGGCCCTGGCCGCCGTGGGCTACGTCGCCCTCCAGCGCGAGGCCCCCGCGAGCCCCACGCTGACGGCCGAGCAGCTCCCTCCCGAGCTGGAGACCCTCGAAGCCCACGCCGAGGCCGGCAACTGGCAGGCGATCCTCGACCTCCGCGAGCAAGCGGCCGGCTGGACCGGCGCCGCCCAGGCCCGCTGGGCCGAGCTCTCGACCCAGGCCCGCCGCGCGCTGATCCTGAGCGCCTGGGACGACCTGCACCTCGAGGCGGGGCTCGCCGCCTGGGACGCGGGTCCGCCGCTGGAGGAGCCCGCGGCCGCGTGGCTGCTGGCCTTGGCCGGGCGAGCCGCGGACGCTCCCCTCGCGGCGATCGAGGACCCCCGCGAACGCGCTTGGCTCGCGGCCTGGGCAAGCAAGACCTCGGACTGCGAGGCCGCGCTCGAGACGCTGAGTCCGCCCCGAGCGGCGCTGCTGGGCTGGGAGCTCTACGGAGCGCTTCCCGCTCTGGGTGCGCTCGAGGTGCTCGAGATCCCAGAGGGCGACACCCCCGAGCTGAACCTGGCCAGGAGCGTGCGTGCGTTCGCCCGGGGTCGGCTCGGGCTCGCTGCGGCCCGGCTCCCCGGGAGCGAAGAGCTGAGCTCCACGGAACTCGCGGCCACCCGCGAGGTCGTCGCCGCCCGCCTGGCGCTGGCCTGGGGGGACACGGGCCCGCTTCGCGACCTGGTCAAGAGCAAGCTCGCTCGCAGAGCCGAGGGCTTCGACCGCTTCGAGTCCTGGATCCTGGCACGAGAGCTCGCGGCCTGGGTCGACAGCGAGCGCCGAGAAGCGCTCCTGCAGACGCTCCCGGCCGCGCTCCGCGACGTGCTCCAGCCCTGGGCCCTGGACACGGGCGGTCGCCTCGCCCTCGCTCGGGCGGAGGTCCGCGCCCGCTCGGCAGACGCCCGCGCCGCGTTGGTGAGGGCTGGTGCCGCGCCTCTGGTCGCCTCCCACTCCCCCGCCCTGGCCGAGCTCGACGCCTGCCGCCGGGGCTTGGACGGGGCGATCGGGATCCAGCTCGCCCGGGCGGCGGACGCCCTCGCAGCGGCTGAGGCTGGGGGCCGGCGCGGCGAGCTACTCGAGCGCGCGGAGGGTTGGCTCCACGCGCTGCGCTACTCCCGCGCGGAGAGCCCCGCCTACGCGCTGGTGTCCCTGCGGCTAGAGCGCCTTCGCGCGCCCCCCGACGAGGACGCCTACACGACCTTCGAGGCCCTCAGTCCGGGCGACCCCGCTGGGCTCTACGAGCTCGCCATGGGGCGCGAAGCCTGGGCGTCGTGGTCCATCGACGACGACTGCACGAGGACCCCCGTGGGCTTCGCCGAAGCCGCAGCGGCCTGGGAGCGCGTCGAACTCGCGAGCCCAACCCAGGCCGAGGCGAGCCACGCCCGGCTGCGCCGGGTGCAAGCGCTGACCAACGAGGCCGCAGAGGAGCCGCCCGAGTCGGAGCGTTGGGCGACCATCCGCGCCCTCCTCGCTCCACGCGTGGAGGCGCTCCCCATCGCCGACGCCGCCGCGACACGCCGAGAGCTGTGGCTCGCCCTCGCCGACCAGGACATGGACCGCTTCGAGGAGCTCGCCCGCCGACTCCTGCGACACGCCAAGGGCCTGACACCTGACGACCGCCTCGCGATCTACCTCAGCGCGGCCCTCGGTGACGTGGACGCGGCGGACGCCTACACCGCGCTGGTCGGCGACGCGGTCGCCTGCGGGCTCCTCGAGTTCCGCGCGGTCGAGGCCCGGGGCGGAGACGAGCGCGCCGCCGCGGAAGAGCTCTCCGACACGCTGGGGTTGCCACTCGCGCACCTCGTGGTGGCGAAACTGAGCGTCGACGAAGCCCGCCAACCCTCCCCGTCTCCGTTGCACCTCGCGGCGGTCATTAGCAAGGGGCCGGAGGAGGTCCCGTCGGTGGTGGCGTTGCTGCGGGACCCCGCCAACGCGCCGCCCGACGTGAGCAAACGGCTGGAGGAGATCAGCGCCTCCGGGCTCGGCGCCCACCGCCAACTCCTGGCGCGGGCGCTGCTCTACGCCGCTCGGGACATCAAGACCACGCCTGAGCCTGGACGCCCCTGGAGCCTCGCGGCGGCTGACGCGCTGGGCGAGGCGCTGGAGGACGATCCCGCGCACGCTGGGCTCCGTCAGCTGCGAGCTGCGGTGTTGCTGCTTCCCAACGGAGACCTCCCCGACAAGCCGCTCCTCGAACGTGCGATCCGCCTCGACCTCGAGCTCGCTCAGGCGGCTCTGCCTTGGGCGATCGGAGTCGCGCAGGAGCGCCTGCGGCTGGAGGACGACCCCCAGCGCTTTCAGCAGCAGGTCGACGAACTGGGAGCGAAGGGCTGGTTCTGGTCCGAGGACCTGCTGGCGCGGCGGGTGCTTGGAGCCGCTACGGGTCCCTGGCCGGAGTCGATCGAGGCGGCGAACCCTTGGGACCTCGGGACGTTGGTGAAGCTGCCAAGCGACGTGCAAAAGGCAGGCTACCGGCGGACCGCGGCTGGGCTGCTGCTCTTGTTCTACGACTACGACGACAACCGGAGGGCTCCCGAGGAGAACCGGGACCCCTTGAAGACCTACTTCGAGTCGCTGGCTCAGGCAGAGCCAGACCCGCTCCACCGACGCGCGCTCGTCGAGGCTTGGCTGACCCAGCACGCCGAGACCGTCCGGGACAGGGAGGCGCGTCGTGAGGAACGCATGCCCTTGATCCGCAGCTACGCCCGCGCCCCCCAGCTGGCGATTCGCCCTCCCGCGCCCGTGGGCCTCGCCCCCAGCCCCTCCCTGGACGGGATCCAGGCGCTGCGTCGACCTCACCTGACCGCGCTCTGGGCGCAAGAGCTCTCGCTGCACATGGGGTGGGGGCGCGCCTACCACCGCGCCGAGCTGTGGGACGACCTGATCGACGACGAGCGGGACTACGCCGACAGCGTCTACACCCCAGCCCAGCTCTGCGACCCGTGGTCCCGCACCCGCGCGATCCTCGAGGGTCTGCACGAGGCCGTCCCCGCTTACCGCGTGGCGCAGCTGAACACGCTCCGGCGCTACGGGAGCTTCTCGCGCTGGGCCCTGGCCCAACTGCAGGCGGCCGCGTTCGACCGCGAGTCGTCGCCCGCGGAGAACTTCTCCGATCGGCTGTATTGGGAACGTCAGGGGTGGCGCTGGCAACGGGAGAGCCGAGACGAGCGCGCGCAGATCGCGCGCCTGCGCGCGGGCCTCTGCGCCTACTTCGAGCGCTTCGAGCAGCCCTACTTCCGTGGGCTGCGGGTCGACTTCCTCCTCGAAGCCGTGCACGACTTCGACCGCGCGCACGACGACGACGAGCCCGCCACGCCGGAGCAGCAAGCCCAACGCGACCGCGACTGGGAAGCCGCGCTGAAGCTGGGCATGGAGCTCGACCCCGAGCAGGTCTCGCGCGACCGCGAGTCGCGCGCGGTGTCCTGGTATCGCCAGGCTCGCTGCGCTGCGCTGGCCGGGGACCGGGAGCTGATGACCGAAGCGCTGGGGAAGCTTCGTGTGGCCCAGCAAAACGACGAAGACGAGGGGCTCGAGCCGCTCCTCGAGCGGGAGCCCTGGGACGACGAGCTGCGTAAGATCCCGGGGATGCTCTCGCTGTTCGAGTAACCAATGTCGTATCGCCCAGGAGACGTGTTCGGACCCTACCGGGTCGTGGCCGGGATCGGCCGCGGCGCCATGGGCGAGGTGCTGCTGGTCGAGCACGTCGAGCTCGGTGCGCAGTACGCGCTCAAGGTCCTCGGCAAGGAGCTCGCTGACGACGCCCAAGCCCGCGACCGGTTCGTGCGGGAGATGGCGTCCCTGGCGGCCGTCGACGTGCACCCGGGGATCGTGCGGATCCACGCCAGCGGCTTCCTCCCCGACGGGCGCCCCTACTTCGCAATGGAATACGTCGAGGGGAGGAACCTGACCCACGCGATCCACCACCAGCTCCTGGGGCTGGAGGAGGCGGTCGAGGTCACGGCCGAGGTCGCCGAGGCGGTGGGGTTCCTCCACGCGCGCGGGCTCGTGCACCGCGACGTCAAGCCCGACAACGTGATCCTCGCCGCCGAGGGACGCGCGCGGCTGACCGACTTCGGCCTGGCCAAGGCGGTCGGGGCCGACGTGCAGCGCCTGACCCTCACCGGCGACCTGATCGGGACTCCCGCCTACATGGCTCCGGAGCAAGCCCAGGGCCAGCGCGAGGTCACGCCTCAGACCGACGTCTACGCCTGCGGGGTCCTGCTCTACGAGGCGCTCACCGGGCGCCTGCCCTACGAAGGCCGGACGGCGATCCAGATCACGCGCAAGGTCGCCAACGGCATGCCCTTCCCCAAGCCCACGCGGCTGGTGGTCACGATCCCGCCAGCCGTCGAGGCGGTCGTGCTCAAGGCGCTGGAGTTCAAGCCCCAGGCGCGCTACCCCGACGGGACCGCGCTGGCCGAGGCGCTGCGGGCGGCGATCGCGGAGCCGCCGCCGCCGCCGGCCCGGGTCAGGCCGTGGGTCGTGGGCGCGGTCACCGCGCTCTGCCTGGCCGCGGTGACCGCGCTCTGGCTCTCCCAGCGGACCCCGCCCAAGCCGACGGGTGAGCGGGACCCTGCGGCGCTCCAAACCCTCGAAGCCCACGCCGAGCGGGAGAACTGGCGCGCGATCGTCGAGGCGCGGGGGGGGGTGAACGCCACCTGGTCGCCGACGGCGGTCGAGCGCTGGACCGCGCTCGTGACCCGCGCGAGGCGCGAGCTGATCGGAGAGGCCTGGGCGAAGCAGCGACTCGACGACGGCGAGCGAGCCTGGGACGCGGGCCCTCCGCTGGAGGACCCCGCGGCCGCCTGGCTGCTCGCCGCGCTGGGACGCCCGGCGGAGATCCCCCTGGCCGCCGTCGCCGACCCCTCCGCGCGGGCCTGGCTCGCCGCCCAGGCCGGCGACCTCCGCGCCTGCACGGCCGCGCTGGAGTCGCTCCCCGCGCGAGAGGGCGAGGTCCTCCGCTGGGAGCTCCGCGGGGCGCTGCCGCAGCTGGAGACGCAGCGGCAGCTGCGGGACGAAGACGGGGTGGACGCGTTGATCCGCGGGGTGCGCGCCCTCGCGCTGGGGCGGCTGGGGCAGGCTGCGGGCGCCCTCGCCCGCGTGGAGGGCCTGCCGTCGCAGCTCGAGGCGACCCGCGACCTGGCGCGCGCGCGCCTGGCCCTCGCCTGGGGCGAGCCAGGTCCCCTGGCCGAGCTGGTCTACGCGCGCCTGCAGACGAAGCTCGACGGGGTGGCTGAGCTGCGGGCTTGGGTCCTCGCGCGCGAGGTCGCTCCCTGGCTCTCCCCCGACGCGCGCTCCGACCTCCTCGACCCGCTCCCTGCCCGGCTGCGGGACCTCCAGCGACCGTGGCTGCTCGACGCGGGCGGGCGACTGGCCCACGCCCGTCGCCAGCGCGGCGACTCCGGCGCCTGGCGGGCGGCAGGGGCAGACCCCGTGCTCGCCTCTCGCTCGCTGGCCCTCGCCGACCTCGACGCGTGCCGCCGCGGCCTCGACGGGGCGCCGGGCTTGCTCCTCGCCCGGGCCGACGCCGTGATCGCCGCCGCCCTCCGCGGCCACGCTCGCGCTCCCCTGATCGACCGCGCGCGCACGTGGCTCGATCGCGTCGAGGGTGTGCGGGGCGAGACCCCGGCTGGAGCGCTCGTGCGGCTGAGGCTCCGACGCCTGCAAGGGGAGCTGCTCGAGGACGACTGGGAGCTCCTCGAGCGCGTCATCCCCGGAGACAGTGTGCGCCTGCGGGAGGACGCCCTGGCCGCCGAGGACTGGGCGCGCTGGTCCGTCGACGGCGACGCCCAGCGAAGCGGCGAGGGCTTCGCTCGAGCCGCCGCCGCCTGGGCCCAGGTCGAGGCCCAGGGCTTCGACGAGGCCGAAGCGCGGGAGGCCACCCTGCGACGGGTGCGCGCGCTGGCCAATCAGGCCGCTGCCGAGGGAGCCGACGAGGCCGGCTGGGCCAAGGTCTCGGAGGTGCTCCAGCCCCGACTGTCGCAGCTCCCCGTGGCCGAGCTCGCCCGCGCGCGCGCCGAGCTGCGCGCGGCGCTGGTCGGCGGCGACCTCGAGCGGGTCGACGCCCTGCGCGCCGGGCTGCGAAGGGTCGCCCCGGGTGACCTCGACGTGCTCTACCTGGGCGCGGCGCTCGGCAGCGGCGACGCCGCGGAGGCCTACGCCCTGCTCGTCGGCGACCTCCCCGCGCTGGCGCTGATCGAACTCCGCGCGGCCGAAGCCTCCGACGACCGCGCCCGGCTGCGCGAGGTTGCCCGGGAGGCCGCCGCCGCCCACCCGCTCCCCTACGCGAACCTCCTCGCCGCCGCGGTCGCGGTCGACGAGCAGCCGTCTCCCCTCGACCTGGCGCGAGTGGTCGAGGAGGCCCCCGAAGAGCTGCACGCGGTGCTCGAGCTGCTGCGCGCGGCGGCCCCTCCGCGGGCGGAGACCTGGGAAGCCCAGATCGAGGCCTCAGGGCTCGGCGAGCAACGCCGGCGCGTGGCCCGCGCGGTGCTCGTGCTCTGGGCAGACCTCCAGGGCAGCCTCGCGTCGCCGCAGAGCTGGAGCCTGCGGGCCTGCGAGCTGCTGGACGCGGCCCTCGAGGAGGACCCCTCCAGCCCGGGGTTGCTCCTGCTGCGAGCCTCCGCGCTGCGACGCCCCAGCGGGCAGCCCCACGACGATCCTCGAGTCGAGCGCGGTGTGACCCACGACCTGGAGTTGGCCAGCCTGGCGCTGCCCTGGGCGGCGGAGCCGCGGGTCACGCGGCTGCGCTTCAGCGAGGACCGCGAGCAGGTCGGGCGCCTGATCGACGACCTGGGGAGCAGCGGCTGGCTGTGGTCGAAGGAGCGGCTGCCCCTGCAACCCGGGATCGACCCAGCTCCACGCCCCTGGCCCGGCGCGGTGCACGGGCTGCAGGCCTGGGAGCAGCGCAGCCTCAACGCCGCCTGCATGGGGGCCGCTGGCCTGCACCGCGACCACACCGCGTTGGCCCTCTACCAGCTGTTCTTCGACCGGGTGCGCGTGAACGCGTCCGAGTGGGTGACCGACACGGTGCGCACCTCGCTGGAGCGTCTGTTGAAGGCGGCCGACGACCCCCTCCAGCGCCAGGGCTTCGAGGGCACGGTCCTCGCCCGCAGCGCGGCGCCGCTGAAGGGCGACGCGCGACGGGCGCAGCGCCTGGAAGCCCTCCGCCTGCTGGCCGCCCCCGGGATCCCGCGCACGGCCGTACGCAGCCTGGCGGGGCTCCCCAGCGGGACGCAGCTGTGGGACCTCCGCCGCACCCCGCACCTGGCCGCGCTCTCCGCTCAGGACCTCGCCATGCGCAACGGCTGGGACGCGAGCCTGCACCGCGCCGAGGTGTGGCGCGGACTGCGCGGCGGCGACGCCCCCCCTGTGTTCGCCGTCGAAGAGCTGCGCGACCCCTGGTCGCGCGCGCGCGCGATCCTCGACGGGCTGCACGACGGCGGCGACCCGCACACCAACGCGACCCTCGCCTGGCTGCGTCGCGAAGACTCCGCGCGCTACATGGTGGGCCTGCTGCGCGCGGCGGCCTTCGACCGCGCGACCTCCCCGGGGGTGGACCTCTACTACCGGGTGGTGTGGGAGCTGCGCTACGACCAGGACGCCACCGCGCTCGAGCTCGAGCAAGGGATCGCCCTCACCCGCCTGTTCGAGCGCGTGGACGCCCCCACCTTCCGCGGCCTGCGCTCGGACCTCCTCGTCGACCTGGCGCGGAAGCTCCCGCAACGCCGCGACGCGCTCCTGGACGAAGGGCTGCGGCTCGGCCAGGAGGTCGACCCCAAGCAGGTCTCGCGCTGGTGCGAGTCGCTGGGGACCGCGATCTGGCGGCGGGTCCGCTGCGCCGCCCTCGCCGGCGACGACGCCGCCCTCGACGCGGCGCTGGCCGCTCTCGACGCAGCCCGGGATCGTTGGGGGCTGGAGCTCGCCCAGACCTACGAGCCCTACGCCGAGCGGTTGGCCGAGCACCCCAAGCTCGAGGCCGTCTTCCAGGGGGACGACTAGATACGTGGGGTCAGCTCAGCGCGGGACCGGAGGCTGCAGGTCCTCGAGGGAGTCGCGCAGGTAGAGGAACCAGCGGCTCTCTTCGGGTTGCCCGGCCTCGCTCGGCTCGGCGGGCTGGGCCTCTCCCTCGGCGGGCTGGGCCTCTCCCTCGGCGGGCTGGGCCTCTCCCTCGGCGGGCTGGGCCTCTCCCTCGGCGGGCTGACCTGCGACCGGCTGACCCGCGTCCGGCTCCTCGGCGCCCTCGGCGCCTGGCTCCAGCGCCTCGCTGACGGGACGCCGCTGCCAGTAGAGGTTGATCTCCATGTCGCGGTTCTTGTTCTCCTCCTCCTCGCCCTGGGCGGAGTTGAGCACCTCGACGTGGGCCTTGAAGCGCGTCCGCGCGCGGAGCCCGTCTTCGGACATGTCGACGCCCATCAAGCGCACGTTCTCGATGTGCAGCTGCTCGGGCTTGATCCCGAACAGCTTGCGGATCTGCTCGGGAATGTCGGCTTCCTGCTTCTCGGCCCAGGTGTGGTAGCTGGCGGCGCGGTCCCAGTCCTTGAACTCGATGTCCTCCATGAACTGCCGACCCAGGCGCTCGACCTCCTGGTATTCGGGGGACCAGGCGAACTCGACGCCGCCGAGGCTGAAGCCCCAGGGGCGCAAGCCAGCGAGGAACACGCCCCCGAGCGCGAGGACGATCGCCAGCACCGCGAGCATTTTCTTCACTCGGAGGCCTCCTGCCCCAGTGTAGGCCGCGAGCGTCGGTCGCGCAGGGCCGAGCTCACTCGTCGGGCTGCAGGCGGAGCAGGACGCCGGCCAGGATCACGCACGCGAGGCCCATGCCCAGGATCGCGACGTGGTCCCCGAGGAGGGTCGTCAGCCACCCCTCGGGCTTGACCCGCAGCGTCTTCAGCGCGTCGAAGGACCAGGCGCCGAGCATGGCCCACTCGATCCGCCGCACGCCCTCCGACGCGTTCCCACCGAGGGTCACCTCGTTGAAGATCAGCTGCGGGATCAAGGCCAGGGGCACCAGCGCGATCAGGCTGTTCTGCGAGCGGGAGATCGACGAGAGCAGCAACCCCAGACAGGACGAGGCCAGCGCGGTCGCGAACAGGCTGGCGAACACCACCGGGACGCTGCCCTCGAAGGTGACCCGCAGGGAGACCACGCCGACGAGGATCAGGCATTGGACCGCGGCGAGCAGGGCGAGCACGCCGAGCTTGGAGAGCACGTAGGCGCGCACCGAGACCCCGGCCCGCCGCTCGCGGAGGAAGATCAGGCGCTCCTTGACCACCTCCCGGCAGCCGTTGAAGCAGCCGAACCACACCGCCACCAGGGCCAGGATCAGGTCCATGCGCGCGTGCTCGCGCCCCCCAGCGAAGGCCGTCCCGATCAAGACCCCGATCACGGGCGCCTGCGCGAGGAGCACCAGCGAGCCCCCCAGGTCGCTGAGCTTGAGCTCGACGTAGCGCGCAGAGAGGATCGAGGCCGTGGGGGTGTCGAACAGCCGCGCGAAGACCCCGGGCCCGCGGGGCTCCTCGACCTCAGCAGGGCCTTCGGCCGCGTCGCCCGCGACGGCGGGCGCGGCGACCTCCGGCGTCGGCTCGGGCGCAGCCTCTCCGGCGGGCGGAGCCTCGGCCCCGCCCGCCTGCTCGGACCGCACCTCACGCAGCAATCGCTCGAGCTCCTCGTCGCTCACGGTCCTCCTCTGCGCCTGTTCTAACCGCGCGGCGACGTGCGTGCGCGGCGGCGGGGGCGATCGAGAGCGTTGGCCGAGTTCGTGCAAAGGACCTAAGCTCGAAGCATGACCCGCGAGCGCCCCGCCTGAACGTCCAGGTCCCCGGCTACGACGTGCTCGCCCCCCTGGGACGCGGCGCCCAGGCCTCGGTGTTCCGCGCCCGTCAACGCGCGACGGGCCGGGAGGTCGCGCTCAAGCTCTTTCCCCGCACCCCGGACCCTGCCCGCGCAGGTCGCTTTCGCCGCGAGGCCGCCGCCTTGAGCGCGGTCCGAGACCCCGGGGTGGTGCAGGTCTTCGAGCACGGCTTCGTCGACGAGCAGCCCTACATGGCGCTCGAGCTGATCCCAGGGCGCCCCCTGAGCGAGGCGATCCGCGAGGGCCTCTCGCAGGATCAGGTGATCGAGGTCGCGCGCAAGCTGGCCGTCGCGCTGCGCGCCGTCCACGCGGCCGGGATCTCGCACCGCGACGTCAAGCCGGCGAACGTGCTGCTCGACGGCCCGCGGGTGGTGCTCGTGGACTTCGGGCTGGCCCACCTGGGCGCGGCGGACCGTCACTCGCTGACCCAATCGGGCGCCCTGATCGGGACCCCGGCCTACATGGCCCCCGAGCTGGCCACCGGCAAGCTCGACGCGGCGAGCCCAGCGGTCGACGTCTACAGCTGGGGGGTCACGGTGTTCGAAGCGGTCGCTGGCCGGCCCCCCTTTTCGGGGGAGACCCTGGTCGGGCTGCTGCGCGCGATCGCAGAGGACCGCCCCCCTGGCCTGCGCGCCCTGCGCCCCGATTGCCCGCAGTGGCTCGCCGAGCTGGTCGCCCGGTGCCTGGCCAAGTCGCCGCGGACGCGCCCCTCCGACGGAGCGGAGCTGGTCGCCAGGTTCGACGCCGCCCGCGCGGGCCCCAACCTGCCCAGCCCGCGGTGGCCGCTGCCGGTGCTGGTGGGGGTCGTGCTCCTGGGAGGGGCCCTCTCGCTGGCGTGGCCAGGGGGCGCCGCTCCGCCGGAGCGGGACCCCGGTGGACGCGACCCGGTGGCCCCCGCCGACGACGCCCGGCACACCCTCGAGCTGCGCCTCGACCCCCTGCGCGGGCAGGACGCCTTCGTCGACGGCTTCGGCCTCTACACCAACGACAACGGGGGCGCCTCGCTGACCCTCTTCGTC
>Ga0070726_10001540_pt1 | contig 22994 bp, 16 predicted proteins | sample tdAd471_FD_67275 | JGI IMG/M metagenome (GOLD analysis project Ga0070726, IMG submission 67275) | Marine sediment microbial communities from the Atlantic coast under amendment with organic carbon and nitrate - tdAd47.1 | ecosystem: Environmental > Aquatic > Marine > Coastal > Sediment | place... | reverse complement strand
GTTGTGCGGCTTTCTGCTGACACACCTCGCTGGAAATCTGCTGCTCTTCGCCGGGCCTCAGAAATACAACGACTACGCTCACGCCCTGCACGCCAACGAAGGGCTGCTGATGGTCGCGGAGACGGGCCTGTTCGCCCTCTTCGCGCTGCATATCTATCTGGCGTTCTCGCTGTCCGCTCAGAACCGCATGGCTCGCGGTCGAGGCTACCTGGAATCGAAGGCCAAGGGCGAAGGTGACGGCGTCGGCTTCGGTCGCCCGGATACCTGGATGCTGATTTCCGGTGTCGTGATTCTGATCTACCTGGTAGTCCACGTTACCGACTTCAAACTGGAAGCCCGCGTCGGCGAACTTGCCGAGCAGTCAACGCCGTACGGCAAAGCGATCGCTCTGCTGAACGACCCGCTGACGCTGGTGATCTACCTCGGCGGGCAGATCATCCTGGGCTTCCACCTGCTGCACGGTGTGATGAGTGCCTTCCAGTCACTCGGCGTCAGCCATCCGAAATACCAGCGAGCTTTGAAGTATGCCTGCGTGCTCTTCTCGCTGGTGACCGCCGCCGGGTTCTGTGCGATCACAGTCTGGGGATTCGGACAGTCCCTGGACGCCGCACCGTCCACTCAAATCGAACAGCCTGCTCACTAAGGAGCGTTCTCAGATGGCCAGAGTTGCAGACACTCCGCTCGACGGCCGCATTCCGAGCGGGCCGATCAGCGAGAAGTGGGATAACCGCAAGTTCGACATGAAACTTGTGGCTCCGAATAACAAGCGAAAGTACGACGTCATCGTCGTCGGCACCGGGCTGGCGGGATCGTCCGCCGCCGCGTCGCTCGCCGAGATGGGCTACAACGTTAAGGCGTTCTGCTATCAGGATTCGGCTCGCCGAGCCCACAGCATTGCGGCTCAGGGCGGCATCAACGCCGCGAAGAACTATCCGAACGATGGCGACAGCGTTCATCGTCTGTTTTACGACACGGTCAAAGGCGGCGACTATCGAGCCCGCGAAGCCAACGTTTACCGGCTCTCACAGGTCAGCGGCAGCATCATCGACCAGTGTGTCGCTCAGGGCGTCCCGTTCGCCCGCGAGTACGGCGGCCTGCTGGCCAACCGCACGTTCGGCGGTGCTCAGGTTTCGCGAACGTTCTACGCCAAAGGTCAGACCGGTCAGCAGCTTCTGCTCGGTGCATACTCTGCTCTGATGAGGCAGGTCGGCGCTGGCAAGGTCAAGATGTTCCCGCGTCAGGAAATGATGGACCTGATCGTCGTCGATGGTGTCGCCAAAGGCATCGTCTGCCGCGACATGGTCACCGGCAAGCTGACCGCTCACACCGCTCACGCCGTGCTGCTCTGCACTGGTGGTTACGGCAACGTCTTCTACCTGTCGACGAACGCCAAAGGCTGCAACGTCACGGCTGCCTGGCGGTGCCACAAACGCGGAGCCTACTTCGCAAACCCGTGCTACACGCAGATTCATCCCACATGCATCCCGGTCAGCGGCAGCTATCAGTCGAAGCTGACGCTGATGAGCGAGAGCCTCCGCAACGACGGTCGTGTCTGGGTGCCGAAGTCTGCCGACGATAAGCGGGCTCCGGGCGAGATTCCCGAAGACGATCGCGACTACTATCTGGAACGTCGCTACCCGGCCTTCGGAAACATGGTTCCGCGCGACGTTGCTTCGCGAGCCGCCAAGGAACGTTGCGATGCCGGCTTCGGTGTCGGGACGACCGGCCAGGCCGTCTATCTCGACTTCAAACAGGCGATCGCCCGCGATGGCGAAGACGTCATCCGCGCAAAGTACGGCAACCTCTTTCACATGTATCAGAAGATTACGGACGAGAACCCGTACTCCGTTCCGATGCAGATTTACCCAGCCGTGCACTACACGATGGGCGGACTGTGGGTCGACTACAACCTGCAGAGCACGGTCCCTGGCCTGTTCGTGCTTGGCGAAGCGAACTTCTCTGATCACGGAGCCAACCGCCTGGGGGCAAGTGCTCTGATGCAGGGTCTGGCGGACGGCTACTTCGTCGTGCCGTACACGGTCGGCGACCATCTGGCGAAAGGCGGTCAGGACCGAGTGTCGGACGACCACCCCGCCGTTCAGGAAGCTCTCGCCAACGTGCAGGGTCGCACCGACAAGCTGCTGGGCATCAAAGGCACGCGGTCGGTCGACAGCATTCACCGCGAACTCGGCCAGATCATGTGGAACAAGTGCGGCATGGCCCGCAACGCTCAGGGACTGGCGGAAGCCGCCGAGGAGATCCGGGCGCTGCGCGATGTCTTCTGGAACGACGTCAAGGTTATGGGCCAGGGGGAAGCTCTGAACCAGAACCTCGAACACGCGGGTCGGCTGTCCGATTTTCTGGAGTTCGCCGAGCTGTTCGCGATCGACGCGCTGCATCGCGAAGAGTCGTGCGGCGGCCACTTCCGGGAAGAGCATCAGACGGAAGACAACGAAGCCCGACGCGACGACGACAATTTCTGTTACGCGGCGGGTTGGGAATTTCAGGGCGTCGGCGAGGAGCCGGTGCTGCATAAAGAACCGCTGGAATTCAACGAAGTGCCCCTCACCACCAGGAGTTACAAATAATGAGCAGTGCGGGAATGAATCTCACGCTGAAGGTGTGGCGGCAGGCGGGCCCCGATGCAAAGGGTGAATTCCGCACTTACAACCTGCCGAACGTCTCCGAGCACATGTCGTTTCTGGAAATGCTGGACGTCCTGAACGAGCGGCTGATCCAGATGGGCGAAGAACCCGTCGCCTTCGATCACGACTGCCGCGAAGGCATCTGCGGGATGTGCAGCCTGATGATCAACGGTCAGGCTCACGGCCCGGACAAAGAGACAACGACCTGCCAGCTGCACATGCGGCGTTTTCGCGACGGCGACACGATCGTCATCGAGCCGTGGCGGGCGAAGGCCTTCCCGGTCCTGCGTGACCTGGTTGTCGACCGGGCACCGCTGGACCGCATCATGTCGAAGGGCGGCTTTGTCTCGGTTAACACCGGGAACGCTCAGGACGCCAACTGCCTGCCCGTGCCGAAACGTGACCAGGAAAAGTCGATGGACGCCGCCGCCTGCATCGGCTGCGGAGCCTGCGTCGCTGCCTGCAAGAACGCCTCGGCCATGCTGTTCGTCAGTGCCAAAGTCAGCCAGCTCGCACTGCTGCCGCAAGGCAAGCCCGAACGCAGTCGCCGAGTGCTCAACATGGTCGCCCAGATGGACGAAGAAGGCTTCGGCTCCTGCACGAACACCAGCGAATGCGAAGCCGCCTGCCCGATGGGCATCTCGGTGACGAACATCGCGAGACTCAACCGCGAATACCTGCGAGCCACACTCTGCAGCGAAGAGACGGTCTAACGACGCAGATCGCAGCTTGTCCCCATAGTCCGTGTGCCACTGGCTCTGCCAGTGCCCGTCTGTGATGATGCTCAGACTTCAAGTCTGCATCTCAGAAACGGGCTCGTCATGGCACATCGGAAGACGATTCGTCACTGCCACGAACCGGGACACTTTCACGAGTTCACGTTCTCGTGTTTCGGTCGGAAACGTCTGCTGACCAACGACGACTGGCGGGAAAAGCTGGCTCGCAGTCTTGATGCAGCCAATGCCGACCTGAGATTTCGGCTGGTGGCATTCGTCTTTATGCCCGAGCACGTCCACCTGCTGACGTTCCCGCTGGACGAGAAGCCCGACTTCGGGTCCTACCTTGCCCGGATCAAGCAGCCATTCTCAAAACAGGTCAAGCAGCTTCTGGTTGAGCACAACTCCCGTCTGCTCGGCCAGTTGACAGTTCAGGAACGGCCTGGCAAGACGTGCTTCCGGTTCTGGCAGGAGGGACCGGGATTCGACCGGAACATCTTCTCGCAAGAAGCCATCACCGGGTCGATCAACTACATCCACGAGAATCCAGTGAAACGTGGTCTTTGCCAGAAGGCCGTCGACTGGAAGTGGTCGTCAGCCCGCTACTACCTCAACGATCCGCCGAAGCAGCAGGAAACAGTCCTGCCATTCGTTCATGGTCTCCCAGATGGAACTTTGAGCTGACGAAGGAACGAGCACTGGCAGAGCCAGTGGCACACGGACAATGTGGTGCAAGCCGTAGCGATCCCTCAGTGTTTCCTGTCGGACTATTCTGTTATTCGGCCTTCGCGGCTATCGGACTACGGCGATCACTGCGACGGCGACGTGTCGGGCACCGGCGGATCTCAGGGCTCGGGACATTTCGTTGGCGGTGGAGCCGGTCGTCAGGATGTCGTCGACGACCAGGATGCGTTTGCCGGCGACTCGTCGGAGAGAGCCGACTCGGAAGGCTCGGTCCAGATTCTTCAAACGCATTGCGCGGCTGAGGCTGGACTGGTCGGCGGTGTGTCGAACTTTGCGGACCAGGCCGTCGCGCAGGGGGATTCGCAGGTGCTTTGACAAGCGATCGGCGATGGTCAGGGCGGAATGGTGCGGCCTTGTGAACCAGTGCAGCCAGTGTTGAGGCACCGGAACGATCACGTCGGCGTTGATGGCCTGCAGTCGCTCACGTTGTTCGCAGAACAGCAGGTCGCCGAGTGCCGCGGCGAGTGGTTCGGAGCCTCGGTTCTTACTGCGGATGCAGGCCGTCCGCAGTTCGTCATCATACGTGCCGATCCTGATGACCTCTTTGTAACGCTGCCGTTTCGGGCGGCAGATGACGCAGCCTTTTCTCGTATCGGGCGAGTGTGGCCCGACGGGCCGACCGCAGCGGCAACAGGCGTCGCGTGTGTCTTTGAGAAATGAGCCGACGCAGTCGTTGCATAGCCGGACGGAGTCGCGGTCGAAGTCCTGCGAGTCCGACGGTTGGTGATACTCGCCGCAGAAGGCGCACACAGGTGGGAGGACGAGATCGACGAACGGTCCGACGATCTGTCCCGCAGCGCGCCGGACCTTTCGCATGGCGGCCGCTGGTGAAGTTCTGGCCGGTTGCGTCGATGTCTGGCCCGCATCGATCACGATGGATTCCTCAGCTTGCTGCCGGGACGACGGCGTCTTCCGGCAGTGTGCGGATACTCTCGGCAATGATCTCGGGCATCGAGACATTTTCGGCCTGACCGTCGTAGTTCAGCAGGACTCGATGCTGCAGCACTTCCGGAGCGAAGTGGCGGATGTCCTCAAAAGCGACGTGTGCCCGGCCTTCGCTGAGGGCTCGCACACGAGCGGCCTTAATCAGCGACTGAGCCGCTCGAGGACTCGCGCCCCAGCGGACGAACTCGCGGACCGGGCCGGCGGCGAATTCGCTTTCGGGGTGCGTCGAGAGGACCAGCCGGACGGCGAAGTCGCGAATCGGATCGGCAACGACAACGCTGTCGAGAATCGAACGCAGCTTCAGGATTCGCTCGGCGTTGAACAGGTGCGGCAGTTCGATCGGCTGCTTGAGAATCGTACGGCTGACGACGTCGTTCAGTTCGTCCCGGCTGAGAAACGGCACGACGACCTTGAACATGAAACGGTCTAGTTGCGCTTCGGGCAGCGGGAACGTGCCTTCCTGCTCGATCGGATTCTGCGTCGCCATGACAAAGAACGGCTGTTCGAGCCGTCGGACAAAGCCGCCGACGGTCACCGTCCCTTCCTGCATCGTTTCCAGCAGAGCGGACTGTGTCTTCGGCGTTGCCCGGTTGATTTCGTCGGCGAGCAGCAACTGCGTGAAGATTGGACCTTCGCGGAATTCGAGCTGATAGCGGCCCTGATCGTCGGTGGTCATCACGTTGGTGCCGACGATGTCCGCCGGCATCAGATCCGGCGTGAACTGGATGCGTCGGAATTCGAGGTCAAGGACCTGCGAAAACGCTTTGACGAGTTCCGTCTTGCCAAGTCCGGGCACGCCTTCGAGCAGCACATTGCCGCCGCAGAACAATGCGGTCAGAGTCGCCTCGACAACTCGATTCTGGCCGACGATGACCTTGCCGACCTCGGCGCGAATCTCGGCGAATGCGTCACGGAATTCCTGGGCTTCAGCTTCCAGCACAGTCGTGTCTGTCATGCGAGGGGTGTCTGTCATCAGTGGGTCCTGTTCTGGTGAGTTGAGTCTTCAAGCTTGCTGCAAGGCGAGACTGTCTGCTTCGATCTCGATTCGAGAAACGCGAAAGCCCGCCGCATTGACGTCGGCAATCGCCGTCCGCATTGCTTCGTCCAGTGACGTGGCCTGGCGTTCGATATCCAGAAACGTCCGACCGTTTGCAGTGATCAGTGTGCCGTCCTTGCAACGACCGTAAAGAGCATCAGCGTCTTTCTCGCTGACATCGAGCTGGTCAAGAACGAGTCGGAATTCAAACGACTCCATGATCTGGTCCTCTCCTTAATGATCACACTGCTCGACAGCCCTGCAAATTCGGCGAGCGTGGCTCTCGGAATCTGCGGGTGTTGAATGCACGCGAATGATGTGTCCATTGCGATCGTGTTGTGGGCAGAATAGTTGCCCGAAAATGTGGGCTTTTCCTCGCGCTTTCACGAACGTCCACCCTTGCCGCTCGGCGAATTGAATTGAATTGCTTTGCGAATGTGCTTGCTGGGATGTTTCGCCATCAGACTGGCAGGCCCGTTCTTACGACGTCAATTCTCCAGAACTTCGCTGAGGCTTCAGCTTGGAACACCCCAGCTCAGTCGTTTGTGTCTTCTTCCTGTCGTTTTCGTTTCATTTCCAGAAGCTTTGACGTTGTCGTGCCTTCTGACTGTGCCGGGGCTGCCGGCTTTTGCTGCGGCGCTTCAGCTGCTGGTTTCGCGGTTGGTGTCGAGCCGGCCGTTCGAGCTGCGGTTGGTCGCGTTGTTGTTCGACGTTCGGGTTTCGCCGTCTCCATTCGTGAGGTGACTTCCTGCTTGCGCTGCAGCAGCGTGCTCATTGTTGCCGTGGCCGGGCCTGCATCCGGCTTGCGGCGCAGAGCGGCCAGGATTGCTTTCGGTGAGATCTGGATTCGCCGCATCGCGACATCGACGGGAACCAGAATCGCCAGGCCGATCAGGAACCAGTCGAAGATCGGGTTCGAGCTTTCTTTCGGATCACGGCGACCGAACACGGCCTCGGCCGGCGTCGTTGTTTCGAGCAGTTCGCCATCGGTGCGATTGCGGATCTCTTCCAGCGCGATCGGGTTCGAGCGGAAGCGCAGATACTCGGGCGAGTACGGAACGATGAAGCCGCCGGTGACGGTTTCGTCACGACCGTCGCCGGCTCCGCGAACGATGACCTGGTACCGACCCTGCCCCCACAGAGGCAGCCGCGCCTGATAACGTCGCGGTGTGACCTGTCGCAGCGTGATCGTCTCCGAGCGGTCGTCGGGGCCGCTGACAATCGCGGCCAGTTCGAGGAACGATTCATTCGGACTGAAATCCTCGACCATCAGAATGCCGTCGCCGCCGGACGCGTACGTCCAGAGCCGCAACTGGCTCGGCGAGCGGACGCGCGAGATGTTGGTAATGAGCTGTTTGATCAGCGGCTGATACTGCTGCCACTTCAGCCAGTCGCGGCCCCAGCGAGTTGACAGGTCGGACGTGAATGCCGCGGTCGCTCCCAGGCCGTATCGCCACTTGGCGAGGATCGGGTCGTTTTCCTCTTCGTCCGGTTCGTCGCCGATCGGCGTCTGCAGGACGGGCTCGGCGCCACTTTTCAGCGACGTCAGCACGTAACCCTGCAAGGGGGCCATCGATTCAACTCCCTTCATGATCGGCGACAGAATGCCCTGCTCGGGAATGACTTCTTTTTCCTGAATCATGACGCGTTTCAGCGTCTTGGCTTCCTTGATGAAAATTGACGGCAGGCGATTGGGGTCAGACGGGAAGTAGTACCGACCGCCGGTAGCCTCGGCGATCTGCCGCATCAGACCGACGTCCTGGCCACCGTGAGGAAAGATCGACACGGTGGAGATTGTGATTTTGTTATCCCGGAAAGCTTTCAACACGCCCGGTGCCGGCGCGCCCGGGTCACCATCAGAAATGATGATGACATGCTTCGCGGCAGCGTCGCTGGCTTTCAGCTCGTCGAGCGCCATGTTCATTGTGGGGGCGAAGCTGGGCATGTCGCCGATCGAGGCACCGTTGATCTTCGGCACCATCCACTCGAACTCGGAAACCGGCGTCAGCTTGAAGAGCCACTCTTCGACACCGCCATCGAAAACGAGCACGCCAACTTCGTCCTGTTCGGACAGAACTTTGATGGCCTGGATGGTGATCTTCTTGCCCCAGGTGTTGCCTTCGGGGAACTCGCAGGTGTGCAGAATGATGGCCAGCGCGCCCTTCGGCAGAACCTTCTTCTGTGAAACATCCATCGAAACAGGCAGTGCCTTTTCGATCTGTGTGCGCCGATAGCCGCCCGGCCCGAACGCGTTGGGGCCGCCGACCATCAGGAATCCCGTACCAAGATCGCGCACGGAATCGTGCATCGCTTCGAGCTGCGCCTCGTCGAACACGTCGGCTGGCGTGTTCACCCAGACGACGCAGTCGTACGGCATGAGTGACAGCGGGTCGTGAGGGAATTCGTAAGCGTTGCGGACTTCGACGGCTCGTTCGGTCGCGTCAAGGGCCTCGACCAGAGGTTGCCACTCCTCGTCGGATCCCGCCGGGTCGGTCACAACGAGAATGCGACCTTCGCCTTCAACGAACAGGAAGCTGAGTACCGTGTTATTCTGCCGAAGGTTGTCCTGTCCGCGGGGGACGTCAATCGTTGCCTGATACTCGTAGTAGCCGGCCTCGCCGACTCGGATCGGCACCGAGAACCGATTCTTGCCAGCGGTGAACTCGACCGGCGCTTCCCGCATGAGCTGCCCGTTTTCACGCAGCGTCAGCGTGCCGGTGCCGTCCTGCAGAGCGGACACGACAACCGACGCTTCGTAGTCCTCGCCAAGCTTCACGTACTGCGGAAGTTCGAGGCGTTCGATCCAGACCTCGCGGTCGTACTGATATTCGACCGGAAGCACATCAACGGCGATGCCGCGGGATTTCAGTTCGTCGAGCTGCCGGTTGAGGCTGCCGCCTGTCGCCGTGCCGTCACTGATCAACACGATGCGGCCACGGTTCTCGGCCGGCAGCATGGCAGCGGCCAGCGAGAGTGACTGTTCGATATTTGTCGCGTCGCGCTGCACCTGCGAAGCGACGACGCCTTCGAACGGAAACACTTTTCGCGGGGGCAGCTCGACTGCCGCCGTCCCTCCGAAAACGATGAGGCCCGCTTCGTCGTTCTCCGGCTTTTCCGAAACCTGCTTCGCGACGAATTCAAGAGCTTCATCGACGGACGCATCGCCGATTGAATCGGAAACGTCGAGCGCGTACACGACAGAGACGACGTCACGAGTCCGGACGGCGCGCGGTTCGGCGAGCACCATGATCAGCGCTCCGGCAAACAGCAGCCGCACAAACAGCGATACGTTCCCTCGGAAACGCGACAGGCCAGCCCGGCCTGCCAGATGGATCCACCACAGCCAGCCGGTCAGGACTGTCAGCCAGAACGCGGCGGGACGTTCAAACAGCAGAACGTGCTGGCGTTCGAGACCCAGGCAGGTTGCGGCGAAAACGATCAGAAACAGAATCAGCGGAGTCGCGGAACGCCAGCTCACCGTCTGTCGCGGTTGTGGAAACAGCGTTCGGATCAGCCGCTTGAAATTCACGGTACCAGCTCCACCAGTCGACGATTGCCCGTATCGCAGACGATGACTCGCCCATCCGCCGCGACGGCGATGCCCCACGGCGTCGAGAATTGTCCGCTGCCTCCGCCCGATGATCCAAACACGCCGAGAGTCTGCCCTTCGACTGTCATTTTCGTCACGCGATTGCCACCGTACTCGACCACCCACAGGTTCCCGCCAGCATCCTGGGCGAGATCGTAGGGGTACTGTACCGCCGGTCGATTATCAGGCGCACCCGCAATCCGCACAAATTCGCCCGAGTCGCGGAACACCTGCACGCGGTTATTGATCGCGTCGACGACGTACAGAAAACCGTCCTGCCAGACGATGCCGCTGGGCCGCTGAAACTCGCCGTCGTTGATGCCGAACTCGCCGAACTCCAGCAGCCAGTTGCCGTCGACATCGAACTTCTGCACGCGATCGTTCCCGCCATACTCGGCCACGTAATAGTTGCCATGTGGGTCCTGCGTGATCGCGATCGGGTACTCAAACTGGCCCGGGCCGTCGCCTCGCTCGCCGCGCATGGCGACCACGTTGCCCTCTGCGTCGAAGATGACCACGCGATGATAGTGTGTGTCGGCCACCACGATGCGGCCATCGAGAAACCGCCAGACGCCCTCGGGCTTGCCGACGCTGTATTCCGGCATGAACCACTTGCGGAGTAGCTTGCCGTGTTGATCAAAAACGAGCACACGACCGGCGTCATCGAGCACGTAGAGCGTGCCGTCGCTGTCGAACGTGGCGCCGCGCGGGGCCGGAATCTTCGGTCCTTCCGGCGGCATCGACAGCGAGCGAACGAGTCCGAATTCGAGTGTCGGCGCGTCGCTGCCTGGGGAGCAGCCGGCGATCAACAGAGCGGCAAGCATCACGAAGGCGCAGTTGATCCAGCATGAGGAACTGCTGGCGGCCCCCTCACCCCGGCCCTCTCCCCCGAAGCGGAGCGTCAACCGCGATCGGAGCCCACTCTCGGGGGAGAGCGAGCGGATGCGCGGAGTGCGTCGCGAAGGCTGCGCGAGAACGCGGGGCCGTTGTCGCGAATTCGTGGCTCCGGACGAGTGGCTCGATGGCGATGCTGACTCGCGCGTCATTTCTTCGCCGCCGGCTGGCCGCGGACCTGCCAGTTGGGATGCGGAACGTGAGCTTCGTCCATCATTGCCTCAAGCTGTTCGACGATCTTCGGGTGGGCAGCGGCGATATTGGTCTCCTCGCCGAGATCGGCCTCCAGGTCGTACAGTTCCGTCGGGCCGGTGATCATCGGCATGCGGACGGCTTTCCATTTGCCGTGCCGCACGGCCTGCCTGCCGCCGCGTTCGTAAAACTCCCAGTACAGATACTCGTGCTCTTTCTGCTTGTCTGACTTTCCGGTGAGAGTCGGCACAAAGCTGATCGAATCAACATTCTGCGGAGCATCGACGTCAGCCAGCTCAGCACACGTCGCCATCAGGTCGCCGAAGTAGCCGATGTGTGAGGTCTCGGTGCCGGCGGCGATCCGGCCTGGCCAGCGGGCGATCATGGGAACACGGATGCCGCCTTCGTAGAGGTCGCGTTTCATGCCACGCAGCGGGCCGTTCGGATCGAACAGGTCGGTGTTGTGGCCGCCTTCGTCGTGATGGCCGTTGTCGCTGCTGAACATGACCAGCGTGTTGTCGTCAATCTTCAGCTTCTTCAGCAGAGCGAGCAGTTTTCCGACGCCGGCGTCCATGCGTGTGATCATCGCGGCCTGGCCCTTGTCGGGGTTGTCCCAGGGGCGGTCCTTGTAGATGCCGTAGTCCGGAACCTCCTGGCCGTCGCCGGTTCCCCGAGTGCCCTCGTTGTTGGCATGCGGAATCGTCAGCGGCAGGTAGAGAAAGAACGGACCGTCCTTCTGAGCTTCGACGAAACCGAGTGCCTGCTCAAAAATCAGATCGTGGCTGTAGTCGACTCGCTCGGTCGCGTACCCGCCGGCAAACCCCGCGTACTTGCGAGGCAGCGTGACGACCTTGTTCCGCAGTGGCTGCTTCTGTTTGTTGAGCCACAGAAACTCGGGGTAGTAATTGTGAGCGTGGACCTGGTTCAGATAGCCATAAAACAGATCGAAGCCCTGATCGTTCGGCAGTCCCTGATTGCCGGGGACGTCCTCGCCGAGTCCCCACTTGCCGCACAGCGCTGTTGAGTACCCGGCCTGTTTCAGTACCTCGGCGATTGTGACATCCTCGTCCCGCAATGTCTGAATGCTGATGTCGGCTCCGGCGTTGCCCCGCACATGAGTATGTCCCATGTGCTGCCCCGTCATCAGCACGCTCCGCGACGGAGCACAGACCGTGTTGCCGGCATAAAAGTCGATGAACCGCAGTCCCTCCGCCGCCATCCGGTCGAGATGCGGAGTCTCAATCAGTTTCTGCCCGTAACACCCGAGATCCCCGTAACCGAGGTCGTCGGCGAGAATGAAGATGATGTTCGGCTGGTCGGCGGCCTGCACCGTGGACGTGCCTGACAGACCGACGGCGAATGCCAGCAGGACGATAGTGACTCGGGACACACAGGCAGCACGCGCACAGTGCATTCTCAAACTCCAGAAGTGGTCATGGTCAGAGAGGGCGGTCAGCAGTTCAACAGCTTTGGCGAGTATGTCGCGCGACGATGAACCGGTCAAACAGCGGGCAACCCGTTAAACGTTGACGAATCTCCGCGGCAGAGCAGCGCGAGACTCGCAGGAGGTCGCAGGGGATGTCCGCAGTCCTGAGTCGTTGCCGTACGTGGTTTCACGCAATCCTGGCCGATTCTGAACGGCGACCCCTGATGAAGGGATTGACGCCGGAAGCGGGCCGCTGGTACAGGTTCGCCAGACGGCATGGAAAGAGGGCACGGAAACCCGGACTCTGGCTCCAGAGGGAGACCTGCATGATCAGTGACGCAGGGACGCGTACGTCGGAATCTGTCGCGACGTCCACTCAGGTCAAGCTGTTTGTTCTCGACACGAACGTCATCCTGCACGATGCAGCCTGCATCTTCAATTTTGACGAGCACGATGTCGCGATTCCCATCACCGTGCTTGAAGAGCTGGACCGGTTCAAAAAGGGCAGCGGCGACATCCATGCTCAGGCGCGGCAGTTCCTGCGGGAACTCGATCAGCTCACCGGCGACGTAATCGCGGAAAGCGGAGTTCCGCTGGGCGAATCGTCGGGCCGCATTCGCGTCATTCTGGGCATTGATGCCGACCGCGTGCGTGGCGTTTTTATCGGCGACAATGCCGATCACCGGATCCTCAATACGGCGCTGGCGCTGCGGCATCTGGAACCGGACCGCGAAGTTGTGCTCGTCACGAAGGACACGAACCTGCGGATGAAAGCCCGCGCGTTTGGCCTGACCTCGCAGGATTACACGACGGATAAGGTTCGTGAATCCGACGCGCTCTACAGTGGCAAGCGGCTGGTGACAGAGATTCCCAGCAACGTCGTCGACATGTTCTACTCAAGCGATTCCGGCGTTGACGAGACCGTGCTGGAGCAGGTGGCCGAACCCGTCTCGAATGAGAATTTCATTCTCCGTAATGGGTCGAAGTCGGTCCTGGCGACTTATCGTGAACCTGACTGCTCGTTCCGGCGTGTGACTCGCAATGCCGCGTTCGGCATCACGGCACGCAACGCCGAGCAGACGTTCGCCCTGCAGGCACTCACCGACGACAGCATCCGGCTGGTGACGCTGGCCGGCCTGGCAGGTTCGGGGAAGACGCTGCTGGCGCTCGCGGCAGCACTCGAATGCCGGGCGAACTACCGGCAGATTCTGCTCGCCCGCCCGGTCGTCGCGCTCAGCAACCGCGACATTGGTTATCTGCCCGGCGATGTCAATCAGAAACTCGACCCGTACATGCAGCCGCTGTACGACAACCTGACCGTCATCAAGCACACCAATCCGGACTCTGCCGAAACGATCGCCGAGATGCAGGAAACGAACCGGATCGAAATCTCGCCGCTGGCCTACATCCGCGGACGCAGCCTGCAGAAGACGTACTTCATTGTCGACGAAGCACAGAACCTGACGCCGCACGAGATCAAGACGATCGTGACCCGCGCCGGCGAGGGCACGAAGATCGTCCTGACCGGTGACATCCAGCAGATCGACCATCCGTATCTGGACTCGCTGTCCAACGGGCTGAGCTACGTCATCAATCGCATGCGCGGGCAGTCGTTGTATGCTCATGTGACGCTTGAGCGCGGCGTCCGGTCGGAACTTGCCGAAGTCGCCAGCAACCTGCTGTGATGTTGTCGTTGCCGAGCCAGTAAACGCCGAGCCAGCGAACACTCTGCAACGGAACGCTCAAAACGGAACGTCGTCCATGCTCATGCCCACGCCGATCGCCGTCGCCGTTGCGTAGTCGCGGCAGTGGGAGATCGTGATCAGGACCTGCGAGATGCCGATTTTCTGAGCATGCTCGGCAGCGCCGCCGCTCAGATGCACGACCGGCTTGCCGCTGGTCTCGGCGAGAACCTCGATGTTCTTCCAGCCGACTCCTTTGACGAAGCCGGTGCCCAGCACCTTCATCACAGCTTCCTTCGCTGCCCATCGCCCGGCATACGCTTCGTTGCAGTGCTTGCGTTTCTGGCAGTAGCGGATCTCGTCATCAGTGAAAACGCGATTGAGAAACGACTCCGCATGACGCTCAATCATCTGAGCAATGCGCGTAATTTCAACGATGTCCGTCCCCAATCCGATGATCACGGCAGTGTGTTCCTGTAAGTAAACGAGGCGGCAGAGTGGGCTGGCGAAGTTATCGGTCGGGAGCGACGAGGCGGTCAGGATCCAGGCCGAAGCCACGCAGCTGATCCTTGTGCTTCCTGGCATTGCCGGACTGGCCAAGGTGGTTGTACACGTTTGCCAGCCAGACGTGAATCTGAGCACGCGACGGGTCAAGTTCGAGTGCTTCTTCGGCAGCGGCGATACTGGCCTCGTAGTCTCCGAGCTGCCCCAGAACCTGTGCCAGGTGTTCAAAGTATTTGGATCGGCTCGGGTTCAGCCTGACGAGTTGTTCGTAATGAGACCTTGCCTGCTTCGTGTTTCCGGATTCGTGATAGGCAATGGCCAGAAGTTCGAGCGCCAGTTCGTGTCCGGGCTCAAGTTTCAGAACATGCTCCCAGCTGGAGATCGCGTCGTCGATCCGGCCCAGCGTGTGGTAAGCGCGGGCGACTGACAGGTGCCCCTCAACATCGTCGGGAGTGGCGTCGAGGATCGGCTGCAGAAGACGGATGGCCTCCCACGCGTCGTCACGAAGGTTGTCGAAATACGCTCGTTCCGCGAGGTGAATTCCCTTGCCGCGGTTGATTGCTGTTTCTGGAATGTCTGCGCCAGGTTCCTCGAAGAGCGTGACCGGTCCCCGGCGGGAGAATCGTTTGCCGCTGCTTTCTGCCGGTGGCGGAGACGGACGTCGCCGAATGCGGTGATCTGTCTGGGCCGCGTGCACATCGGCAGCCTCAAACCTGGGCATGTGGCACGCGATGCAGGAATCCGCGAACTGTTTCTGCTCTCGAATCGCTGGAGCTTCCGAACAGGGGTGCTGGCTGTCCGTGTGGCATTGCCGACAACGTTGACGATAGAAGCCTGCGATCTGGTCTTGCGGCGGAACGCCATGATGGTCGTGGCAGGTGACACAGGTCATTCTGCCGGCGCTCTCCTGATAGCAGCGGCTTTCGTACATCTGCTCGACCTGGCTGACCGCGCTGGCAGTTCCTGATTGAATGCCGGCGGTCTTGACGAACGTAATCCAGACATCACTGAGGTGCATTCCGGGGCGGAAGTCGAATTCGCCCCGGCCATAACGCAGGACTCGGCGTTTGCCGGCCAGATGACACTGATTGCAGATCGCATCTTTTCGTGCACTGTCGAGAGAGGCCGGATTCAGAATGGGATCTGACGGGGCAGACGATTGGTCGAGGCCGCGTCGGAATTCCACATGGTCCCTGCCCGGGCCGTGACAGCGTTCGCAGCTGATCGAGGCTTCGACGATGGGGGATTCCGCGAAGCAGTTGTGGTCGGTTGCATGAAGTTGGACCTGTCCGGCGTGACACGCCAGGCACGCATGAGTCACCTGGCGTTCAAAGCGATGATGGCCTTCCTGAGGATAACCCGGAGAGAGTCCCCACCGATCCCCCTTGGCGTACCAGGTGATCGGCGACTGGTAGAGGCGACCTGCCGAGTTGAAAAGATACGAGTTGCCTCGGGTGCCTGACCCGATGGCAATGTCGATGGCGACCCGTTGGTCGTAGAGTTGCTCGCCGTCTGGACCGACTCGTCGTTCATGGTGCCAGAGCTGTCCGTCACTTTCCTCGATCGAATAGCTCACGCCAGGCACGGTTTCGAACTCCGCGACCAGTCTGTGTCCGACTCCTGATGGAGCGACGACCTGAAGTGACCTCGCCATCGCGTTCTTCGAGTATTCGACGGCGATGTCCTCATGACACTCCGCGCAAACGGCACTCCCGACAAAATCCTGGGATGGGGCAGGTGGCCGCTGCAGAGCGGCAACGATCGTGCGATTCACTGCCGTGGGGTTCGAGGCAGCCGGACTTTGGCTTTCCGGTGCTTGATCTGATCCGCAGCCGGGCGCAATGGCAATGACAATCGAGGTGATGGCAAGTTGAATTGCGAGCCGTCTCGTTCGTCGACTGGACGGCCATCGTCTCGTAGAGCACGCGTGGTTCTTCATTGCAGGGGCGCGCGAAGCCTCGCACATGAGAGGCCGAAAAGGTCGGCGGGCGGAATCAACATGGGACGTGTTGGCCATCAGAATCCCGGAAGGCTGGCAACCCGTGACGCTGGCGATTGTTCAAGGCGGCAGTGACGAACGCAAGGTTGTGCCGCGAGCCGCTGTCCGTGTTCCTCACTCGATCCTTGAACTGCAGCTCCCTCAACTGGTCGGAGGAAGAACGCCCGCATTCGTGGTCCGAAGAGAGTCTCGCTTGCGCTGTCGGGTGTCTTTCGCAGGCTTGCGGGATCGGTGCAAGCCTTGTGTGCCGCATTGCCGGCTGGCGGGCTGTCAGACCGTTAATTCGTGGCAGATCGAGAAAGTTGCCACGACCAGCAGGACCTTGCGTCTGCGGAATAGGCACGGCGGAAGTGCGAATCTGCGGAACGAATTTCTCTCTCAAATTGACCCGGTTTGTCGAACCGGCCTAACATATCTGCCCCCGCTGATTCGAGACGCCTTGTCTCGCCCCGCCTTGCAATGAGGCACACGCTCGATCGAGTTGCGACTCGTGACAGCTCTCCCGCCCGCTTCCTTCCGCAACGAGTCGAAGCATGAGTCGATTCGCCCGCCCGTTTGCCACCTGCGCTGTATTGCTTGCAGGCTCGGCAGTCATCCTGACCGGAAGAGTCACGCTCGGTGACGAGGCTCCGGACGCCAGGGCTCCGGCTGCAACCGTGCCGCTGCATCAGCGCATCGATCAGGTTGTTGAGCAACACGCTGTCGGGCCGCGCGCTGAAATCGCCGACGACCTCACGTTTCTGCGCCGCGTCTATCTCGACCTGACAGGTCGCGTGCCCTCATCGGCTGATGCCCGAGCCTTCCTGGCCGACAAGTCTCCCGACAAACGTCGCGCCGTTGTTGACCGTCTGCTCGCCAGCCCGGACTTCACCCGCAATCTGGCGCGCGTGTTTGACGTCATGCTGATGGAACGCCGAGGCGGTAAGCATGTCAAAACGGAAGAACTGCGAGCGTGGCTGCAGAAGTCATTTGAGGCCGACCGGTCGTACCTCGACATCGTGACGAGTCTGCTGGCCGCTGATGGTTCCTCTGACGACAACCGGGCAGCGGCTGCGTTCTATCTCGAACGCGAGGTCGAACCGAACCTGCTGACGCGTGAAGTCGGCCGCATGTTTTTCGGCGTCGATCTGCAGTGTGCTCAGTGCCACAACCATCCGCTGATCGATGATTATCTGCAGACGGACTATTACGGTCTGTTCGCCTTCGTGAACCGGATGTCGCTCTTCCAGCCGGACAAGAAAAAGCCGGCGCTCATTGCGGAAACCGCAACTGGTGATGCGAACTTCAAGTCGGTGTTTACCGAACGTGAAGCGGTGACTGGACCGCGGCTTCCGGGTGGAGGGGAATTTACCGAGCCGGTGTTTGCGACCGGTGATGAATACTCAGCCCGTCCGGACAAGGATGTGCGTGGCATTCCGAAATACAGCCGTCGTCAGAAGCTGGCCGAACTCGTTGCCGGCGGCGGGAACGAGTACTTCGATCGGAATATCGCCAACCGACTCTGGGCAGTCATGCTCGGTCGCGGGCTCGTTCACCCGGTCGATCAGCACCATTCGGACAACCCGGCGACGAATCCCGAACTGCTGAACCTGCTGGCCAGTGAGTTTGCCGCCAGCGGTTATCGCGTTCGGACCATGTTGCGTGAGATTGCTTTGTCGCAGGTTTATCAACGCTCTTATCGTCTGCCGGTCGATCTTGCGCCGTCGGCGGAAGTCGCCAGGAAGTCGCTGCCGGAGCTGGAGGTCAAACTCGTTGCTGAAGAGCAGGCGACCGATGCGGCGTTTGAGAAGTCCGACGCGGCGCTGGCGAAACTCGATGAGGCACTCGCGGCAGCCCGGCCGGTTCGTGACGCTTTCAACAAGGTGAACGCTGCGGCCGTTGCCGCAGCTAAGAAGCGTGATGCTGCCGTTCAAACTTTGACTGACAAACAGAACGCGGCGGCTGCGAAGGTCCCGGCGTTGACCGCAGTCCAGGCGGCTTTGCAGCAGGCGTCGGCAGCGGCCAGGCTGATCGCGGACGACAAGGAGCTGTTGGCGGCGGTCGCGACTCTGCAGAAGAAACACGACGCGCTGGCTGCCGAAAAAAAGAAGCTCGACGACGCGGTGACCGCCGCAAAGAAACCCGCCGAGGATGCTCAGGCGGCCCTGGCGAAAGCTCAGGAAGCCACTGTGCCTGAGCGGGCGAAGCTCGACCCCGTCGAAGAGGCCATCCGTCAGGCTCGTGCTGAATTTGTCGCGGCCAGGGAAAAGGTGCATGCGCACCGCCGAGCCAAGGCGTTCATGCGGCGGCGGATTGAGTTTCTCGAAACTCTGGTCGCTCTTGCTGAAGCTGAAGAGCGTTTGAAGACCGTTCGACCTGCGCTGCCACTGGCTGTCGCCGAGGCGGCAAAGGCAGAAACCGCACTGGCGGCAGCGAAGGCTGCGGCGGCGGAAGCCGAATCTGCTTTCGCGCAGGCGACGCAGAAACTGCAGGACGTGACGGCTCAGTTGACGCAGACGCAGACCAGCGCGACGCAAATGAGCAACGCGGCGCAGCTCGTCAAGGTCTCGCGAGAGAATGCTCAGGTCGCAGCCGCAAAACTCAGTTCGGACGAGCAACTGGCCGCGGCAGCGAAGACGCTCGTCGCTCGCGAAGCAACGTTTGCCGCCTCCGCAAAACAGCTCGCAGAATCAACAACAGCACTGATGAAACAACGCGATGCCGCGCAGGTCGCTCTCGAAACCGCCACCGGGCAGCGTCAGACCGCCACGCAGAATCTGGAGATGGCCGACACGGCGGCCAAGGCCGCTGTTGCGAAACGCGACGGCCTGCAGCGGGAGCAGGCGAAGCTGGAAGTTGCGGCGGACGAGAACGGTGAGAAGATCATTCAGCAGGCCTCGTCGCACTTCAACATCGCAGTGCTCGAAGCGCTGACGCCCGAGCAGCTTGCCTGGAGTCTGCTCGAAGCGACCGGGCAACTCGACCGGCAGGCCGCTTCGGAACTGGCGAAGCTGAACAAGGAAAAGCCGCTCAGCGATACCGAACAGAAGGACGCAGCAAAAGTCGAGCAACGGAACCGCGATGCCCACGCGGCCGCGATTGAGACGCTCGAAAAGACCGTCGCCAGCGTCTCGAATCTCTACGCCGCTCAGAAAGGCCAGCCTCAGGATGCGTTTTTTGCGACCGTTGATCAGGCATTGTATCTGGCGAACGGTTCAACACTGACCTCGTGGCTGAACCCCTCCGGCGACAATCTGACGGGCCGGCTGCAGCAGATCGAAGACGCCGGCGCTCTGGCCGACGAACTCTATTTGTCGATACTGACAAGAGAGCCCACCGCTGAAGAAACAGCGTCGGTTCAGAATTACCTCCAGCAACGAGCGGACGATCGTCCGGCCGCCGTCCGGGAACTTGCCTGGGCACTGCTGACCTCGGTTGAATTTCGGTTTCATCACTGATTGCGGTTTCATCACTGAGCCTCGGTGTGAGACGAGACCAGTTTTCTGTTGAGAAAAGGACAGACCCGATGAAAGCTCGATACGCATGTGGATCCAGCGAGCATCTGATGGCGCGTCGCCAGTTCCTGGGGACTCTCGCCGGAGGGGCCGTCGTGGGCGGGCTGGGAGCCCTGACGAATCCCGCGGTGGCCGGCCAGATTCAAAGTAATCAGATGCGGGTTGTCGTGTTGTATCTGGCGGGCGGCGTCAGCCAGCTGGAGAGCTGGGATCCAAAACCGAAGACTGATACCGGCGGTCCGTTCCGGGCGATTCCGACCGCCGTGCCGGGAGTTCATATCAGCGAGCTGCTGCCGAAGACGGCCACGCATATGGACAAGCTGGCGCTCGTCCGCAGCATCAACACGAAGAACAACGATCACGGCAAAGGCAGCTATCAGATGCAGTACGGTCGCAGCCAGATGCCGGGGACCGAGTACCCGCATCTGGGAGCCGTCTGTGCGAAGGCGCTTGAACGGGACGACAATCCGTTGCCGGGCTACATCCGCGTGCCGGGCGGATCGCGAGGCAGCGACGCCGCGTATCTTGGCCCGAAGTACGCCAGTGTTGGCATGAACGGTAAGCCGCCAGCCAACTCGGAACGCGCGAAGTCACTGACCGAAGCCGCTGACAAGCTGCGAAATGATTTCCGACGCCAGGCCAACGAGCGTTTCTCGCTGCAGCGTCGCACGGCATCGACCGACGTCTACACGCAGAGCTACGAGCAGGCGTTGCAGCTGATGGAACGTCGGGACGTCTTTGATGTTACGAAAGAGTCCGCAGCGGACCAGGATCGCTATGGCCGGTTCGACCTCGGACAGCACTGCCTGATGGCGCGGCGTCTTCTCGAGAACGACATTCCGTTCGTCCAGGTGCAGCACTCGAACTACGACACGCACAACGAGAACTTCAACTTCCACTTCGAGCAGCTTGGCGAGTTCGATCAGGCGTTCTCGACGCTGGTTGGCGACCTGCACGATCGAGGAATGCTGGAAACCACGCTGGTCGTCGTGATGTCCGAGTTCGGTCGGACGCCGAAAATCAATTCCCGCTATGGCCGCGATCACTGGGGCAGCGCCTGGTCCGTGTGTATGGGTGGCGCCAGGGTTCAGCCGGGGGCGGTCATCGGCAAGACCAATGAAAACGGAACGAAGGTGATCGACCGTGAGGTTCAGCACGGCGACCTGTTTCATACCTACCTTTCTGCAGTCGGACTGGACTCGGGCGGAGCATTCGACATTGGTGGCCGCGAACAGCCGATGGCTGATCCGTCGCATGCTCCGATCACTGAGCTGCTGACATAACGAATCACGTTTCGGGGGAACGAAGAACCGCCCGGTCTCGGCAACGGGGCCGGGCTTTTCTGTTTTCAAGCATTTCGTTCTGACGATCCGTGTGGAAGCGAGTTTCAAAGGCAGGCAGGAATATCAGACGCAGGAATATCTGACGGCGTTTTCCGTTCATCCATATTCCTGCCCCACCATATTCCTGCCGCCAGATTGAAGCCGGCTTCTCCGGCGAGGCGTTCAACGAATTCTGAGTGAGCATTGCTGATGGCACTCGACGTTACGAAAACCCACGTTCTACACGAGTGGAAGCACGGCAGGCCGATGATCGCCTGCCGGTTCGATCCGCAGGGCCGGTTCCTCTTCAGCAGTTCCGAAGACTACTCGCTGCAGCGATGGGACGCGGAGTCCGGAGAGAAGATCGCCTGGGAAGCTCACGACAGCTGGGTGCGAGATTTTGCGTTCCTGCCGGATGGTGAAACGGTCATCTCGGCCGGCTGTGACGACCGGATCATCTTCTGGCCGACCGCCGCCGAGAATCCCGAACCGAAAGTCGAGGTCGTCGCCCACAAAGGCTGGGTGCGCTGCGTCGACGTCATTGGGGATGGTTCGCTGATCGCCAGCGGCGGTAACGATCGCACTGTGAAACTCTGGTCGCCTGACGGCAGGCTTGTGAAGGAACTCGCGGGTCACGAACGCGACGTTTATTCCGTCTTCTTTCATCCGGACGGTGAGTTTCTGCTGTCGGGAGATCTTGACGGCAAAGTGCATCAGTGGGAGATCACAACCGGGAAGCTTGTGCGAAGCTTCGAGGCGAAGGACCTGCACACGTACAACGGCGGCCAGAAGGTTCATTACGGCGGCATTCGCGACATCACACTGAGTGCCGACCAGAAGACGCTCGCCCTGACCGGTCTGCACAAGGCGACCAATCCGCTGGGCGCTGTCAACGAGCCACTCAACTATCTGTTCGACTGGGAGTCCGGCAAGGAAGTCCGTAAGCAGCCCGCCGACGGAATTCGCGGCATTGGCTGGGAAATCGAGTTCCTGTCCGACGGCACTGAACTGGTCGCGTCCGGCGGATCGGGCGGTGGTTACCTGCTGTTCTTCAAGGCGGGTGAAGAGAAGCCGTTTCACAACCTGAAGCTCAAGGACACGGTTCGAGGCATGTCCGTCCATCCCGACGGGCTGCGAGTTGCCACGACGCACTACGACGGCCATATCCGCATCTCGAAAATGACGGAGAAAGCGGCGTGATAAGTTTCGAGCGTATTCCACAACGGCAGAGAGACGCGTCACGATGGCGATGTGTTGGTTCGTTCGGCGATGCTTTGTTCTTCGCTGTTGTGTTTGCCGTCGGGCAAGTCGCTGTTGCGGGTGTTCCGGCGCGGCCTGACGCTCCTCCGCTTCCCGAGCCTGCAGAGACTGTCGCTGCCGACACGAATTCTCCCGGTCAGCCGCCGTTGCATCAGCAGATTGATGCCCTCATCAATGAGACGCTTGCAAAGAACGGTCTCACGGCGGGGGGCTCGACCTCAGACAGCGAGTTCGTTCGACGGATCTACCTGGACCTCGTCGGTCGTGTGCCTGGCGTCGACGAGACGCGCGCGTTCCTGGCGGATGCGGCTGCAAATTCCGATGCCAGGACTCAGCTGATCGATCGCCTGCTCGCCAGCCCCGAACATGCCCGGCGGATGCAGTACGTGCTCGATGAAATGATTATGGAGCGGCGCGGCGGGTCGAACGTGCCCGACGCCGAATGGCAGGCGTGGCTGCGACAGGCCGTCGCGGACAATCGCTCGTGGTCGTGGATCGCCGAGCAGATTCTCTCTGCCGACGGAGCTGAAAAAGAAAACCGTCCGC
>Ga0070726_10001538_pt1 | contig 23035 bp, 20 predicted proteins | sample tdAd471_FD_67275 | JGI IMG/M metagenome (GOLD analysis project Ga0070726, IMG submission 67275) | Marine sediment microbial communities from the Atlantic coast under amendment with organic carbon and nitrate - tdAd47.1 | ecosystem: Environmental > Aquatic > Marine > Coastal > Sediment | place... | reverse complement strand
AATCGAGCGGATCGCCGGCGCCGTCAAAGCCGCGGCGGCATAAGCCATGTTGATCGAGGTCGGCTACAACCCCGCGCCCCTGTCGGTGCCGTATGTCCTGTCCTTCGGCGCGGTGACGCAGTTCGACACGTTCATCGTCAAGGCGACGACCGCGAATGGTGCAGGCTGGGGCGAGATCACGCCCTTGCCGGGTTACAGCGACGAATCGCCCGAAACGGTGCGGCGCGCCCTTGCCGCCTTGTCGGGGAAAACGGTCACAGCCGCCGCCTTGCGTCTGGACTGGGGAAAAGAAGCGGCGATGACGGTCAGCGGCATCCTGACGGCGCGCGACCTTGTAAGGGTCGGAGCCCAGGCCGTGCTCGCTTCGCCGTTCGACCCGATTCCCTGCGCGGCCCTGTGCGCCGGCACCGACGCCTCGTCGGCGGCCCGGAATGCCCGGGATTTGTGCCGCCGCGGTTTCAGCACCTTGAAGATCAAGATCGGCGGCGCGCCCCCGGCGAAGGATGCCGATCGCGTCAAGGCGATCGCGGATGCCGCGACGCCGGGAACGCGCCTGCGCCTGGATGCGAACCAGCAGATGAGCCTCGCCGATGCCGAAGCCTTTGCGCCGGCCCTGGAAGGCCTGCCCATCGAGTTGTGGGAACAGCCGTTCAAACCCGATCAGGATGACCGGATGGCGGGGCTCGCCGCCCAGTCCCCGGCCCCGCTGATGCTCGACGAGTCGATCTGGACGAAACAGGATATCGACCGCGCCGCCGATCTCGGCGTCGCCTATGTCAAGCTGAAGCTGTGCAAGCATGCGGGTCTGGCAGACAGCATCGACTTGCTGCTTCATGCCCAATCGCGCGGCTTGAAGGTGATATTCGGCAATGGCGTTCAGGGTTTCCTGGGCAACCGAATTGAATGTTACGCCTATCGCGAAGCCGGACTGACGACGGCGATCGAATCCAACGGGTTCAAGAAAATCAAACACCCGCCCGCCCATGGGGGCCTGGACCTGGTCGACGGTCATGTCAGGCCCATAGGGCCCACGGATCCGGCGGAAATCTTCGCGGAAGCGACACCGATCGCCCGCTTCGAACTCGCCGAGGATTAGGATTCTCAGTTGACCTCCGTAGAGCGTTCATGTCATGAACGCACAGTGATTCTCGCTGTTCGCTAAAAAGCCCTATCTGGGATATAGGAAGGACGATCGATGACTGCGCCAATCGTGTTGGGACTCTCTGCCAGCCTCAGAAACGCAAGGTCCAGTTCCGGCGCGCACAGGCTGCGCGAGGAGATTGCCGCGTTGAAAACGCGGGAGCAGTTGGACGAGTACCTGAAGGAACAGGCGAACATCCATCTCGACCAGTTCAAGGCCGCGGGCCGCACGGACGGTCTTCCCTTCGACGAAATGTACCGCAACCTGCAGCGCAACGGCGGTCAACGCGGCTTGTCGAACAGCGAAATAGCGCTCGTCGCGGCCCTGTGGGGCGCCCAGGAAAAGGGTTCCGAAATTCGCCATATTCCGCTGCCGGACCATTTCCCGGCCAGCGGCATTCCGGCCAATCTGGATGAATTGAAAACGGCCCTGCGCGAGGCGGACGCGATCATCCTCTCCACGCCGGTCTATTTCGGCGACCGCGGATCACTCGCCCAGCAGTTCATCGACATGATCCGCATGGACGAAGAGCTGCAGCGCGATCTGGCGGGCAAGATCTATGCGGGCGTCGCCGTCGGCGCCAAGCGCAACGGCGGTCAGGAAACGACCCTGATCTACGCCATGATGGACATGCTGAATCTGGGCTTCCTGGCGGTCGGCAACGATTCCGACACGACCTCGCAATACGGCGGCACGGGCCATGCGGGCGATATCGGCACGATGCCGAACGACACCTACGGCATCAATACCTCCATCGGCACGGGACGGCGCGTCGGCAGCGTGGCCATGCAGCTTTGGGCGGCCCAGCACAGCCGCCTCAGCGACAAGCCGCGCATGGACTTCTGGGTCCTGCAGGACCGCAACGGCGAAGGCGCATCGGTCGCCGCCCCCTTCTCGAAGGGGCTGGAAAACGACGCGCAGACCCGGTTCATGGATATGACCGACCAGACGATCCGTCCCTGCATCGCCTGCGACATCTGTCCGATCCATGTCGGTCCCGACGAAGAGTATCGCTGCATCATCAAGAAGAAGGATGACGGGCTGGTCACGCATCACCGCGATCTGCTGTGGCCGGACATCATCGCGCCCGTCGTCTATTCGCCGCGGAAACGCGACGGGGTCGACAGCGTCTACCAGCAATTCATGGAACGGACCCGGTATCTGCGCCGGGGCGATTATGTCTTCACCGACCATCTGGTCGTTCCCTTCGTGATCACCGAAGTCGGCGCGAACGAGATCATGGATATCCGCCTGATGACCTCCTTCGTCCGGCATCACACGGTGCTGAGCAAGCCGGTCGTCGGCTACATGCATGACGGCAAGCTGCTCAACGGCGACGACGTTCGCCGCGATCTGGCGCGTGCGCTGGAGAACGGCCGCCGCCTGACGGTCGGCCGGCTGGCCTCCGTCAGCATCGACATGCTGGCCACGCAGTATCGCCCGGTCGGCTATGTGCTTGCCCAGGCCAAGGACAACGACAAGCGCACCGTGACGGCGCGCGAATCCGCGGTCCAGGACCGGTTGGACCGGCAGCACAAGGAAGCCAAGGAAAGACTGGCCGCCATGGATCCAATCCTGGAAGAAGCCGCCAATAAATAATGCAAAAACTCAAGATTATGATGACGGGCGCTGGGGCTCCCCAGTCGCCCACCCTTATCCGTCAGCTCAAGGGCAACGGCGAATACGAGATCGAGATCGTCAGCGTCGATATGGACGGGGAGGCCTGCGGCGGGTTCTTCTCGGACGCCTTTCATGTCATCCCGCCGGCCGGCGGAGAAGGCTATAAGGAACGGCTGTTCGAAATCCTGAAGGCGGAAAAGCCGGATGCCCTGCTGAACGTGTCGGGCGCCGATGTGCGCTTCATCGCACCGATGAAGCGCGAGATCGAGGCGCTGGGCATCACCTGCATCTGTTCCGACCCGGAAGCGGTTGAGGTGGCGGACAACAAGGCGAAACTCTATGCGCTCGCCTCCACCCTGGACGACGTGCCGGTTCCCGAACATTGCACGCCCGCCAGCCTGGACGAATTCGTCGAACAGGCCCGCGCGATGGGCTATCCCGAACGCGACCTGTGTTTCAAACCGCATGTCGGCAAGGGCACGCGCGGTTTCCGCATCCTGACGGAACGCTTCGACAAGCGCGACCTGCTGCTGAACCACAAGCCGACCGCCCGTTATATGGGCCTGGACGAGTTCATCTCGATCTTCAACGACGACCGTCCGTTCCCGGAACTGCTTCTGATGGAAGTGGCCGAGGGCGAAGAGATCGACGCGATGACGATCGCCTACAAGGGCGAGGCGCTGCTGACCACCTGCAAGACCCGCGAGTCCCATCGCTGGGGCGTGATCGACAAGGCGCAGCACGTTTATCGGCCCGATATCGAAAAATCGATCGCCGCCCTGTGCGCCGCGACGCCGCTGGGCTTCAATATCAGTATCCAGTTCATCGACGGCAAGCTGATCGAGATAAACCCGCGGACCAGCACCTTCATCTATCAGGACGACATGTCCGAGCCCTGGCTGGCCGTGAAACTCGCATTGGGGCTGATCACGGCGGAAGAGGTCAAGGCGGCCTATCGCAATATCGACTACGACCGCCGGATGGTCCGCTACATGGACCAGCTTTTCTTCCACCCGGACCGGACCTGGTATCAGTAAGACCTCCGCATGACCGCCCCTAGACCATCGGCACGTCGGGCCGCGGGTTCGGTGATCCGCGATGGGGAATTCTGGCTCTATGGCGGTTTCGGCGCCCGCGGCACGGTCGCCCCGGACGATGTCGGCGCCGATATCTGGCGCCATGGCCGGGCCGGTTGGTCCCTGGTCACCGAAGACGCCGGTCCCGGCGCCCGCTACCCCAGCCTCATCGATCTGGACGGAACCCTGTGGCGTTTCGGCGGCTGCGGCTGGACGGGGGAACACATCACCTTCGAGGACCGCGTCTGGCGGTTTTCCGGCAGCAAGGAATGGCTTGAAGCCGGCGACGCCGACCCCCGGCTACCCCGCCCGCCCGGCCGCTATGTCGCCGCCATCGCGCCGATCGCCCAAGGCTTCTGTATTTTCGGCGGGCACAGCCAATCCCTTGCCGGCGAGAAATTCTTTCATAACGACCTTTGGCTTTTCCGCGACGGCGCCTGGATCGAATGCAGTTGTCCCCTGCCCCGCCCTTCGCCGAGCTACGGTTTCGGATGGTGCGTCGACGGCGGCAGCCTCTATGTCTTCGGCGGCTATGACGGATCCGCCGACCTGGACGATTTCTGGCGGCTGGATCTCACTTCGCTCGCGGCCGACCATGCCGATTGGGAAGCCCTGCCGAAAGCGCCGCATGCCAGGTTCTGCCCGGCCCTGGGAGCGACGGAGAAAGGTATCGTCCTGTTTGGCGGCCGCTCCAAAACCAAATCCCGAATGAACTATGCGGATACCTGGATCTTTGACCCTCGCCGCAAGCAATGGGTCGCGTATTCGGGCCCGTCGCCGGTCTACCATGCGAAACCGGCCTACGCGTCCGACGGACGCATGATGATGCTGTTCGGCGGCGAAGGGCCGACCGGCCATTTGAGCGACTTGTGGCGGTTCGATGCCGACGGATGGCGCATGCTGCAGCCCCCGTCGCCGGACGACCCGGTATTTTGGTAGGTCCGTTCCCGGCATGACCACAGCAATTTTGTTTCTCGACCTTGAAGCGGGATGGGGCGGGTCCTCCCGTTCCCTGATGAACATGGTCGCCGCCTTGGACCCAACGCTTTGGAAGCCGGTCGTCGTCCTGCGCAAGGACGGCCCCGCCGTGGCGCATTACGAGGCGGCAGGAATAGATTTTGTGGTCGAATCGGACCTGCCCTCCTTCCGGCCCTCGGAACGCAAGAACCTGATCTCCTGGCTGATGTATCTTTGGGCCGCCCGAAAACTGCCGGGGGCGGTCGGGCGCCTGCGCGCATTGGCCCGGAAACACGACTGCCGCCTGGTGCATGTGAACCACGAAAGCCTTGCCTTGGCCGGGCGCACCGTCGCCCGCCGGTTGGGCCTGCCATGGATCTGCCATATCCGGACCCAGTTGATCCCCGGTATTTTCGCCCGGCGGCTCGCCGGAACGATCGCGCGCGAAGCCGGGCATCTGGTCTTCATCTCCGAACCGGTGGAAGACCATTTTCGCGCGCTGCTGTCCGCCCGCGACGCCGGCGCGCCGGGAACCGTGCTGTACAACATCTGCCTTCCCCCGCCGGCTTCGTCTACGGAACCGGACTGCATGGCCGCGTTCAAGGACGGGCTGAAAGTGATATCGCTCAGCAATTTCTCACCCAATCGGGGGGTCGACCGCGTGGTCGAGGTCGCGGCGGTTCTGAAAAGGCGCGGCATCGGGGATATCCGCTTCTTTCTGTTCGGCCGGCCGGCGCACCGCCACCCGGTCACGGGCAAGCCCGCGCCCTACTATCAGTCGATCGTGGATGCGATTTCCGAAAACGGGCTGGAGGGAACGGTGATGCTGCCCGGTCATCTCGCCAATCCCGAAGGCGCGCTTGCCCATGGCGATGCGCTGGTCAAACTGACACGGCAGCAGAACCCCTGGGGCCGCGACATCATGGAAGGCATCGCCGCCGGCATCCCCGTCATCACACTGGGGCATTTCGACAGGTTCGTGGAAATGGGCCGCAACGGCTATCTCGCCGCGGACTATTCGGCGGAGGATATCGCCGACTTCCTGATCAGGCTGCGGGCCGAGCCGGATTTGCGGGAAGCGTTCAAGCGGCGGAACCGGGAAAAGGCGGAGATGCTGTTCGGCCCCGAAAGAATGGCCGCGGGGATCGGAGAGGTCTATGCCGCCCTCCTGGACCGGCCGGGACGCGCCGGGCCGCGATGAAGACAAAGGTCGCCTTCGTTCTGCCCAGTCTTGCCGGCGGCGGCGCGGAGCGGGTCATGCTCCACCTGGCCGGCGCGCTCGACCGCGGCCGGTTCGATCCCGTGCTGGTTCTCCTGAACGGCGAAGGCGAACTGGCATCCGCGGTGCCGGACGACATTCCCTGCATCACCCTGGGGACAGACCGGCTGCGCCACGCCCTTTCCGCACTGACGGCCGCGTTGCGGGACATCCGCCCGGATACCGTGATCTCGACCATGGGATACCTGAACCTGGCGATACTGGCCTTCGTCAAACCGCGCCTGCCGGGCGGCATCCGCTATCTGGTTCGCGAGGCGAATATGCCGGAAGCCACGCTGGCCGCCTTTCCTTTCGGCCCGCTGGGCCGGGCGCTGGGCCGCTTCGCCTACCGGCTTCTCTACAGGCGGGCGGATAGGGTGATCTGCAATTCCCGAACGGTCGCCGACAGGCTCAAGCTCCTGGGCATCGACGAAACCCGCATCGCCCTCCTGGACAACCCTGTCGATGTTGCCGGTTTGCGCGGCCGGGTCGACTTCCAGGAGCCGCGGCCGCCGGGCCGTCATTTCATCGCCGCCGGCAGAATGACGCATCAGAAAGGCTTCGACCTGCTTATCCCCTGGTTCGCGTCGCTTGCGGCGGATTGCCGATTGACGATCCTGGGCGATGGACCGATGCGCGGCGCGTTGGAAAGACTGCGGACGGAACATGGCCTGACGGACCGGATCGACATGCCGGGCTTCGACACCGCGCCCTGGCGGGCGATCGCGCAGGCGGACGCCTTCCTGATGCCGTCGCGCTGGGAAGGGATGCCGAACGCGGCTCTGGAAGCCCTTGCCCTTGGCACACCCGTCATTGCCGCCCGCACCGCCGGCGGTCTGCCGGAACTGTCCGCCGATGTGCCCGCGGGATCGCTTTTCATCGTCGACGGCGAGCAGGATTTCATCGCCGCCATGCAATCCGTCCCGAAGCGGCCCGAACGCGATTGGCAGAGGCCGTCCGCCCTGCCCGCACGGTTCGAGGAGGCCGAGGTCGTCCGCCGCTATGCGCGTTTGATCGCCGGAGACGACCAGCCGTGACCGCCGGCCGTATCGCAATCGTGATTGCCGTAGCGGCCGCCCTGCGCGCCGTCTATGTGATGGCGTGCTACCTCAAACTCGGCGATGCGGGCCTGATGGGGCAGGATTCCTACGCGTTCATTCAGGCCGCACAGTATCTCGCCGACGGCGGCAGTTTCATGCAGGTGGCGACGGCGACCGCACCCGGCATCGGCCTCGACCTGATGCCGGTGCCGTTCCTGATCATGTCCTGGACCCTGGCTGCGGGTGCGCCGCCCAGTCCCCTCGGTTTCGTTCTGCTGCAAATTCCGATCGATGCGGCGACATGCGTGCTGATCGGCCTGCTGGCGGAACGGCTGCGCCCCGGATCCTTCCTGATCGCCGGGCTGGTCGGCGCCTTCAACCCGACGCAGATCGTGATGACGGGGCTGTTCTACACCGACACGCTGTTCCTGTTTTTCGTGACCGCGGGGCTGCTGTCGACGATCAAATGGCTGGACCGTCCAGGAGCGGCCGTCACGGGCGCTTCCGGGCTTGCCTGGGGCTTGGCCCTGGCGACACGGCCCTTCGTTCAGCATTGGCTGCTGCTCAGCCCGCTTATCCTGTTGCCCCTGGCGGTCCTGCGCGGCCGGACTGTCTGGCTGCGCAGCGCGATCGGGCTGGCCGTGATCCTCCTCCTCTGCGCCGCGATCGCATCGCCGGTCCTGATGCGGAACCACGAAACATTCGGAACGGCGAGACTCCATGCCCAGACGGGGTCGCATCTTCTGTTCTGGGTCGCGCCGTTGATCCGCGAATACGAAACCGGCGTCCCGATGGGCCAATCGGAAGTGGAATGGCGGGAAGAACTGTTGAGCACGCCCGCCTACAAGGCGGCGCAAAACCCCTTCGACGAGTCGGATGCGATGGCCGCGCTGGCGTCGGAGAAACTGGGCGAACTGGGGCTTCCGGCGGTCGCCGCCGCCTGGGTGAAAGGGGCGGTCTTCAATCTGATCTCCCCGGCCAGCACCATATCCCCTCTGGTCTCCACCTTGCCGCGCCAGGGCTTCTACGACACGCCCGGGGAAAGCCTCGCCGACAAGGTTTGGAACTTTCTTTTCGAGAATGAAGGGGCGCTTTACGCGATGATCCTGCTGGCAAGCGCCGCCCCGATTCCGGTCACCCTGCTGCTCGCCTTCCTGGGTTTCTTCATCTGCCTGCGCGGCGGGAAATCAACTGCGATCCCCGCCATCCTGCTGTTCCTATGGGCCGGCTATACCTTGGGCCTGAACGGCCCGGTCTTCAGCCCCAAATATCGCCTGCCGCTGGAGCCCGTCTGGGTCGTGATGACGGCGATCGGCCTGATGCTATGCCTGGAACGGTTCCTGCCCGCCTTCCGCCAAAAGGGAAATTTCCGTTGATGACGATTGCCAATCGAATGAGGGCATACCCGATATGTGCGGCATAGCGGCCCTTGCCCAACCGGGGCGGAGTTTCGATCCGTCCCTGCTGGAGCGGATCGGAACGGCGCTGTACCACCGCGGCCCGGATTCCGGCGGCGTCGTCGCCCAAGAGGGCTGCGCCCTCGTCTTCCGGCGCCTGGCGATCATGGATCCCGAGCCTGCCTCCGACCAGCCGATGTCGGATGCGGACGGCCATGTCACCATCGTCTTCAACGGCGAGATCTATAATTTCCGGGCCTTGCGCGCGGAGCTGGAAGCCGACGGCATCCGGTTCCGCACCAAAGGCGATTCCGAAGTCGTCCTGAACGGGTACCGCCACTGGGGCGAAGACTTGTTCGACCGTCTGGAAGGGATGTACGCGCTTTCCATCCTGGACCGGCGGCGGGGAGTATTGCTCGCCGCGCGCGATCCGCTGGGCATCAAGCCGCTCTATGCGGCCCGGAAAGGCAACCTGCACGCCTTCGCCAGCGAGGTGAAGGCGCTGACCCCCCTGGTGGGGTCGGAGGTCGATACCGAGGCGCTGCCGGAACTGCTGACCTTCGCCTGGGCCGCCGGCAAACTGTCCAACTACAAGGGAATAGAACGCGTTCCCGGCGGCACCTTGATCAAGGTCGACCTGCAGAGCGGGGAGCGCAAGGACCGGCGCTTCGCCGATCCCCTGGATACGCTGACCCAGGCGCGGGCGGCGACGGAAGAGGACGCGCACCGCGCGGTCATCGCATCGCTCAACGCCCATCTGATGAGCGATGTGGGCTACAGCCTGCAGCTTTCCGGCGGGGTCGATTCCAGCCTGATCGCCGCCCTCGCCGCGGAAGCGGCCGGCACCGTGCTGGACAGCTATGCCGTCAAACTGGAAGACCCGAAATTCGACGAAGGCGCCTACCGCAAACCCGTCGTGGAGCGCTACGGGCTGAACCATCGGGAGCATGAAGTCACCGGCCGGGATTTCGCCGACATGCTGCCCGACGCCGTCGCGGCGATGGAGGGGCCAGTTCCCCATGGCGGCTGCGTGACGCTCTTCGGCCTCTGCCGGGAAATCCGCAAAAGCCACAAGGTCGTCCTGACCGGCGAAGGCGCCGACGAAATGTTCGGCGGTTACCTGCGCTACGGAATTTGGAAGAAGCTGGCGCGGCAGGAAATGATCGACCGCGCCTGGCCGTCCTTTCTACCCGTACCCGACGTCTGGCCCTTCAAGGGCGTCAAACGCCTGCGCGGGCGGGACTTCGCGGCCTATGCGGCGATGTACGAGAATCTGGGCGCGATGGCGCAACTGTTCCCGGACTTGCTGCCGGCCCCGCCGGGGGCTCGGGAAGCGGTGTCGGCCCGGTTCGGGGATTTCAGGGACCGTCTCTTCGCGGTCGATCAGACGGCCTATCTGGAATCGCTCTTGGTGCGACAGGACAAGATGAGCATGGCGCATTCGGTCGAGGCGCGCGTGCCTTTCGTCCATACCCCGCTGCTGAAGGTCGTGAACGGCCTGCCCAACGAGGCGCGGGTGCCGGGCGGGCAAACGAAACCGATCCTGAAGCGGCTGGCGGAGAAGCACCTTCCCCATGACCTGATCCACCGGCGCAAGGTCGGCCTGCTGTTGCCCTATGGCCGCTGGGCCGCTGAGGAGGAAGGGTTGGGTCGGTATCTGGCGGACCTGACCGATCCGAACGGACGTCTGCGGACCTATGCGGACGCCAAGAAGCTCGACAAGGCGGTGGCCGATTTCCGGGCCGGCCGGACGGAATCCCTGCCGCGGATCTTCGCCCTGATCAATATGGAGCTCTGGCTGCGCAGCACGGGCTGACCCCCGGCGCATGGCGTCTTCCAACGGAACCAGACGGCCCGGCTATCGCCGGGCCTTTTTGTTTTCAGTGCTTGGGTTGTATGGGATGCGTGCTGGCCGAACCGGGCAGGCGTTCGCCTTTTTCCGCCTGCGCCGTCGCGTCGGGGTCCAGCGCGAGCATGGCGTCATGCTGGCTCAGGAAGATCGCGCCGGTCAGATGGGACAGGAAATCGGTCTTCTTCAGCTTGTCCATGACCGGCCCTTTGACCTCGGACAGATGGAAGGTAACGCCGGCGGCGTGCAGCCTGTCGTTCAGCCCTTCCAGGCCTTCCAGCGCACTTGAGTCGACCGCGTTCACGGCGGAGCAGATCAGCACCACATGCTTCACGCTCGGGCTGGTGACGGCCATGTCGTAGAGCATGTCCTCCAGCCAGCGGGAATTGGCGAAATACAGGCTTTCATCGACACGCACGCTGAGCACTTTTGGGCTGGTGATGACCTGATGCCGTTTCACGTTGCGGAAGTGATGCGTGCCGGGAACCTGGCCGACCACCGCGAAATGCGGGCGGGCGGTTCGGCCCAGGAACAGGACCAGTGACAGACCGACACCGGTGATGATCCCGATTTCGACGCCCATGCCCAGAACCATCAGGATGGTGGCGGCCATCGCCGCGAAATCCATCTTCGAATAGGCCCAGGTGCGCTTGAGCGCGCCAAGGTCGACAAGCGACAGCACGGCCACCACGATCGTCGCCGCCAGGGTTGCCTTCGGCAGTTGATGGAACAACGGCGTCAGGAACATCGCCGTCAGGCCGATCCCCACCGCCGTCATGACGCCGGCCAGCGGCGTGCGCGCCCCGGCATCATAGTTCACGACCGACCGCGCGAAGCCGCCGGTCACCGGATAGCCGCCGCTGACCGCGGCCGCCACATTCGCGGCGCCGAGGCCCAGCAATTCACGGTTCGGATAGATTCTTTCCCGCCGTTTGGAGGCGAGCGTCTGCGCGACCGACACGGATTCCACGAAACCGATGATGGAAATCAGGATCGCGGACGGCATCAGTTCCCGCCACAGATCGATATCCACAGGCGGGATGGAAAACGGCGGCAGACCCTGCGGGATCGCGCCGACCACCTTCACCCCATCCTCGTCCAGACCGAGAAACTGCACCGCCAGGATCGTCACGACCACAGCCGCGACCGGACCGGCCTTGGCCAAGGCATCCGCCATCTTCGGCCCGAACCCCATGGATTTGAGCATCGGCTTCAGTTTCGCGCGCACCCAGAACAGGAATCCCGTCGCCAGAACGCCGATCACCAGGGTCGGCGGATTGACCTCCCCCGCATGGGCGAAAAGCGACCCAACCAGTTCCAGCATGTTATGGCCGGACGCGTCGACGCCCAGAATGTGCTTCAACTGGCTCGCGGCGATCAGCAGGCCGGAGGCGGTGATGAATCCCGAAATGACGGAATGGCTGAGCAGGCTGGCCAGGAAACCGAGCCTGAGCAGCCCGAGCGCGATCAGGAATACGCCCGACATCAGCGCAAGCGCGAGCGCCGCCGAGGCATAATCCACATTCCCATTCGCCGCGACATTCCCGATCGCGGCCGCCGTCATCAGAGAGACGACAGCAACCGGACCGACCGCAAGCGCGTTGGACGACCCGAACAGCGCATATCCCGCAAGCGGCAGCATGCTGGCATAGAGGCCGACTTCCGGCGGCAGCCCCGCAAGCAGGGCGTAGGCCAGACTTTGCGGGATCAGCATGATGGTGACGATGACCGCGGCCAATGCGTCGCCGTGGAAGGCCTCGGCATCGTAACGGCGCAGCCAGCCGATGCAGGGCAGAACCCGCTCAATCATTCCGTTTCAATCCAGCGCGTAAGGGTTAGTTGACGATTTCCGGCTTCGCGACTTTCGGCTTCACCAGCCATTCCCGGCCGCGCAGCATGCCTTCCCAATAAACCGGCGGCAGGATCTTCTCCTTCAACAGCCAAGCCAAGCGGCTCGGCCGTTTGCCGTTGATCAGCCAGGACGGGAAACTGGGCAGCAGCTTGCCGCCATAGCCGAATTCAGCCAGCACGATCTTGCCGCGCTCCACCGTCAACGGGCAGGACCCGTAACCGTCATAATGCGCGACGCCCGGGCCGCGGCCCATATCGGTCAGGACATTCTGGGCGACGATCGGCGCCTGCATTCGCGCCGCCGCCGCGGTCTTCGCGTTGGGCGCGTTCATCACGTCACCCAAGCTCCAGATATTCTCATACGTCTTGTGCCGCAGGGTGTTCTGGTCGACATCGACCCAGCCGGCCGCGTCCGCCAGCGGGCTGACCCGGATGAAGTCCGGCGCGCATTGCGGCGGGCAGACATGGATCATGTCGAAGGACCGCTCCACCGTTTCCGTCTTGCCTTCCGCATCCGTCTTGGTGAACCAGGCCTTCCTGGCAGGCCCATCGATGGCGGTGAGGTTGTGGTTGAACATCAGGTCGGCGTTGTATTTTTCCACATATTCCATCAGGGCCGGGACATAGTCCTTCACCCCGAACAGCACGCCGCCGGCATTGTAGAAACCGATATCGATATTCTTCAGCACACCCTGCCGGAACCAATGGTCGGCCGACAGATACATCGCCTTCTGCGGCGCGCCCGCGCATTTGATCGGCATCGGCGGCTGGGTGAACAGCGCCGTCCCTTCCCGCATGCCGCTGACCAGCTTCCAGGTATAGGGGGCGAGGTCGAACCGGTAATTGGAGGTCACGCCGTTCTTGCCCAGCGTGTCGTCGAGCCCTTCGACCTTGTGCCAATCCAGTTTCAGGCCCGGACAGACGATCAGCCTGCCGTATTCGATGACCCGGCACCCTTCGAGAAGGATCGTGTTCTTTTCCGGTTCGAAGGCGGCGACGGCGGCCTTGATCCAATGCACGTTGCTGGGAAGAACCGAGGACAGGGTGCGGACGGTCTCATCCGCCTGGAAGACACCACCGCCGACCAGCGTCCAGCCCGGCTGATAGTAGTGGATATCGGCCGGGTCGATGATCGCGACATCCAGGTCGGGCGCCCGCGACAGCATCGAGGAAGCGACCGAGACACCCGCCGCGCCGGCGCCGACGATGACCACATCGTATTTGGCGTCGACCGCGCCGCTGGGGGTTCTACCCTTGTTGGCGACGCGCCGCACCACGCCCGACATGTCGTAGCCGGCCTGTTTGGATTTCGACAAAATATCGGGCAGGGAAACCTTCCCGGCCCGGCACAGCGACCAAAGCGTGATCGACCGCGTGCCGGTGCGGCAATAGGCGAAGACCGGTTTCGGCGCGCCATCGATCAGTTTGCCGAAGGCTTCCGCGTCCTCGTCCATCACCTTGCCGCTTTCCACCGGCAGGTAGTGACATTCAAGGCCCGCCTTCTTGGCGGCTTCCTCGATCTCATGGAACAGCGGCTGGTCGTTGCCTTCGCCGTCGGGCCGGTTGCAGACGATCGTCTTGAAGCCCGCCCGCGCGATTTCGGCGACATCCGTCGGCGCGATTTGCGGCGACACGCTGATTTCGGAATCGACCTTGTTGATTTTCATGTCACGTTCCTCCCGTCCGTCCGCGCCGATCAAAGGGCGTCGAGCGGAATTTTCAGATAGCTGGTGCCGTTGTCTTCCGGCGGCGGCAGATCGCCGGCGCGCATGTTGACCTGCACCGACGGCAGGATCAGGACCGGCATGTCCAATTGCTTGTCGCGTTCGGTGCGCATTTTCACGAAGGCGTCCTCGTCGATGCCGTCATTGACGTGGATGTTGCTTTCGCGCTGCGCGGCGACCGTGGTTTCCCATTTGTATTCACGCCCGCCCGGCGCGTAGTCGTGGCATAGGAACAGGCGCGTTTCGCCCGGCAGGGACAGGATCTTCTTGATCGACTTGAAAAGCTGGCGCGCATCGCCGCCGGGGAAGTCGCACCGGGCCGTGCCGAAGTCGGGCATGAACATCGTGTCGCCGACAAAGGCGGCGTCGCCGACCACATAGGTCGCACAGGCGGGGGTATGGCCCGGGGTGTGGATCACCGTCGCTTCCAACTCGCCGATATGGAACACTTCGCCGTCCTCGAACAGGTGATCGAACTGGCGGCCGTCCGTCGCGAAACCCTCTTCGACATTGAAGACCTTCTTGAAGACGCCCTGGACCACGTCGATCCGCGCGCCGATGCCCACTTTTCCGCCCAGCCTCTGTTTCAGATACGGCGCGGCGGTCAGGTGGTCCGCATGGACATGGGTCTCCAGGATCCACTCGATGTGAAGGCCTTCGGATTTAACGAAAGCGATCAACTCATCCGCGGACGCCGTGGAGGTCCGGCCCGATTTGGGATCGTAATCCTTGACCGAGTCGATGATCGCCGCATGTTTGGTGGTCGGGTCCCAGACCACATGCGACGCCGTGAACGTCGCGTCGTCGAAAAAGGTTTTTACACTCGGTTTCATCGCTTTCCTCCAACGGCTGTGTCTTGCCGGTCCCCGCCTTGTCGAGGCGGACGATAGGCTCCCTCCCGCCCAAGGTTGTTTTGCAAACCGCGGGTAGGGTGATTAACCTTTTCATCCGGGCGGGCTGTCCCGGCGCAGATGTCTACATTTATTATCATGCGCTTGCGACGTGCTGTTGTATGTGACTAAGTCACGCATCCGTGAAGATCGTGAGTGCGGGTATCGGGAGGGAAAAACGTCAATGTCCGAATGGATCGAGCATTTTCCGGATCTGGCGGCGCTGCCCGCCCCCGACCGCGCCATCCTGACCGAGAACGCCCAACGGGTGACGCTGCCGCCCGGCACGACCGTGTTCGCGCCCGGCCATGCGGCGGAAAGTTTCCTTCTTGTCCTGGACGGCACCGTCCGGGTTCAGCAGACCTCCGTCTCGGGGCGCGAAATCGTCCTCTACCGCGTTTCCGGCGGCGAAACCTGCATCATGACCACCGCCTGCCTTCTGTCGGACGAGATGTACAGCGCCGAAGGGGTCACGGAATCTGAAGTCCATGCGATCGCGCTGCCGAAAGGCGCGTTCGAAGAGGCGCTGGCCCGCTCTGCCGGATTCCGGCGCGTGGTCTTCGCGGAATATTCACATAGGATATCGGATGTGATGCATGTCGTCGAGGAGGTGGCCTTCGAGCGTATCGACAAGCGCCTGGCGCAGCGCCTGCTCGCCCTCGCCCCGGCCAGCGACACCTTGACCGCGACGCATCAGGAGCTCGCCACCGAACTGGGCACCGCGCGCGAAGTGGTCGGCCGACAGTTGAAGGAATTGCAGCGCCGCGGCTACGTGACGCTGACCCGCGGCTCCATCGCGATCACCGACCGACACGGCTTGAACGCCCTGGCGACGCTTTAGGGCGGCGGCCTAGCCGGTCTCTTCGATATAGGCCGTGACCTCCACCTCGACCTCGATCAACGGGTCGAAGAATCCGCTGACCCCCACGAAGGACAGACCCGGACGGGTATCGCCCAGGAATTCCGCATGGGCGCGGCCGGCATCCGCCCATTTCCGCGTATCCAGCATCATGATGTTCGTCTTGATCACGTCCTTGAAACCGGCACCGACGGCCGCCAGAGCCTCTTCGATGATCAGCAGGCATTCGCGGGTCTGCTTGTAGACATCGCCCGAATGAAGGATCGACCCGTCGGGCGCGCTTGGAGAGGTCAGCCCGATCTCCACGATCGGCCCGACGCGGACCGCCCGCGAATACCCGGCCTGGTCCTCCCAAGGACGGCCGCTGGAAATATTCTGTCGCGTCACGTTTCGATCCCCCTGCAGTTTCCCGCGCCCGTTCCCCTTCAGGTTCCAGTGCCGGGCCCCGATTTAGGCTCCAGATTGCAACAATATCGAAGGGTCCAATGTTGATCCATGATAAAGTTATTGCATGCGGCGCAAATTAGACCGTAGCATTCATCCTATAAAAACGACGCCGCACCCAAGTCGGTGACGGCGCGGAGCACCAGGAGGCGAGAAGCAAGCGGTTCGAACGGCGCAGCCGTCGGCCGTTCCCCCGGTGCCGGAGGAAGCGGGATTCCGTTCTGACCGAAGTCGCTTAACAGGGGAGATCTAAACACCATGAACATCATTCGGAGACTACTCGGCGTGGCGCTCGCGGGCGCACTCGCCGTCGGCGTCAGCGCAACAGCATCGGCGCAAAGCGTTATTGAAGACATACAAGCGCGCGGCAAACTGGTCGTCGGTCTGTCGACCTTCGTGCCATGGGCCATGCGGGACAAGAAGGGCGACTTGATCGGTTTCGAAATCGATGTCGCCCGCCAACTCGCCGCCGATATGGGGGTCGACGTCGAATTCGTGCCGACCGCCTTCGACGGCATCATCCCGGCCCTGCTGGCCAAGAAGTTCGACGTCATCATCACCGGGATGGTGCATAAGCCGCAGCGGAACCTGACGGTCAATTTCTCCGCCCCCTATGCCTATCTCTCGGTCGGAATGGCCGCAAACAAGGCGCTGGCGGAAAAGGACGGTCTGAAGACCATGGAGGACTGGAACAGCAGCGGCGTGACCTTGACCATCAAGCGCGGCACGGCACCGGGGGAGACGGCGGCGCGATTGTTCCCGAAAGCCAAGGTCCGTCAGTTCGACGATGACGCCCAGGCATTGCAGGATGTCCTGAACGGAAACGCCCATGCCTTCCTGACGTCGGAGCCGAAGCCGGCCTACTACGTCATCGACAATGCGGATGTGCTCTACCACCCGTTCGGCGTCGGCCCGTTCGATCCGTCGGCCTCCGCCTTTGCCGTCCGCAAGGGCGATCCGGACGCGTTGAACTTCTTCAACAACTGGATCCAGTACCGGAACCTCGACGGCTGGCTGAAATCCGCCCATGCCAAATGGTTCCAGTCCCGGGACTGGAAAGACCAGGTCGAGTAGGCCTTTTCCCGGCGCGGCGGAACCACCCGCCGCGCCGGCTCATTTCCGTGCGATATCGAACGGCCTCAATCATGCGTGAGAGCGAAGCGTGAGCGATTCCACGACCAGCATAGGCGGCGATCCGGAAGGAAACGGGGGGAAACCGCCTACTTCCCGCCCGGCACCGGTTTGGTGGAAGTCCACCTGGTTCGACATCGTCCAGTTCGTGGTGCTGGGCGGGCTTCTGATCTGGCTGACGGGCCGTGGCATGGCGGCCATGGATTACCGCTGGCAATGGTACCGTCTGCCGCGCGCCTTCTACCGCGTTATCGACGGTGAACTGATCTGGGGCCCGCTGATCGACGGGTTGCTGGTAACGCTGGAGATCGCGGCCTGGGGCATGGTGCTGACGCTCGTAATCGGCTTGGTCACCGCGGTGCTGCGGCTGTCGGATTCCATCGCCGGACGAATCCTGGCCAAAGTCTATCTGGAATCGATCCGCAATACGCCGCTGCTTGTCCAGGTCTCGATCTTCTATTTCGTGCTGCAGCCGATTTTGGGCATCAACAACCCGCTTTGGACCGGCATCCTTTGCCTCGCCTTTTTCGAAGGATCCTTCGCGTCCGAAATCATCCGCGCCGGCATCAACTCCGTCAGCCGCGGGCAGTGGGAAGCGGCCGCAACGGTCGGCCTCAATCGGATACAATCCTATCGCTACGTCATCCTGCCGCAGGCCGTACCGCTGATGCTGCCGCCGCTGACCGGTATTCTGGTCAACCTGATCAAACATTCCGCCATCCTCAGTTTTGTCGCCGTCTTCGAATTGACGACGGAGGCGCGAAACCTGATCGCCGACACCTTCCTGAGCTTCGAGGTCTGGTTCGTGGTCGGCGGAATGTATCTGGTGTTGACGGTCTCGCTGTCTTCCCTTGTCGCGCTTCTGGAACGCCGAATCCGGGCGCGGGGTTAAGGTCATGCTGCGCACGAAGAAACTCCGCCTCGGCATTCTGGACGCCATCGTATTGGCATTCGCGGTCGGCGCGGTGGCCTATGTCGCCTATCGCGTGGATTCCGTCCTGGTCTACAAGTGGGATTGGTCGGCCATTCCGGGCTATCTGTTCCGCTGGGACGAAGACCTCGGCACCTGGGTGCCGAACCTGTTGATCAAGGGGCTGGTCACGACGATCCGGATTTCCATCTGGGCGCTGATCATCGCTTCCATCATGGGAACGATACTGGGCGTGATGCGAACCAGCCAGCGACTGCTGCCGCGCCTGATCGGCTGGGCCTATGTCGAGTTCATCCGCAACATCCCGCCGGTTCCTTTCCTGTTCCTGTTCTACTTCTTCATCAGCAGCCAGATCATTCCGCTTCTGAATATCGGCGCCGCATTGGACAATGCATCGCCCACCGTTCTCGCCATTGTGGAACTTCTGTTCGGACCGGCCAGACTGGTCGAGAATTTCCTGTCCGGCCTGATCAGCCTGTCGATGATGTCGGCTGCCTATATCGCCGAGATCGTCCGCGCCGGCATTCTGGCCGTGCCGCGTGGCCAGTACGAGGCCGGCTACAGCGTCGGCCTGTCGAAGTTCACGATAATGCGCTACATCGTCCTGCCGCAGGCGATCCAGCGCGTGGTGCCGCCCATCGCCGGTCAGTTCATCACGCTGATCAAGGACTCGTCGCTGGTCGCGCTGATCTCGATCCAGGAACTGTCCTTCCTGGCAATGGAAATCGCGATTTCCGAACAACGTTTCTTCGAGGTCTGGCTTTTTACCGGACTGATGTATTTCACCGTCTGCTATGCCTGCGCCTGGTCCTTCGGCCGGCTGGAGAAGCGGATGGGCCGGCATTTGAGGTGACCATGACAGAGCACGGACAGGACTTCCCTCACGCGAGCAGCCCGCAGGACCGGGCGGCGATCATCCGGATCGAGGCGGTGAACAAATGGTATGGCGATTTCCATGTCCTGAAGGGGATCGATCTCACCGTCGGCGCGGGAGAGAGGCTCGTTATTTGCGGGCCGTCGGGGTCCGGGAAATCGACCCTGATCCGGTGCATCAACCGCCTTGAAAGCCATGAAGAGGGGCTGATCGAGGTCGACGGGATCGAACTGACGGACGACAACAAGCGGATCGCTGAAATCCGATCCGAAGTCGGCATGGTCTTTCAACAGTTCAATCTGTTCCCGCATCTGACCGTTCTGGAGAACTGCACCCTAGGACCGGTGCGGGCGCGCGGCATGGCGAAGACGGACGCCACGGCGCTTGCCATGGAGCTTCTGGAAAAGGTTCGTATCCCGGAGCAGGCGCAAAAATATCCGAGCCAGCTTTCCGGCGGGCAGCAGCAGCGCGTCGCCATTGCACGGTCGCTGTGCATGCGCCCGAAGATCATGCTGTTCGACGAACCGACATCGGCGCTGGACCCGGAAATGATCAACGAGGTTTTGGATGTGATGACCGAGCTGGCGGAAAGCGGCATGACCATGTTGTGCGTGACCCATGAGATGGGTTTCGCCCGACGGGTCGCCGACACCATGGTGTTCATGGACCACGGCGAAATCGTCGAAATGGCTAAACCCGAGACCTTCTTCAGCAATCCGAAAAGCGATCGGTGCAAAGACTTCCTACAGAAAATTCTGCATCACTGACAACGGCAAGAACGGTGGGGCGCCCCCCTGAACCGCATGCGCCGGGAGGAACGAAGAAATGTCGGCCTGGATAAGAATGATAAAGGATGAGGACGCGGACGACGCGTTGCGTGAGGTCCTGGACCTGGCGCGTACGCCACATGGCACGGTCGACAACGTGATGCGGGTGCACAGCCTGCGTCCTTCCTCCATGCGCGGGCATGTCTATCTTTACCGCGCGGCGCTGCACGACGATACGAACACCATCCCGATGTGGTTCCAGGAGACGATCGCGTCCTATGTCTCAATGCTGAACGACTGCGACTATTCGCTGTCGAACCATTGGGCCAACGCGGCGCATCTGATGGGCGATCCAGACAAGGCGGCCCGGGTCGAAAAAGCCTTGAAGGCGCGACGCCCGGAGGACGAATTCACTGGCGGGCAACTCGCCATGCTGCGCTATGCCGAAAAACTGACCGTACAGCCCGGAAAAATCACGGAAGCGGACGTCCAGGCCATGAAGGATGCCGGCGTCGACGATGGCGAGATCTTGGAAGCCAACCAAATCATCGGCTATTTCAACTACGTCAACCGATGCCTCAACGGGCTGGGCGTGACCTTGCAAGGCGATATCGTCGGTTATTATTCGAAGGACGGTGAAACGTCATGAACTACGCGACCGCAGACATCGTCCCGATCGATCGAATCCCGATCGTCGACATATCCCCGCTGCGCGACGGTTCCGACCGCATGAGCGTCGCCAAGGCCTTGATCGCGGCCAGCCAGAACCCTGGCTTCATCTATGTTCGCGGCCACGGCATCCCCGACGACCTGATCGACGCGGCCCGCGCCGCCGCCTTTCGCTTCTTCCGCCAGGACGAAACGGTAAAGGACGCCGTCCGCGTGACCAAGAGCCATCGCGGTTGGCTGGGCCAGGGCGGCGCCAAGATGCAGGACGGCGCCAAACCGGACCTGAAGGAGAGCTTCATATGGGGGTATGAAGACCGCGCGGGTGAAACGCCCATGGATCATGAACTGCGCGGCCCAAACAGATGGCCGGAATCGGTTCCCGAAATGCACGGATTGGCGATGCGCTATTTCGCGGAAGCCCATAAGGTCGCCCGCGACCTGATGCAGGGCTTTGCTATGGGTTTGGCCTTGGACGGGGATTTCTTCCTGAAATCCTGTGACAGGCCGCTCAGCCGCGCCTCCTTCGTCTGGTATCCGCAGCAGGACGCTGCCATGGGCGAGGACCAGTTCGGCGTCGGCCCGCATACGGATTTCGGCGTGCTGACCGTGTTGTGTCAGGACGATGTCGGCGGATTGCAGGTTCAGGACGTCTCCGGCGCCTGGATCGAAGCGCCGCCCATCGAAGGAACGCTTGTCGTCAATGTCGGGGACCTGCTGGCGCGGTGGACGGACAACCTGTGCAAGTCGACGCCGCACCGCGTCGTCAACCGGTCGAGCCGCGAACGGCTTTCCCTGGTGCTGGCCTTCGATCCCGACCCGCAAACCATGATCGACCAAAAGGCCGTGTTCGGACCGGATCACGAACCGAGCGCCGAACCGATCACCTGCGGGGACTATTTGGTCTGGCGGTTCGCGAAGGCGTTCGATTATCGCAATCGGCAAAACGGCGCGCCGGGAAACTGACGCATGTCCGGCGGCACGCCAAGGAGAGCAGTAGGATCGGCGATCGGCGCGACGCTGCGGGAACTGCGCGAGGGGCGCGGCATGTCAGCCCGGCAATTGGCCGAACGGTCCGAGCTGTCGGCGGCGATGATAAGCCGGATCGAATCCGGCAGTGTCTCCCCCTCCATCGCCACGCTGGAAGCGCTTGCCGGCGCGCTCGACGTGCCGTTGGTCAGCCTGTTCCGCGATACGGCGACGCGCCACGCCAACTATACCCATGTGAAGGCAGGAGAAGGTCTGCCGTCGACTCGGATCAGCGACGACCATGTTCACGAGTATCTCGATCTGGCCACCCGCATGCGGCGGGATATCCGCTTCCAGGCGAACCTTATCACGTTGCGCAGGCAGGAAGCCAAACCGCCGATCTATGTCGGCCACGGCGTGATCTTCATCCATGTCCTGCGGGGCGAGGCCGTCTATCTGTATGGCCCTCGGGAAATCGTCTTGGGGCCCGGTGACAGTTTGAGCGTCGATGCCGAACTGCGCCATGGCTTTGCGCGCGTGATTTCCGACGAGTTCGTCTTCCTGAACGTCCAGGCGGAGAAAGGCTGAAACAGTGCAGAAAGACCTTGCCCGCGGCATCCGAAACCTCCTCCTCAACTGCGCCGGCGCCCAAGCCGGCCAGAAGCTGTTGATCGTACGGGAGGACCCGGCGCTGGGCTGGTACGACGCGGCACTCGCACCGGCGATCGCCGACTTCGCAAACACGGCCGGTCTAACCGTGGAAATACTGGAGGTCGAAGGGCCTCGAAACGACCCGGTTCCAGAGGTCGCGGAAGCCGCCGATCGAAACGACATCACACTCTTCCTGGCCCGGATCGGGGATCAGGGGCGGTTCGAAGAACCGGTGCCCGGCAAAACACGGGTCATGAGCTATGCCCGCGACATCGCCAGCCTTGCCTCGCCATTCGGCACCACGGCGCATGCGGCCATGCTTGCCGTGAAGTCGGCCGTCAATCGCATCCTGCTGGATGCCGGCGAGATCCGTTTCTTCTGCCCCCACGGGACGGATATGCGGGGCAGACTTTCAACGGAGGAGCGGCTGTCGGACAAGGATGTCGGCATGCGCCGGTTCCCCATGGGCGTGCATCAGCCTATTCCGGCGCGGGCGTTTTCCGGCCGCGTGGTGCTGACCTTGCCGCTGACGCCCACGGGGTCCCGCGTCTATGATCCACCCAGCCTCCCTCTAGAAGGGGCGGTCACGGCGGAAATCCGTCACGGCCGAATATCCGGATTCGACGGACCGGCAGACCAGATTGCGAAGCTGCGGGCCCATTACGATGCGGTTGGGAAGGCCTTTGACCTCGACCCGGCAACGGTCCATTCCTGGCATTCGGGCCTGCACCCGGCGAATGCCTGCCGCCATCGCGCCGCAGAAGACGCCGACCGTTGGTCAAACAACGTCTTCAACAATCCCCGTTTCCTGCATTTGCATACCTGCGGCGACCACCCGCCGGGCGAAATCGCCTGGATAGTGCAGGATCCGACGGTCGTCGTGGACGGAAAGCCGCTGTGGGAAGCGGGTGCGCTGCTGCCCTGGGATTTTCCCGCGCTG
>Ga0070726_10001536_pt1 | contig 23064 bp, 19 predicted proteins | sample tdAd471_FD_67275 | JGI IMG/M metagenome (GOLD analysis project Ga0070726, IMG submission 67275) | Marine sediment microbial communities from the Atlantic coast under amendment with organic carbon and nitrate - tdAd47.1 | ecosystem: Environmental > Aquatic > Marine > Coastal > Sediment | place... | reverse complement strand
GCCCACGACTGGAGTCGAACCAGCACGTCCTTTCGAACACTACCCCCTCAAGGTAGCGTGTCTACCAATTCCACCACGTGGGCCTTTGGAATTTTTAGGTGTGCAAATATAATTTTTTTGAACAAAAGGACAGGGTTTTCACTGCTTTTTATACTTCATATTATGTCTTTGATTCCTACTGATAAATCTGCATCAAGCCGAACAACAATAGCTCATCAAATAAAATGATGATATACATCTATTGGAAGGTGGAATAGAAGCTGTAATTTTGTGCATATTTCTATCGATGGAAACTATGGACAAGAACTTGGGTCGTTTACTTTACAACTATTTGTTGGAAACAGGCATGGGCGAAGACTTGGCAGCATACATTAACCTGTTTGTATTGTTGATCGTTGTTTTGATACTTGTTCTGTTTTTGGATATCCTTATTTGGAAAATCTTGAGATGGCTTTCGGTTAGATTGGCCCGTAAATCCAAGAACAATTTTGATAATTTTTTGGTGGCCCATCGCGTTCCACGATATGTTGCTCATATAGTACCGTTAACTATTTTGTTGGAGTTCGTGCCCGTGGCTTTTGCAGATTTTGACTATGCCGAGGGTATAGCAATGAAAACACTGAAAATCCTATTTGTCCTTTTGACATTGATCATTTTTAGAAAGTCTTTTCAAAGCCTCAACGGATATCTGAAAACACTTCCAAAATTTAGGGATAAACCAATTAACAGTTATGTTCAGGTATTCATGATTTTTGCATGGATCATTGGTATACTCACCATTTTTGCCATTGTTACCGATACCACGGTCTGGAAATTTTTTACTGCCCTGGGAGCCGCATCGGCGGTAGTTCTGTTGATATTCAAAGATTCTATTTTGGGTTTTGTGGCCAGTATACAGGTCACCATCAACGATATGGTACGGATCGGGGATTGGATTTCTTTTGAAAAATATGGAGCTGATGGGGATGTGGTAGAAATAAGTTTGGCTACGGTGAAAGTCCAGAATTTTGATAAGACCACCACCACAATACCCACCTATGCGCTGATTTCCGATTCGTTTAAAAATTGGCGCAGTATGCAGGACTCTGGGGGCAGAAGAATCAAACGGTCGTTGATTATCAGGCAAAAGAGTATTCGGTTTTTAGCAGAGGAGGAAATCGAAAAACTCAAAAAAATTCAGTTGGTGGAAGCTTATATCGGAACTAGAAATGAGCAAATTAGAACTTATAACAAAGAGAACAACATCGACAAGGAATTATTGGTGAACGGAAGAAACTTGACCAATTTTGGGGTGTTCCGAAAATATGTGACCAATTATCTGGAAAGCCATTCAGCGATCAATAAGGACATGACCTTGATGGTTCGACAATTACAGCCCACTTCGCAAGGGATACCTTTAGAAGTATATGCTTTTAGTTCTGATAAAAGATGGGAAAACTACGAATATGTCATGGCGGATATTTTTGATCATTTGCTCGCTGCCCTGCCTTATTTTTCATTGGAGATTTATGAACTACCTGTTTCATTGGACCATATACATAACCCATAAGGGCAACCCCATTAAAAATTCATTGAATTTTTTTGAGCTCGGAACAAATTTGAAGTTCAGTTTACATTTTTTCTGAATCCCAGATGTTTTTCCACCCAACCTACCTCAAAGTGTCTTCCCATATATTACTTTACACGTGCATATTGGATTCATATTGGTTTATTCAAGATTGTCCAATGCCTCGGATGAAGACTCTTTAAAAATGATACTCTCTGCTGTCCTTCCACCAACAGTTAACTTAATTGAAATGCAAACGCACTAATGGATTAACTTAAATCTGGCTTACACTACTTTCCTTGGAAATAGCTTAAGTCATGCAACTTCACCTTGGTCAACACCACTAAATCTTGTCACAACATTATAGAACCACTTGCTTTTTTAAAGGAATGTTCCTGATTTAGGTCATAGGAAACCCTAATATGTGACCGTATTTTTAAAAAAAGCAAAAGTTATTGCCTTATGGATGCTATTCGGGTTAAAAACTATGTTTCCTTGAATACAGAAATCCCAATATGGGACAGGATATTTACAGTTGCTCCTTTGATTGTAGTCGGAACCAAAGAACAGGAAGGTTATGACCTTGCTCCAAAACATATGGCCACCCCTCTTGGGTTCGGTAACTATTTTGGCTTTGTGTGCACCCCAAGGCATGGAACATATCAAAATGTAAAAAAGACCGGGGAGTTTACGGTCAGCTTTCCTAAACCAGATCAAGTAACGGCTACTGCATTGAGTGCTTCGCCCAGAAAGGAAGCAATGGCCAAATCACAGCAAATTGTGGAATCCTTGCCATTGATCAAAGCAGCTTCCATGGATGCACCTTTGATAAAGGATGCTTATTTATACTTGGAATGTGAATTGTTCAAGATTATTGATGGTTTTGGTGAGAATAGCATCATAACTGGAAAAATAAAAGAGGCCTACGTACACAATGACTATCTGAGGGTTTCAGAAAAGGACGAGCAAGAACAATTAAACAATAATCCCTTGTTGGCATATATTTCAAACGGTCGTTTTGCCAAAATCAAAGAAACTTACAATTTTCCTTTTCCAAAAGATTTTAAAAGATGAGTTCAAAGGTTGCACATATTGCAGACGATATCTTGAATCAACTTAAGTCAAGGGAGAAGGAAATGTTGGATTTTTTGGGTAGGCTCGTTTCGTTTGAATCTCCTTCCCGCAATCCTAATTCCCAAGTTGAAATTTTAAAATTTATTGCAGAAGAGTTGAAGAAACTGGGCTTTTTCACACTGTATGTACCAGGAAAAGAAACAGGTGGTTTTTTATATGCCCGACCTAACAACAGAGATAGAAGCAAAGCTTCACAATTAATGATTGGCCATTGCGATACTGTTTGGGCATTGGATACGCTTAAAAAAATGCCATTGACAAAAGATGGTCAAACCATGCATGGCCCTGGAATTTATGATATGAAAGCGGGGCTTACCCAAATTATCTTTGCCTTGAAGGCCATTGATGCATTGAATTTGACCTTGCCTTTAACTCCGGTGATTCTGATTAATTCCGATGAAGAGATTGGAAGCAAGGAATCCAGAAGTGCCATTGAGCGGTTGGCCAAGGTTTGTGAACGAGCCTATATTATGGAGCCTCCTTTAGGTTTGACAGGTAAACTGAAAACGGCCAGAAAAGGCCTTGGACGATTTACGATTACCATAAAAGGTAAAGCTGCCCATGCGGGATTGGACCCCCAAAAGGGAGCCAGTGCTATTGTGGAACTTTCCCATCAGGTACAGCAGTTATATGCCATGAACGATTTTGATAAGGGTATTACGGTCAATGTGGGGATGATTGAAGGTGGTGTCTCGCCCAATGTGATTGCACCCGAAAGCAAAGCAGTAGTGGATGTCCGTGTGTTGAACAAAAAAGATGGAGAAAGGATTACAGAACAAATTCTTTCCCTCAAACCTATGTTGCCAGAAGTTGAAGTACACATAAAAGGAGGAATAGGAAGACCCCCAATGGAGCATACAGAAGGTAATCGTATGCTGTGGAAATTGGCAAAGGCCAAAGGAAACCTTTTAGGCTTGGACTTGGAAGAAGCTACTGCCGGTGGAGGGTCGGATGGCAATACCACAAGTTTGTACACTGCCACCTTGGATGGATTGGGTACCACGGGGGATGGGGCCCATGCCCAACACGAACACATTATATTGGAGGAGTTTCCGGTTAGGACAGCACTACTGGCTCTTCTTTTGCTAGCTGAAGCAGGAAACAACTAAACTTTTATTATGGACCACAAATATATTTATGCATCGTTGACCCGAATATCCGATTTGGCAGAAAAAGGGTTCGAAGTAAAGATTTTTCCACAAGATCAATGGCAAACAGGGGATTATGTCATATGCGAAATTTTGAACGAAGGTGGGGAGAGCTTAAAAATAGAATTGCCCAATGGTAGGATGCGAGGGGTTATCGCTGGGGAGTTTATTGTAGGCGCGTTAGGGGAACGATATGCCACTCTCGAAGCTACAGGGAGTTGGAGAAACGTAACGGACGATTTAAAAATGACGGTGCTCACAGGTGCTGGGCTTATGGGAAAACTGACATCGAGGTCCATGTTTATGCCAAAAATGATACAGACAATTTATAAAGGACATGCAGTCCGGGATGGGAAAAAGGTGACCATGGATGATTTTGTCGAGACAATCCCCAAGATTCCTTTTAATACACCGATAATCCTATTTGTAGGAACCTCTATGTCAGCTGGGAAAACAACATCGGCCCGAATAGTAACAAACATTTTTAAGCAAGCCGGTTATAAAGTTATGGGGGCAAAACTTACTGGCGCTGGTCGTTTTAAGGATATTTTGGCCTTTAAGGATGTGGGGGCGGACGAGATATTGGATTTTGTGGATGTGGGACTTCCTTCCTCTATTTGCCCAACCGAGGTCTATAAAGAAAAACTGGAGCAGATGCTCAGTAGAATGGCTCGCGAAAATGCAGATGTTGCTATTGTTGAAATCGGGGCATCCCCTTTGGAACCTTATAATGGTGATGTTGCCATTAACGCATTACGGGAACATATTAAATGTACTATTTTAAGTGCTTCGGATCCCTATGCGGTTCATGGTTTGATGAAGGCCTTTGAATTGGTTCCGGATATTGTTACCGGAGTAGCCTCCAATACTTTGGCAGGAGTTAAAATGGTAAAGGACTTGTGCGGTGTAAAAGCACTTAACTTGATAGATTCCACCACAACAGAAGAGCTAAAGAAGATTTTGACCGCCAAAACAGGGATGTCACTCAAAACAAAATGAAACTTTCAGAAAACGCAAAACAATTGCTTGAAGCGAGGTATTTGTTGAAGAACACAGAAGGGAAAATAATTGAATCCCCCGAAGAACTTTTTGGGAGAGTGGCCAAGTATGTGGCAAGTGTAGAAACAAAGGATAGAAAAAAATGGGAAAATAAATTTTATGACCTACTGGCCAATCTCCATTTTTTACCCAATTCACCAACCTTAATGAATGCTGGACTACCGAATGGACAATTTAGCGCGTGCTTTGTTTTGCCAGTAGAAGATAGCTTGGATAGTATATTCACTACTTTAAAAGACATGGCCATGATTCATCAGAGTGGGGGAGGAACGGGTTATAACTTTTCCCAGCTTAGACCGCATGGAGATATAGTTTCATCCTCTGGAGGGGTTTCCTCGGGGCCTATGGCGTTCATCAAAATTTATGATACCGCAACGGAACATGTAAGGCAAGGAGGAAAACGGAGAGGAGCCAATATGGGCATTTTGAATGTGGACCATCCCGATATCGAAGAGTTTATCCTTTCCAAATCTGAGGGTAACATATTGCAAAATTTTAATCTTTCGGTGGGGATTACTGATGATTTTATGCAAGCGGTTGAAAGTGGCGGAGATTGGAAATTGATAAATCCGAGGACAAAAAAGGTTGCGGAAATCATCAAAGCCAGTAAGCTCTGGGACCAAATAGTTTCACAAGCTTGGGCTACAGGAGACCCGGGACTTATTTTTTTGGATACGATAAACAAATACAATCCAGTACCCGAACTAGGTAGAATTCAGAGTACCAACCCCTGTGGTGAAGTTCCCTTGTTCGAATATGAAAGCTGTAACCTTGGTTCCATCAATTTATCAAAAATGGTAAAACTTGATGGGGACCGAGTAGAAGTAGATTGGAGAATTTTGGAAAATACTGTCAGTGTGGCCGTTAGGTTTTTGGACAATGTAATTTCGGCAAACCATTATTTATTGCCTCAAATAGAACAGGAGACCAAAAGCAATAGAAAAATCGGACTTGGAATAATGGGGTGGGCCGAAATGTTAGCCCTGCTTAATATTTCCTACGCCTCGGAAGAAGCAGTTTTACTGGGGGAAAAGCTTATGGAATTTGTTCAAGAGAAAAGCTATGAGGCATCGGAAGAATTGGTTAATGAACGGGGCGAATTTCCCAATTGGGAAAAAAGTATCTTCTACCCAAACAAACCTATGCGAAATGCTACATGCAATAGTATAGCGCCAACAGGCAGTATTTCAGTGATCGCGGACACCTCGTATTCCATTGAGCCTTTGTATGCCTTGGCCTACAAACGTGTTGGTATTCTGGAAAACCAAATACAAATGGAGGTAAATCCAGTTTTTGTGGGTAAAATGCAAGAGTTGGGATTTTGGACCGATGAGGTTAAGCAAGAAGTATTGGCTACAGGAAGTATTCAACAACTGAAGCATATTCCAAAAGAAGTAAGAAGCGTGTTTGAAACCAGCTTGGAGATTCCATGGGAATATCATTTGCAACATCAACGAGCTTTTCAGAAATATACGGACAATGCGGTATCAAAAACCATTAATCTTTCGAAAAACACCTCAAAAGCAACTATTTCGGACATTTATATGACCGCTTGGAAGTATGGACTCAAGGGAATAACGATTTACAGAGATGGGAGCAAGGCCAATCAGGTTTTGCAGGCCTGCCATTTAAATAAAAGCGCCAACTGTTGAATGTTACTTAAGATATGGCAGCGGCCAAAGCAATTTGTACCATGTCTTTAAAAGTGGTCTCACGATCATGTGCCGATAGCCTTTCATCTGTTACCAAAGAGTCGGAAATGGTTAAAATGGTCAATGCTTTTATATTGTATTTGGCTGCAATGGTATACAATCCTGCGGTTTCCATTTCAACGCAAAGCACGCCGTATTCGGCCCAAAGTTTGTATTCTTCGGGGTCATCACTATAAAACTCGTCCGAAGAAAGCACATTTCCCGCTTTTATGGGTATGTTGTTTTTTTGGGCATAATTGACGGCTTTTATAAAAAGGTCAAAATTAGCAGTTGGAGAATAATCCGAGTTGATGAACCGGGAATTGTTCATGCCCGAAGTAGTGGAAGCTGCCATGGCCAAAACTACATCATTAAGTTTTACATTTTCTTGGTACGATCCTGCAGACCCTACACGGATTATGCTCTTTACCCCATAATCATTAATCAGTTCATGAAAATAAATCATGGCAGAAGGCATTCCCATGCCACTTCCTTGTACAGAGACTCTTTTTCCCTTGTAGGTGCCGGTGTAGCCTAACATTCCCCGAATTCGGTTGTAGCAGACGGGATTTTCCAGAAAAGTTTCTGCAATCCATTTGGCCCTTAATGGATCTCCCGGCATCAATACGGTTTCGGCAATTTCGCCTGGTTTGGCTTCTATATGCGTGCTCATGGATTTTCTTATTTGATTAAATTAGGGCCGGAAGATGTACCGATTCTTGATACACCGAGCTCAATGTATTTTAGGGCGGTCTTTTTGTCTTTAACTCCTCCGGACGCTTTTATTCTTGCCCTGTCTCCGACAATCTTTTTTAAGAGCTTTACATCTTCAAAAGTAGCGCCGGCGGTTCCAAAACCCGTTGAGGTTTTTACAAAATCTGCATGGGCCTCGACAGCCAAAACACATGCTTTTTCTTTTTCTGCTTGGGTAAGATAACAGGTTTCAATAATTACCTTTAATATTTTATCCCCGATAGCCTGTTTTATAGCTTTGATTTCATTCCGAACGGCATCATACATTCCCGATTTTAGCCACCCGATATTGATGACCATATCAATTTCATCCGCTCCATGTTCAATACAGTCCAAAGCTTCGAATATTTTTGCTTTGGTGGACATTGCACCCAAAGGAAAACCAACAACGACAGCGATTTTAATATTGGTTTTTCCCAAACTTTCCTTAGCTAAAGTAACATGGCATCCGTTGACACAAACGGCATAAAAGTCATGTTCAATTGCCTCTTGGCATAACTTGGTTATGTCGGTTTGGGTTGCAGTGGGTTTTAAGTTGGTGTGGTCTATATATTTTTCCAGTGGCATGTTAATGGTTAAATAGCTGTTTAAGTTTAAAGATAGCCAACATCTCCGACCTGTTTTTTCCTGCAAACGATTTGGCAATGGATTCTGCAGTTTCCACAATAAGTTCCTTTATGTTCTCAGGGAATTTTTCGTGATGTTCTTTGTAGAACTCCTTGAACTCCTTAAAATATTCTTCCCCATCTTTTTCCTCGCCATTCAGCCAATCAAAAACTATCTCTATCTGGTAGGCGGCATCGGTATGGAATTCATCTTCAACGTCATCGACATCCAACCAATGCTGCCGGACATATTTTCGTAATCTTTTAATTTCGATGGGTCTTACCTGATGGTCTGCGATAGCCACATAATAGAATAATTTACCAAGGCTTTGGTAAAATTCGTTCCCTATTTTTTCTGAGTTGAACATGATTCTTGTTTTTAATCTCAAATAAAAATAGGATAAGTAACTTTGGTATTATATGACATTTCTCAAATACTATTTTGAGAATGCTATTAGAGGGCTAATAAAAAGCAGTTTTCCATCATTTATGAAGTATCACTATTATTTTTGCGGTATTTACTGGTTCGAGACCTCCCTGTTTTATCAAAATTTTGCACTCTACCATTTCAAAGAATAAGCACCTACGGCCAATTGGGGCGGTGCCTTTTGTGCTTCGCCAACGCAAACTTTACTAAAATTGTTTATGTGGGATTTGGTTAAACGCGAGGAACTGAAATTGTTCAAATCTTGGTAGTTTAGGTGAGGTAACGTTCCTTAATGCCCTCAATTTTTGCTTTATAAAAGGCATTTAGGTCGTTGGCCCCTGCACCGGACCATCTTTTTAAATAAATTCTCAAATGAAGCCACTGCAAACGCCAAACACCTATTTTTTGGTAGTGTCTTGCAGAAGTATTGATCACTTTTCGTATGACCTTGAAAGCCGTTTTTTTATATAGCCGTTGAATGAATTCGTTGTCCTCGTAGACCTCATAGGCTTCATCATAACCTTTCAGTGCAAAAAAGAGTTCCCGGTCGACAAAGAGTGATTGGTCGCCTCCCCTGCAGTAACTATGGTTGATGGCGGTTGCCCACCCCATAAGTTTTAACCACCAATGGCCACTGTCAAAACGGAGCATAAAGCATCCGGCCCTAATCCTTGCATCGTACTGTAAGGTTTGATGGATGTAATGGTCAAAGTGTTTTGGGGGAAAACTGTCCGCATGCAAAAAGTAGAATACGTTTCCCTTTGCCATTTTTGCCCCATGATTCATTTGTATGGCACGTCCTTTTTTAGAAGTTATATAATGGACATTGTCGTAAGAGGTCAATTTTGATTTAATCGCATCAGAACTCCCGCCATCGACGATGACGATCTCCCCCACGTGACCAAAAGTGTTTGTTTTCAGGTATTCCAGCAGTTGGATGACTCTGTCCGTTGACTCATTGTAAATAGGTACTATGATACTGATCATGGGATCAATATAGAATTAATTGCCATTAAGGCTCCAATCATAATCCAAATAGTCAATATCTGCATTTGCGGAAATATCTATCTTGCTATAGTTTTTAATAAAGGTGCGAATATCACCATCCAAGAAATCTTTTTTGTACCATTTGAAGATTTTTGAAAGATTCAGTTGGCCTTCACTTATTTGGTTGCGCTCCGACGCTATGAATGATTTTGTAGCCTTGTTCAATTGATTGTCAAGTCCATTGGCAAGATAAGCCTTGTTCGATAATTTTGGACAAGATGCGGAAGCACAGTTAATGGCGAAATGAATTCTGGGCTCTCCCATTTTTCTAAGGATGTTATGTTCCAAATCTCCTAGTGATATTGTGTCGTCGTGCAACGGAATTAATTTCTGACCCCAAGGATTTTTTATTTTTTTGATGCTCTCCGTTGGATAATTATCCAAGATTAAAAGTACCGTATGGGCGTTGTATAGATTGATGTAATAGGCCAGTTGTTCATTTTTGGGCCATTTTGACGTAGGCTGATTCCCCTCTAGGATATTTAAATAGCTTTCCAAAATCTGCCTGTTCTTTAAAAACCCTTGATAATCTACCTGACCCTCATCGTTTACATGTTGTTGCAACAGGAACTGCCAAAGTGTATGGTCCGCATACGTACTTTGGGTTTCTGGTGAAATCTTTGTTGCAAGGCCACTTTGCTGACATTTGGGGGCAGGTTGAAAAAGCCACGATATTATGGTAAACAAAACCGATAAGAACAGCCACTTCATAGATGTATGATTGAATTTTACTAATGTAGTCGGTTTAAATGATTTTCCTAACTAACCAAGTCTATTGATTTTCAATATACTCGTTCAGAAATTCCAAGGTGATAGTGAAACTTAGGTTTGTCCTTACATTTTGTTTAACTATATTTGTTTATAATTAAACAAAAATAAACGTAGGGAAACCTAAAAAGTTTGGTCGCACGTTCTTAAATCAATAAAAATATGTTTGGGTTGTTCAAAAAAAAGTCAGAAAAAGAGAAATTACAGGACCAGTATGAAAAGTTGTTGAAAGAGGCCCATCAGCTTTCCACATCCAATAGAAAACTCAGTGATCAAAAAACATTTGAAGCTGAGGAGGTCATGAAAAAGTTGGAGCAACTTGATCAATAATTATGTCCTCTAAAGACAAACCAGACCAAGTCGTTTATAATTCAATTGATTTGGTATACGACAATGCCGAATTTATCCAGAAAAAAGTGGACTAAGTATGGCAAAAAGTGAAAATTTTACAGAAAGGGAACTCGATCGAATCATTGAAATGGCATGGGAAGATCGCACCCCTTTTGAGGCCATTACCTATCAATTTGGCTTGCTGGAAAAACAGGTGATAGGTTTAATGCGCACCCATCTAAAGGAAAGTAGTTTTAAGCGTTGGCGAAAACGCGTCAATAGTGGTGTAAGCCAAAAGCACCTAAAAAAGCGGAATCCGGATATCAATCGCTTTAAATGTTCCAGGCAAAAAGCTATTTCTGGAAATAAAATAAGCAAACGTAGCTAATAGGACTGTAATTGCTGTGCAATAAGTAGTCTAATAATCTTAATGAGATTTGCTGTTTATACAACAGAATATGCCTCAGAATCGACCTACAGGAAAGTTAACGGAAGGTAGCGGATAAATTTTTGTAGCTATGCAAAAGGGAATAAATGAAAAATAAACCAAAAATAGATAGGATGCATTATACGTACCAGGATATCATGGAGTTGGACCGTATAGACCGACTCAAGGTCATTAATTCCATTACAGGAATAAAGCCCGCCAATTTAATAGGTACGTTGGATAAGGACAAAACGACCAATTTAGCGGTGTTCAGTTCAGTGATACACTTGGGCAGTAAGCCCCCGCTTTTGGGCTTTATTGCAAGGCCACGATCAGTTGATTCGGGGCATACGCTCCGCAATATCGAGGAAATGAGGGTCTATACCATTAACCATATCCATCCTTATTTTACAAAAGAGGCACATTATACCTCGGCCAAATTTAAACCAAGTATCTCCGAATTCGACCGATGCGGGTTTAGCGAAGAATATATTGAGGCCTTTGAGGCGCCTTTTGTAAAGGAGAGTGTTGTGAAAATAGGTTTGCGGTTAAAAGAACTCATTCCCATTCCCTTGAACGGAACTACTTTGGTCATTGGTGAAATAGCACATCTTGTGATGCCCGATACCGCAATGGAGTATGGGGATATGGATTTGGAGCAACTCCGTTCCACAGGAATCTCGGGACTCAATAGTTATTACGAACTGAAGAAAATAGCACAATACCCTTATGTTAGGGCAGAGGAGGTGCCGGATTTCGATAAAATCAAAATATCTGAATAGGAGCGTTGCCCCGAAATACAGTTTTTAAAAGATGCAACTTTGTTCATAACCGTTTTAAAGGAATAAACTTTTAAACGATTATCCGTAACTCTGAACAATGGGAAAGCGGCAAAGAAATCGCTTTATCACATATATGACAAGAGTAATACCATGGGCATAACTATTTTTTGAAAGCACCTATATTTTATAAACTTTGATAAAAAGGTAGTATCTTTTATCATTGTAATGTTTTGGAATAATGTTAAAATACCTCACCTATTTCTTCTTATTTTTTTTCCAATGGCTTACCTGTCAAGAGTTGCCGCCCATCCAAAACTATACCCCTTCCGATTATCGGGCCGAAAATCAAAACTGGGCAATTTCGCAGGCGGAAGACAAGGTTGTCTATGTAGCCAATAATAAAGGGTTACTACGGTTCAATGGAGCAGACTGGACGCTGTTTCCATCACCAAACGAATCGATTATGAGGTCGGTGAACGTGGTTGGTGATAAAATCTATACAGGATGTTACATGGAATTTGGATATTGGTCCGAAGATGGATTCGGGAGGCTTGAGTATACTTCCTTGTCTTCGAGCATGGAAGTATCTTTGTTGGAGGATGAGGAGTTTTGGGGCATCCTTAACCTGGAGGATTGGATTGTTTTCCAGTCCTTAAAACGGATCTATGTGTACAACAATAAAACAGAATCTATAAATATTATAGATGCAGAAGATACCTTGTTCCGGATGTTCAAAGTTTCGAATGAGATTTACTTTCAGGAAAATGGTAAAGGAATATTCAAAATCGATAATGGAAAGGCGAAGAATGTTTATAAAGATGACGTAGTTCTTACCGATGAGGTAATTAATATTTTTAAGGAAGGAGACACCTTGTACATGCTTACAAAGCATCATGGTTTTTATAGGGAGGAAAATGGTTCCCTTACCCAGTACAGCACGGGTTTGGATACGCTGGCGAACAAGATAACCGTGTATAGTGGCATCAGATTGAAGGACGGAAAATATGCGTTGGGGACTATTTCCAACGGTCTTGTCCTTTTGGACCAAAAGGGAAGCCTGCTTGCACACATCGATCAAATTAAGGGTATACGGAACAATACAATCCTTTCTGTAATGGAAGATAGGGACAGCAATGTTTGGTTGGGGCTCGACAACGGCGTGAGCTATTTGAACCTAACATCCCCCATAAAAGTGTACCATGATAACAAAGGGGTCGTAGGAACCACCTATGCTGCTGCATTAAAGGACAATATATTATACTTGGGTACAAATCAAGGCCTGTTTTACAAGGAAATGGGAGGCGATGCGGACTTTAAATTGATAGAGGGCACCCAAGGTCAGGTATGGTCGCTCCAAGAGATAGGGGGAACTCTTTTCTGTTGCCATCATTCAGGAACCTACAAAATAGAAGGGCGGAATGCCAAAAAGATAACAAGTGTTGAAGGCGCTTGGAAGATAAACCCTATATCCGTTGATGAAAACCTTTTGCTGCAAGGCAACTATGATGGACTTTACGTTCTTGAAAAAATCGGGGATGACTGGAAGCTACGTAACAAAATAGAGGGGTTTGAGAATTCTTCACGCTTTTTTGAAATTTTGGGAAACAAGGTTTTTGTAAATCATGAGTACAAGGGCATTTTTAAACTCGATGTGGATTCCACCTTCTATAAGGTTAACCGAATCTCAATGGATACATTGATCAAGGGATCGGAATCAGGTATTATTAAGTATCAAAACAATTTGTTTTATGCATACAAAAAAGGAGTGTTCAAGTACCGGCAAAATTCGGATTCTTTCGTTAGGGACACGCTATTGAGCAGTATTTACAACCAAGATGAATATGTTTCAGGGAAAATGGTGCTGGACCAAAACGAGGGTAATCTTTGGTTGTTTACAAACTCAAATATAAGCCTGCTTTCTGAAGGTTCGCTAGCAGATACTTTGCTCGTCAAATCTATTCCGCTTACCGAACATGTCAGAAACGGGATCGTTGGGTATGAGTATATTGTGAACTTTACCGAGGACGGAAAGTACCTTTTGGGAACCACATCGGGCTATATGACTCTGGATACGAAGGATTTTAAAATTCCAGATTTTATGGTTCAGATCGGGGAGATTAAAAAAGCCAGCAAGGATAGCCAGGACTGGGCCTTGGTGAGTAAAGGTTCCTCTACGGATTTTAAAAGTACCGAAAACCATATTCGATTTTCGTTTTTTTCCCCGGAGTATTACAGACTTTTCAAACCTCAATACCAGTACCAATTGGAGGGCATTTATGATAATTGGAGCAATTGGTCCGAAGACTATTCGACCACTTTTGAAAATTTACCCTATGGAGACTATACCTTCCGTGTAAGGGCAAAGATTGGTGATAAGCTTTCGAGTAATGTTCCGACCTACGCTTTTCGGATTGAACGGCCTTGGTACATAACCAACTTCATGATTGTCCTTTACATTCTGATCTTTGCCGTTGGTTCGTTCCTGATCCATCAAGCCTATAGACGCTATTACCACTCAAGACAACGCAAGCTCATTGAAGAAAATAAAAGAGAAATGGAGCTGGCCAAAGCGCAGAACGAGAAGGAAATTATTAAGATAAAGAACGAACAATTGCAGGAAGAGTTCAGGAGCAAGAGTAATGAACTCGCCGCATCCACTTTAAGCATAATCCGAAAGAACGAACTCTTGTCAAAAGTAAAGGATCAGTTGTTGTCCAGTGCAACGGACAAGAGCTCCATTAAACCGATTATCAAGGTTATTGACAAGAACATTACGCAGAACGATGACTGGGAACTGTTCAAGGAAGCATTCAACAATGCCGACCGTAAATTCCTGAAAAAACTCAAAAAGGCACATCCAAATCTGTCTCCCAACGATGTTCGATTATGTGCTTACCTGCGCTTGAATTTGTCTTCCAAAGAGATAGCACCTCTCTTTAATATTTCGGTAAGAAGTGTGGAAATCAAGCGGTACCGTCTTCGAAAAAAAATGGATTTGTCGCATGATGACAACCTTGTTGACTACATTTTAAAACTATAGTACTATACAGTTTACTTAGCTTACCTCAACATTGCCTCAACATTTGTTTACAACAGTTCATTTCTGTCAATTTGACTTTCCTTGGTGAGACCACTGTTTTAGGGGGTAAAATCAGGAATTACTAATTATTTGCAATATATTTTGCGATGTATATTTTTTGTTGAGGCATTTTTTAAGGAATTCACATTTTGTTAAGTTAAGTTTAACCTTTTACAAATAGCATCTATCACAAAATGCACTAGGAGTGCATACCTGAACTAAAAGGATTTCGGTGATGTGGTGGGGTTTAATGTAGGACTCAACTAAAACTAAACAATACTATGAAAAACTGGCTGCACGCACTGTTCCTTTTATGCTTTGTTTTTGGGGCAACTGCCCAAACGCCTAAGGTAACCGTAGAAAGCAACGAGGCAGGAATGAAATTGGTCGTGAACGGAGAGGACTTTATGATCAACGGTATGAACTGGGATTATATACCAATTGGAACAAACACGGTAAACGCAAGATTTTGGGAAAAGTCGGACGATGTTATTAAGGCAGGTCTTGATACGGAGATGTCACTTTTAAAGAACATGGGCGTCAATGTCATTCGTCAATATACAGGTGTCCCGGCCAAATGGATACGATACATTTACGAGGAATATGGCATTTACACCATGTTGAACCATTCTTTTGGACGTTATGGCCTTACCCTGGATGGTGTCTGGACACCCGTTACCATTTATGATGACCCCAAAACACAAGAGTTCTTGTTGTCCGAGGTAAAGAATTTGGTAGCGGAGTATAAAAATACACCCGGACTTCTGATGTATCTTTTGGGAAATGAAAACAACTATGGCCTGTTTTGGGCAGGGGCCGAAACGGAGGACTTCCCCGATGATCAGCAGCGAATAGACTATATAGGAGAGAGTAGGGGAAGACCCATGTACCGACTGATGAACGAAGCGGCCAAGATAATGAAGGGAATGGACACTTCGCACCCAGTGGCCATATGCAATGGAGATGTGCTCTTTATAGATATTGTGGCCGAAGAATGCAAGGATATTGATATCTATGGAACCAATACTTATCGAGGAGTTTCTTTTGGCGATATGTTCCAGGTGGTGAAGGATAAATTGGACAAACCCATAATGTTCACTGAATTTGGGGCGGATGCGTTCAATGCCATAGAAAATAAAGAAGATCAGTTTTCCCAGGCCTACTATATGGTAGGTAATTGGAAAGAGATTTATGAAAATGCCGCAGGTTTGGGAAAAGTTGGGAATTCCATTGGCGGATTTACCTTTCAATTCAGTGATGGCTGGTGGAAGTACGGTTTTGATGACCGCGAAAATGCCGATGTGCACGACACCAATGCATCTTGGTCAAACGGAGGTTACGCCAGAGACCTATCGGAACCTGGGGCCAACAATATGAATGAGGAATGGTTCGGAATCTGTGCCAAAGGCGATACCAATCCGAGGGGACTTTATGATTTGTACCCAAGAGCTGCCTATTATGCCCTTCAGGAGGCGCATCAATTAAACCCTTACGCCGATGGAGTGGATTTAAGTTTTGTGCAGAATTATTTCGACAATATCCAAATTATGGATGCCGTCCTCAAAGCAAGGGGGGACAAGGCCGCTTTACAGGGGGAAAAGAGCAATTTATTGCGCATTAGCAATTTAACGGCAAAGCTTTCCACTTTTAGCACAGGGGGCAGCTTGATTACCACCCCTGAAAATGCGGACCCCGAGGATCCCAACACATTCCCTAACCAATTGGGGTTCGACCATATGCAATCCTACTTTGTTGGTGTGGAAGGCAACCCCGCCTCCAACATGCGCGCGGAAGTAAATTTCAACGTAGTCGGAAATGTGGCGCAAAACCCGATCAATGAGATTTTTTATGAGAATAATTCACGCCCGATTGAGGTGAACACCGATCAGGGAAATGTATTGGTGCAAGATGTGAACCGAATACGGGTGTACCAGGCCGAGTTTGAGTGGAAAGCAAAGGAATTTGACCTAAGGGGCTTCTATAGGACCGGACATTATCACTGGGGGTATGAGGGTGATTTCTTTGGATTTTACCCAGAAGCCAACTATGGGCCTAACCTGGATATCTACAATGGTGAAATACTGGGTATGGAGCTCGACGGAAAGGGTATTTTTAAAGGACTAAAAGTCGCCGTTGGTCCTCAACTTTGGTGGGGAGCGAACCCAACGATGCTCTTTAAGTATAGACGAAATATTGCCAACTTCAATGTCACCGGTATTTATCACCGTGATTTTGAAACGGATATTGTCCTGGACGAAAATGGACGTCGAATCTTGGATGTCAATCAAGTTCGTAGTGGTGTGATACCCCCATGGCCCACCGAAAGGGCTGCCATTGCAGTAGAACGGGAGTTTGGTAAATTTGGTTTTGAGCTCGGCGGTGTATGGTCAGGAAGCCCCTTGAACGGTATTTCCTTTCAGGATGTAAGGGGCACCTCTGGCAATTATGTGGTCTACGAAGATAGAATCCAAGCCAGCGATAACTGGGGAGGTAAGTTCAAGGTCACCTATCAAGGGGGGAAATTCAATTGGTACGGTCAAACGGCGGCTATGGGACTCATCGCCAATGGTGGTGCTGACCAAACCCTGACCTTTACCGGGTGGAAACTAAGGGATACCGGAAGCGGGAATCAGGTCAATGTATTGTCCGGGTTTACCTATGCCGCAGGGAATTTTCAAATTGCGCCTAATTTTATGTGGCAGAAGCCGCTCGTGGGAGCCATGCCTAACGATGTTCAGGGACCTGGACGTTTAAGAAATATTATAGATGACCCCTTTGCCGTAAGGGCAAATAGGGAAACAACGGCAGGTGAGGTATTATTCACCTACGACCCTACCCCTGGAACTTGGATGTACGAATGGGACAATGATCGGGCGGAAGATGCAAAGTTTGCCATGAACCTGGGCTTTGTGTATCGCCATCTCCCTACGACTATGGATGCCCATATCGGATTTTTGGCCAGCAGGGAGTTTTTTGCATTTCCCAACTCAGCCCCGGCCGAAGACCTTTGGGAGGTACATTCCCGGATGGTTTCCAAACTAGGGCCAGATTTGGGCATTATAGGTAATTTCTACTATGGAAACGGACAGGGTAACGGCGATTCGGACCGCTTGATTAAACGTTTTGGCGGTGACATCCGAATGATCTACAAGAATTTCAAATTGCGATATGAACAAAAGATCAACGATTGGGGTCCCTACGATTATCATAGGGATTTCAACCTAACGTACCCTGTACAATTGATGCTGGATATCTCTACGACCTTGGGTAAACCCGACTGGTTTATTCTGCCCAGTACCCAAATAGGAATCCGGGGAATCTGGCGGTCGCTTAATGAATTCTCACCGCGATACCTGCCAAATGCGGCAGCAGAATTTGCCAATGAGCCCATTTTAAGTCCCGTTGGATTTGATAACGGTAATGAATGGGAGATTATGACTTACGTACACATTAATATCGGGAAATAAAAAGACTGAGAAATGAAAAATAACAATACTATCAACTTCCGTTTTATGTTTCTTTTGAGCGTGGCGTTTACCTTGGTCATTGGCTGTGAAAGAGAATTTTCTGATGATGTCGAATTTGCTGAATTTCCGCCAAATGGAGATGTGTTTATAGACACTTTTTCGGCTGGACTGGACTATTTCCCTTTTGTGGATGCCGGGGCCGACCCCGAAGCGTTTAGTGTCGAAACAGAAGAGGTTTATGCAGGTGATGCCGCGATGAGGTTCGATGTGCCCGCATTTGGAAACGGATTTGTGGGAGCCACATTCAATACCACGGCAAGAAGAGACCTTTCAGGTTTCGATGCACTGACTTTTTATGCCAAGGCGTCAAAGGCAGCTAGCATTAACTCCATAGGGTACGGCATATCTGGAGAAACCAATAATAAATTCCAGGTAACGGCCAATAATTTGAATGTAAGCACCCGATGGGAAAAGTATATTATACCCATTCCGGATGCCACAAGGCTGATTAGCGAAACAGGATTGTTCTGGTTGGCCGAAGGAGCCTCTTTTGAAGGTGATGAAGGTGGCTACATTCTCTGGTTGGATGAAATAAAGTTTGAAAAATTAGGTACCGTTGCTCAACCTAAACCAGCCATATTTGAAGGGGAAGATACTACAGAACAAGCTTTTATTGGTTCCAGTCTTACTATAGGTGGACTTACGCAAACCTTCGATTTGGGAAATGGAACAAATCAAACGGTAAGTATAGCACCTTCCTATTTTAATTTTGAATCATCGGATATTGGTGTGGCAACAGTAAATGAGCTTGGTCAAGTTATAGTGTTGGGTGAAGGTACTGCGAATATCATCGCTATTTTGGCCGGGGTGCGTGCAGAAGGTTCCTTGGAAATAACTTCAAACGGTGTTTTGCAAGCTGCTCCAGCCCCAACAGAACCGCAAGGCAATGTAAAATCAATATTTAGCGATGCTTACGTCAATGACACGGAAAGTAATTTTTCACCGGGTTTTGGTGGATCTACAACTGAGACAGCAATTACAACGACCAACGATGGCGAAGTCGTAACCTATGCCAATAATAATTTCACTGGAATTATTTTCGACAATACAGTGGACGCTTCTGGTTTAACTTTTATGCACATAGACGTTTATGTACAGCAGGACGGAACCGAGATTGGACTTCAAATTAGGGATGTTGGAGTCAATCAAACCATAGATACCGATGTAAATACAGGGTTCCCTATTGGAGACGATAAGGATCTTAGAGTAGACCTCACTGGTCTAACTGTTGGGCAATGGACATCATTTGATATACCACTAGATGGTGATTTGGCAACGCAAAAAAACAATCTGGGTGCACTGATCTTAGTGGGAGGCCCCAATTTTATACTGGACAATATTTATTTCTACACAGAGTAAAGCTGTGTGCTCCTTTCAACTTCAAAAAAAATGATAAAGAATATGAAACGTACGCAATATAAGCCATTTAACCAGGTGCTTTTTAAATATCCACTGTTGGTCTTTGCTATCACATTATTGGGCTGCGAAACCGACGACCAGCAAACCGTGGCGAGGTTTACCGAACTGACCCTTTCCGAAGAGTTTGATACGGATGGACAACCCAATCCTTCCATTTGGGGATATGAAATTGGTACCGGTGAAAACGGTTGGGGCAACCAAGAATTGCAATACTACACGGATAGGCCCGAAAATGTGAATGTACAGAATGGAGTATTGCTGATAACGGCGAGGGAAGAATCGTTTGAGGGATCGTCCTACACCTCTGCTAGACTTGTCACGAAAGATAAATTTGAACAACGATACGGTCGTTTTGAAGCACGAATCCGTTTGCCTTACGGTCAGGGCATATGGCCTGCATTTTGGATGCTGGGTGCAGATATTGATGAAAATCCATGGCCGGGCGCTGGTGAAATTGATATCATGGAATATCGTGGGCAAAGCCCAACCGTACTTATAGGAAGTGTGCACGGACCGGGATATTCCGGTGGTGATGCCATTTCCAAAGAATTTACACTATCGAACGATAGATTTGATACCGGCTTTCACATTTTTGGGATTGAATGGGGACCGGAATATGTCAACTTCTATGTGGACGATGTGTTGTACAATCAAATTACCCCAGAAGATGTAACAGGTCCCTGGGTATTCGACAAGCCATTTTACATTTTGATGAACCTAGCAGTAGGCGGCAACTTTGTGGGTTCGCCCAACGAAGAGACTGAATTTCCCCAAACCATGTTGGTGGATTATGTCAGAGTGTATGAAGAATTAAAAATAAACTAAACTAACTATTGATTATGAAGCAGTTAATAACCAAATTCAAGCTAGCATCAGTATTTGCACTGGTCCTGTTGCTCGGTTGCGAAACAGATGACAATGTACTCTTGCCACAGATATTATCAAGCTTTACGTACACGCTTGATGAGGATACCGGAACCGTGGAGTTTATAAACATCTCCGAAAGGGCAACCTCGTATCAATGGGATTTTGGTGATGGGGAAACATCGACCGAAATAAACCCGATAAAAACCTATATGGCCAGTGGTACCTATACCATTACCTTAACGGTCTCCAATACTGCGGGTGCAACTTCCACTTTTGAGGATGAGATTACCATAGTGGTCAAAGACCCGATTACGTTGCCCATCACCTTTGATGAACCCAATGTAAACTATGACTTGGGTATAAGCACATTCAGCGGGACCGCTTTTGAAATTGTAGATAACCCAGATGAATCTGGAACAAATAATACGAGCTCTAAAGTTGGGGCAATTACCAATAGCGGAGCAGAATTTGAGGGTGTTTTCTTTGATCTGGGTACACCAATCGATTTATCGAATAATCAAACCATCCAAGTAAATTTCTGGTCCCAAGAGCCCATAGACCTATTGATGAAATTGGAGCTCGGAACAGGAAGTGACACCGAAGTAACGGCCAGTCATGATGGAACGGGTTGGGAAACAGTTTCTTTTGATTTTACATCTACCGAAACCTTTTCGAGAGTAACCTTTTTTGTCGATGGGCCAGGAACTACCGCAGGGGATTTTTATATTGATGATGTGGAACAAGTGGAAACCACTTCAACGCCTAGCGGTTGTGAGGACACACCTATAGCGGCAACTTCCCTTCCTGTAGATTTTGAAGGTTGTGAAACTTTCCTCTCTTCAGAAAATTTTGGTGACGGCATTACTTCGGGTCTAGCCCAAAACCCAGATAAAACAGGTATCAACACCTCGGATTTTGTTTTGCAAGTGGACAAACCTGCCGAGTCCAGTTTCTTTGCTGGAATTCAAAATACATTTGAAAATAATTTTGATCTCACCACAACAGATGTCTTTAGGCTAAAAGTATATTCTACCAAGGCAAATGTTGTGTTCCGATTTGAACTTGCTTTGAATCCGCAAACTGACCCAGTTACAGGAAATCCTGCACCGGTTTTTGTGACGATACCCAATGCCAACGAATGGACAGAAGTTGAGGTTAAATTTACGGGCCTTCCCGGAGGTCCAACTGCATATAACCAATTGGTTATTAAACCGGACAATGATGAAGTAGATAGCCCAATAACAGAAGACGGAACGTATTACATTGATGATATTACCCTTGGCACCTCTGGCGGCGGAGGAGGCGGAGGCGCTTCCCTGGACGACTGTGGCGGTGACCTGGTCAACGATTTCGAAACCGATACCGATGCCATCTTCGACAACTTTGGAGGTGGGGTAGGTACCATCATCGACAATCCCGATACCTCGGTGAACACGAGCGCCAAAGTTGGACAGTACGTGAAGAATGCCGGTGAGGTTTTCGGAGGTGTGACCATTGAAGTGGATCCGGACATCGATTTTGACTCGGGTGTTTTCTCCATAGATGTCTATTCGGAGGCGGTTAGGCAACTCCTCTTCAAATTGGAAGGATTGAACATTGAAGTGGTCGTGCCGACCTCTGGAACGGGTTGGGAAACCCTTACATACGACTTTAGCTCAGTTGGAGGCAATGTGGGAACGGTAACCGCGATCACATTGATAATGGACAATGGCACACAAGGTGATGGCAGTGCGGACTGGACCATCCAGTTCGACAACATCAGGCTTTGCAGCAACAACGCTGGCAGCGGCGGTGGCGGTAGCGGACCAACTGCATTATCTTCTCTACCGGCAGATTTTGAAAGTGGGGAAGAATTCGGTGGTGTATTTGAGCCAGCAAGTGTTGATGGATCCATTACGGCAAACCCAGTTTCGGGAGGAATAAATACATCAGCTAATGTTTACACTTTCAACAAGCCTGCTGGAACCGAATTTTATGGAGGTATGGAAAATGTTTTTGCCACACCATTGGATTTGACTACGACTAGAACCTTTAGAGTTAAAGTATATTCTACAAAACCCAATATTATAGTCCAGTTTGAACTGCAGTCTAGACCGAATGATGGTAGTATTCCAAATTATAGCATTCAACAAACGGTTACAAATGCGAACGAATGGGTAGAATTGACTTTTGATTTTGGAGCAATAGTACCTGGGGATTTTAATCCAAGTATCTATAACGCTATTGTTATAATCCCGGATTTTGATCCAGGAAATAATCCAACTGCTACATCAGAAACCTATTATATTGATGATTTGATCTTGGAATAGGAAGCTGATATTATAATAAAAGGGGCGGGTAATGGTCTTGTTCTTACCCGCCCCTTCAATCAAACCAATAATAGGTATATGGCTCAAAAAGAGATTTATCTATCAGAATCAAAATTGAATCAGGATCCAAAGGAGGTAAAGGGAGA